>Ga0222712_10004951_pt1 | contig 13693 bp, 11 predicted proteins | sample C33_657DmetaG_FD_165043 | JGI IMG/M metagenome (GOLD analysis project Ga0222712, IMG submission 165043) | Estuarine water microbial communities from San Francisco Bay, California, United States - C33_657D | ecosystem: Environmental > Aquatic > Marine > Unclassified | place: USA: California...
GGTGAAGATCGTCGACGAGAACACCGGCCGCATCATGGAAGGCCGCCGCTGGTCCGACGGCCTCCACCAGGCCGTCGAGGCCAAGGAAGGCGTCGCGCTCGAGAAGGAGAACAAGACCTACGCGACGGTCACCATCCAGAACTACTTCCGCATGTACCAGAAGCTCGCGGGCATGACCGGCACCGCCGAGACCGAAGCCTCCGAGTTCCACGACATCTACAAGCTGACGGTCGTCGCCATCCCGACGCACCGCCCCTGCATCCGCGTCGACGACAACGACATCGTCTTCAAGACCCGCAAGGAGAAGTACCAGTTCGCCATCAAGGAGATCGCCGAAGCCCATAAGCGCGGCCAGCCCGTGCTCGTCGGCACCGCCTCCGTCGAAGCCTCCGAGACCCTCGGCCGCATGCTCTCGATGGCCAAGGTGCCGCACAAGATCCTGAACGCCAAGCACCACGAAGCCGAAGCCGACATCGTCTCGATGGCCGGCCAGCACGGCGCCGTGACGATCGCCACCAACATGGCCGGCCGAGGCACCGACATCAAGCTGGGCGAAGGCGTCCGCGAGCTCGGCGGCCTCTACGTCCTCGCCACCGAGCGCCACGAATCCCGCCGCGTCGACCGCCAGCTCCGCGGCCGTTGCTCCCGCCAGGGCGACCCGGGCCGGTCCCGCTTCCTGGTCTCCCTCGAGGACGACCTGATGCGCCTGTTCTCGAACGCCGGCATCATCTCCTCGCTGCTGGAGAAGTCCTTCAAGGAAGGCGAGCCCCTCGAGCACCCGCTCCTCAACCGCTCCATCGGCACCGCGCAGAAGCGCGTCGAAGGCCAGAACTACTCGATGCGCAAGCGCCTGCTGCAGTACGACGACGTGCTCAACCAGCAGCGCCAGATCGTCTACGGCCTGCGCAACCGCGCCCTCAAGGCCGTCGACAGCCGCGAGACGATCATGAACATCGTCGAGGAGGAGATCGAGGAACGCCTCAACGTCGTCTTCCCCGACCCGCAGGGCGACGCCGACCGCCGCGCCGCCGAGACCTTCGTCTACTGGTACATCACCACCTTCCACATGCGGATCGACCTCGAGGACATCCTCGCCCGCACGAAGGCCCAGGTGATCCTGCTCGCCACCGACCGCGTCCGCGCCCTCCAGGCCGGCCGCGAGGCGCACGAGTCGCCCGAGATCCTGCAATACCTCGAACGCAACGTGCTCCTGCGCGCCATCGACCGCAACTGGCAGAACCAACTGACGGAGATGGAAGACCTCCGCCGCGGCGTCGGCCTGCGCACCTACGCGCAGAAGGACCCGCTCAACGAGTACAAGGCCGAGGCCTTCAAGGCCTTCGAACGCCTGATGCAGCAGCTGCGCACCGACACGTGCTCCGGCCTCTTCCGCACCGCGACGTCGATGGAGGCCCTCGAGGCCCTCATGCGCCGCGCCCAAGGCCAGGCCAAGGCCACCGGCCCCGCCGAACCGGGTTCGCCCGCCACGACCGAGACCGGCCCGGCCAACCCGCCGAAGCCCGAACCTTTCCGTCGCCTCACCCCGAAGATCGGCCGCAACGCCGTCGTCCGCATCCGCAAGGGACCTGAGACCCAGGAACTGAAGTGGAAGAAGGCCGAGGCGCTCGTCCGCGACGAAGGCTGGGAAGTCGCCGAAGTCCTCTCGGAATGACGGAGCCGACGACGAGCAGCCCTGCCGCCGCCCGGCTCGCCTGGGTCGGCGCCACGCTGACCGCCCTGCTGCTCTTCTTCTCGTTCGGACCCGTCGGCCACCCTTTCTGGGCGTTCGTCGCGCTGGTGCCGGCCGCGCTCGCCGCCTCGCTCCGGCCCGACTGGCGCACCTGGCGTCGCGCGAGCTTCGTGACGAGCTGGGCGCTCTGGATCGCGTTGCTCGTCTGGCTCCGGCACGTGTACCCGCCGCTCGGCTGGCTCGGGCTCGTGCTGCTGACCGCCTACTGCGCGCTCTACCCGTTCGGCTGGCTGCTGCTGCTCCGCTGGATCTTCCCGGCGTGCGCGGGCGCGTCGCTGCCGGCGCGCCTCCTCGCGATCGCCGGCCTCGCCGGCGCCTGGGGCCTGCTCGAATGGACGCGCGGCACGATCCTCTCCGGCTTCGGCTGGCTGCCGCTGGCGGCCTCGCAGTCCGGCAATCCGGTCATGCTCAGCCTGTGCGCCTGGGCCGGCCCGATCGGCCTCTCGATCGCGCTGGTGCTCTTCAACCTCGGGCTCGCGCGCTGGATCGTCCGGCTCGTCGAATCGTACCGCGAGGAAAGCAGCCTGCGGCCGGCCGGTCCGATGGGCTGGCTGCGTCGCCTGACCCCTGAACTCTATTTCGGCCTGCTGCCGATCGCGCTCGGCTTCCTCGCCTTGCTCGCCGCCAACGCCCGCCATGTTTCGATGGCCAAGGTCAGCCTCGCCCCCGGCGTGGTGCAGACCGACTTCGACCCGAACGCGAAGTGGGACCCGCAACGCTTGCAGGAACACCTCGCGCTGACGGAAGCGATGACCGTCTCGGTCGCGGCCAACAAGGCCGCCGACTTCGTCCTCTGGCCCGAAGCCGCGCTGCCGCTCTCGCTCGAAAGCGAGGCCTACGTGAGCCGCCTCAGCGGTCTGTCCAAAGCCGTCGACACGCCGCTCGTGATCGGGACCATCGATCGCCGCGGCGCAGGCTACGGCAACGCCGTCGCGGTGATCGCCGCCGAAGGCGTCCAGAAGCCCGTCTACGCCAAGCGCCACCTGGTGCCCTTCGGCGAGTACGTCCCGTTCGCCGACTTCCTGCCGCTGCGTAAGGTCGTGCCGATCAGCGAAGATTGCGTCGCCGGCACGGGGCCTTCGCTGCTGCCGCTGACGACGCGCCGCGGCCACACCTTCATGGCCGGCGCGCTCGTCTGCTACGAGGACGTCTTCCCCGAACTCGCCCGCGAACATGCGCTCGCCGGCGCCGACGTGCTCTTCGTCGTCACCAACGACGCCTGGTACGGCCGGGAAGCCGGCGCCCATCAGCACGCCGCCCATTCCGTCCTCCTGGCGGCCGCCACGGGCCTGCCGGTGGTCCGCTGCGGCAACGCCGGCTGGAGCGGGACGATCGATTCCCTCGGCCGGGCCTTCCCGGTCCTGGAGAACGGCAGCATCTACTTCCGCGGCTCCCGCCTGACCGCTCCCGTCACCCTGCCCCGCTTCCGCCAGCCGGACACCTTCTGGGTCCGCCACGGGGACTGGGCCGTCGGCTTGGGCGGCCTGCTCTTCGCCCTGACCTACGTCTGGCGTCGGCGCCGCGGGGCCTGAGCCAGAAATCCGCAGGTCCTTGTCGACCTCTCCCGGAAACCCTCCAAGGTGAAGTGACCCCGGCGCGGACGCCTCCGCGCCTCACCGACGCTCCCCCATGAAGACCCTGCGCCTCCTCTTCGCCTGCCTCGGACTCGCCGTCGCCCTCCCGGCCCAGGAGCTCAAGAAGCCCAAGGACGAGTTTCCCGAAAGCGGCATGGCGACGTTCCGCCTCCGCATCAAGGCGATCCCCACCCTGCGCATGCTCATCAACGGCGTCCCCGTGCTCATGGGCGTCGACACCGGCTGCCAAGGCACCGCCGTCATCACGCCGCGCGCGGCGCAGCGCTGCGGGATCACCGAGGCCTTCAGCCTGCCCACGATGGGCAACTCCGGCCGCAGCGAATCCAGCTTCGGGCTCGTCGACCAGCTGCAGGCCGGCGAGGTGACGTGGCGCGATTTCCACGTCTCCATCATGCCGCTCGACGGCATGGACATCGACGGCCTGCTCGGCGCGGACATCCTCTTCGCCCGCCCGTTCTACATGGACCTGCGCAACAAGGTCATGATCCTGGGCAAGATCCCCGACACCTCCGGCGCCCACGAGGTCCCTTGCTACAGCCGCGGCGGCCACTGCGGCGTGAACATCGAGGTCGAAGGCGTGAAGATCCCGATGATCGTCGATTCCGGCGCCTCGAAATCCTACATGAGCTCGCTGAAATTCCGCGGCGAGACCGAGTTCCGCGGCTACCTGCCCGTGGCCACGGTGCGCAGCACCGGCCTCACCCGCGTCGAGGTCTGCAAGATCAAGTCCCTCCGGATCGGCGGAGCGCCGCTCACCGGCGTGGAATTCATCCGCGACCAGGAGCATAACCTGCTCGGCGACGACTTCCTGCGGGCGCATCCCATCGCCGTCGACATGGCGTCGCGCCGCCTCTGGCTCTTCGAGCCGCAGGTGGCCGCAAAGCCCGCCGACGAGGCGTCGAAGTAAGCCGGCTCAGCGACGGCGACCGGACTTGCCGGAAGCCTTGCCGCCGCCTTCGGACTCGCCGCCTTCTTCGCTCGCGCCTTCCTCGGCCGGCTCGTCCTCGTCGTCCCAGCGGAGGTTCTTCTCCATGTCCTTGTCGACTTCCTCGACGTCGGGCAGGTCGGCGATGTCCTCGGCCGCGCTCTGGGCGCGGGCGGGCTTGTCGTCGTCATCGTCGTCGCCCGGGACCTCATGGCCCTGCGGCACGAACTCAAGGATGTCCGTGATCTCTTCGAAAGGATGGATGTCGCGGCCTTCGATCATGGCCTGGTTGCGGAGTTCGCTGAGCTGTTCATCCACGTCCTCGACGGTGAGCTTCTGCTCGAGCTTGATCGTGTCGTTGATGAGCTTCACGCGCAGGCGCATGATGTGCTCGAGGAAGTCGGCGTAGGCGCCCTTGTCGCCGTCCTTGATGTTCGGGAGGGCGAAGAGCTGCTCCTCGGAGTCGAGGATGTGCTCGGCGACGCGGACGAGGCGGACGGTCTGGTCCTTCTCGATGTCCTGGGCCTGGAACGGGACGAAGGCGGCCTCGAGGATCTCGTTGGAGAGCCCGTACTCGCGGAGGGGATCCATCATGTCGAGGATCCAGGGGAACTGGAACGGGTCGAGGATGCCCAAGCCGTCCGGCTCGTAGTGCTTGGGGTCGGAGTTCTCCTTCACCCACCAGTTGCCTTCCTTCTCCTTGAAACGGATGGTGCACCAAAGGAGCTTTGAGGTAGTCACAGCCATGGGAGGGTGGTGTGTCCATGTCTGGGCGGGAGTCAAGAGGGGTCGGCGGCGGGTCCGATTGGCGGGCTTCGCCCTTTCCATCCGGCCTTTCCTCCCTTAACTGCTGGGCATGTCTTTCCTGTACGAGAAGGTGATTTCCAAGGCCCTCTACTCGCTGGACCCGGAGACGGCCCACCAGGTCGGCCTCCGCGGCATGGGCCTCCTCGGCGCCTGCGCCCCCCTCCGCCTCCTGATGGAGCGTTCGCTGACCCCTAAGGGCGGCCGCCCGATCGAAGCCTTCGGCCTGAAGTTTCCGAACCACATCGGCCTCGCCGCCGGTTTCGACAAGGACGGCCTCGGCTGGCGCGGCGCGGCGGCCCTCGGCTTCGGCCACGTCGAAGTCGGCACGGTCACCCCGAAGGCGCAGCCGGGCAACGAGAAGCCCCGCGTCTTCCGCTACCCTGAGCTCAACGCGGTCGTGAACGCCTACGGGTTCCCGAACAACGGCGCCCAAGCCCTCTACGATCGCCTGAGCAAGCACCCCGGACGCGGACGGCGCGTCAGCCCGCTCGGCATCAACATCGGCAAGAACAAGGCCACCGCCAACGAACAGGCGCACGAAGACTACCTCACCTGCTTCAAGCTCCTCGCGCCGCTCGCCGACTACGTCGCCGTCAACATCAGCAGCCCGAACACCACCGGCCTGCGCGCCCTCCAGGACCGCGCCCCGCTCGTGACCCTGCTCTCCGCGCTCGCGCAGGAGAACCGCTCCGTCGCCGGCGGCCCGGTGCCCCTGCTCCTCAAGATCGCCCCGGACCTCAATCCGAACCAGCTGGCCGACATCGTCAGCGTCGTCGGCGAATGCGGCTTCGCGGGCATCATCGCCACGAACACCACGATCTCCCGCCCCGCGGGCACCGAAGCGTGCTCGCCCGGCCGCGGCGGCCTCAGCGGCGCCCCGCTCCTCGAGCGTTCCCTGCAGGTCGTGCGCTTCCTCGCGAAGGAAGCCGACGGCCGCATCCCGATCGTCGGCTGCGGCGGCATCCTTTCCGCCAAGGACGCCGGCCGCTTCATGGACGAAGGCGCCTGCCTCGTGCAGGTCTACTCCGGCCTCGTCTTCCGCGGCCCGGAACTCGCCCGCGAAGTCGCCGAAGGCCTCGCCTGGCGCCAGCGCGCCTGGGCCTGATCACTTCGTCGGCGCGACGGGGATGTGCACTTCCGACTGCTTGAGGAAGAAGGGCACGAACGGGCTGTTCCAGTAGACCGCGTACGGTTCGCCCGCCGCCTTGACGTCGGTCCGCTTGGCGAGCCAGGCCTTCAGCTCGGCCAGCGCTTCCTCATAGTTCTCCCGGCTGTAGGAACCGCGGATGCCGATGGCGGCCACGCGACGTTCGGGCACCGCGGACAGCTTCACCTGCGGCGTCTCGGCGAGATCCGTGCGCTTGGCCGAGGCTTCGTCCATGTAGAAGACCATCGTGCCCGGCTTGATGCCGGCCTCGACGGGCGCGGTCATCGGGATCTTGTTGGAGTCGATGTAGCGGAAGAGCTTCATGAAGAGCCCGTTGTCCGCGGCGAAATAATCGTTCGCCGATTCCGTGCGCATCCAGCGGGCCGCGGGCAAGGTCTTGAGCTCGAGGTCGCCGGGCGCGGTGCGGGGATAGGCTTCGGACACGGCTTCCAGCCTGCCCGAAGCGGCGACGATGGCGAGGGCAACCCAGAGGAACGTCTTCATAAGGTCATTAAAGGGAGGGCGGGCGGCTTTCCAACCACGCATTCCTGCGACCGCCCTTGCCACGGACCCCGGACTTCCTTTGCTGGGGACATGGGCGAAACGAACGAAAAGACCACCTTAGCCTCCCGCCTGGGCCACAACTTCCTGACGGGCCTCTTCCTGCTCATGCCGATCGGCCTGACGCTCTACGTGGTGTCGGTCCTGCTCGACCTGATGGGCAAGTTCATCCAGCCCGCGATCGAGCTCGGCCTGACCTGGCTCTGGCATAACTCCCAAACCGCCGCGCCGGACTTCACGACCGGCCTCTACCGCCAGCTGGTGGTGGTGTCCTCCGCCGTGGTGATGATCGGCATCCTGATCGTCGTCGGCTACCTTTCGAAACGCCTGTTCGGCAAGCTGCTCCATCGCTGGTTCGCCGCCCTGCTCGAACGCATCCCCGGCCTCGGCTCGCTCTATGGCACCATCCGCCAGATGGTCGACGCCCTCAGCGGCCGCAACAAGGACACCTTCCGCCGCGTGGTGATGGTCGAGTTCCCCCGCCCCGGGATGTGGTCCATCGCCTTCGTCACCCACGAGCAGCCCACGGTCTTCTCCGAGGCCATCGGCAAGCAGGTCGTGAACGTCTTCATCCCGGCCGCGCCGGCGCCCACCACCGGCGTCATCCTGCACCTCGCCCCCGAGGATGTCCGCGAGACGAAGCTGACGGTCGGCGAAGCCCTCGGGTTGCTGATGAGCTTCGGCTCCGTCGTTCCCAAGCCGGAAAGCAAGGAGTAGGCCGGATGTCCGCGTCGAGCCTCCGCTGCCTGGTGCTGGGTCGCGATCCCTCCGGGGAATCGCACTCCCTGCTCACGCTGCTCGAGCCCGCCGAGGGCCTCGTCCGCTGCCTCATCCGCACCCATCGCGGGAACGGCACCACGCTGCCCGACCTCTTCGACGAAGGCGAGGTCAGCCTCGAGCGCGCCAAGGACGGCGGCACGCGCTTCGCCCGCGACTACCGCCTGCTCACCCGCCGCGCCGGCCTCGCCCGCGACCACCGCACGCTCGAACGGGCCTGCCGTCTCGCGGCGATGCTGCGCAAGAACCCGCCGCCGCCCGAATCCGCCGAAGTCTGCTACCGCATCGCCCTCGAGACGTTCGACGCGATGGCCGCGCGCCCGCGCGCCGACTGCGCCTACTTCAAGAGCCTCTGGCTCATCCTCAAGGACGGCGGCTGGGGCGTGCATGAGCAATGGTTCACGCGCCTCGGCGCCCGCCAGGCCCACGCCGCCGCGATCCTCGGCCAGCCGCTCGACGCGCAGACGACCGACGAGGAGACCGTCGCGGCGCTCGCCACCGACCTCGAACGCTGGTCCGCCGGCGAGGCCCATTTCGTGCTGCCCTGATGCGCATCGACATCAAGGCCAGGCGCGTCGAACTGAGCGCGCAGGAGTTCGCGACGTTCCGCCCGGGTCCCGGCGCCGGCGCCGGCGGCGCCCCCTGGCGCGCCGAAGCGGGCCGCCAATGGCATGAGACGATGCGCCAGGTCGCCGAAGCCGAGGGCTCGGGCTGGCAGTTCGAACGCGCGATCGCCTGCGAGGTCGGCGCCCTCGGCTGGACGATCGCCATCACCGGCCGCGCCGACCAATGGCTCGAGACGGGCGACGAGGTCCGCATCCGCGAGATCAAGACGATCAGCCTGAAGCTGCCGCGCAAACCGGAGTTCCTCGTCGGCCGTTACGCCCACCACTTCCTCCAGCTCGCGGCCTACTGCCACGCGGCCCGCCTCGGCTCCGGCGCGCGCGAGGTGAAAGGCGAACTGATCTTCATCGATCCGGCCGACGGCACGCGCCAGCCCGTCGCGCTGCCCCGCTCCGCCGAAGCCGACCTGCTCGCTCAGGCCGAGACGCTCGCCGCGCACGCCGAGAACCGCCGCGCCAGCCACGCGCGCCTGCTCAATCTGCCGGACCGCCTGCCTTTCAAGGAACCGCGACCGGAATGGCTGCAATGCTGCGCCGACCTCGACCAGGCGGGCCTTGATTCGCCCACGCGCCTGCTCGTCGCCCCGACCGGCTTCGGCAAGACCTCCGCCGCCCTGCGCCATGGCCTCGGCCTCCTCCGCGGCGGCCGCGCGGGCCGCCTGCTCTACCTCACCGGCAAGGGCACCGGCCAGACCCAGGTGCTCACCGAACTGCGCCGCCTCGCGCGCAGCAACGAACTCCGCGCGGTGGTGCTCCGCCCGCGCGCCGAGCACGAGGTCGAAGGCATCACCGACGACCCCGAGCAGATCCGCCGCAACTGGGCCAACGCGAAGATCGACCCCCAGCACCTGCTCGAGGAAGCGGCCGACCTGCGCCGCGTCCGCGAGATCGGCCGCATCGCCGGCGTGCCGCCGTGGGACATCACCAAGGCGATGCTCGGCCATGCCGACGTCGTGATCTGCGACTACAACTACGTCTTCTCGCCGCGCAACCGCGCCGCCCTCGAGACCGTCCCGGGCTGGGACATGGCCGACACGGTGCTGATCGTCGACGAAGCGCACAACCTGCCCGAACGCGCCGCGGAATGCCTCTCGCTGCGCGACGACGAGCAGTCGGCGGCCGACTTCGCCTTCACGCTCACCCGCTTCCGCGCGCCCGAAGCCTGGTGCCAGACCGCGCAGCGGTGGGCCGACTTCCTCCATCGCCTGCCGAAGGCCGACGCGATCTCGCCGGACGATCGCGTCGAGGCGATGGCCATCGCGGAACGGATGTCGGTCCTCGCCGCCGAACACCCGTTCAACACCGACGACCTCCCGGACGCCGCCAAGCAGGCCGTCTGGAACGCCGCTTCGTGGTCAGACCGCCTCGAGGCCGCCGACCTCGGCTGGCTCCTCTGGTCGCCCCGCCCCGGCCTGCTCAGCCTCGACTGCCTTTCCGCCGCCAAGGCCACCGGCGAACGCCTCCGCGCCTTCGGCCACACGCTGCTGATGACCGCCACGCCGGGCCCGCGCGGCTCGCTCGCGGCCGACTGCGGCCTGGATCCGGACAATCTCGTGACGGTCCCCGCCCTCGCGCCCTGGCGCCAAGGCGCGTACACCGTCGCGATCGACGGACGCGTCGACACGCGACTGAAGACCCGCGAAGGCCACATGGCCCGCACCGGCGCCGCCTTGCTCCGCCTCTCGCAGGAAGGCGCGGTCGCGGCGTTCTTCCCTTCGTACAAATACGCCGAGGCCGCGGTGAAGGAAGTCCGCGACCTCGACCCCAAGGCCGACGTCGCCCTGCAGCCGCGCGGCCTCGGCCCCGACGGTACGGCGCGCTTCGTCGAGGATTCGCTCAACCGCTACACGATCCTCTGCCTCATCCTCGGCGGCTCGCTCGGCGAAGGCGTCGACATGCTCGGCGGAAGGATCCGCTCCGCCGTGGTCATCGGGCCGGCGCTGCCGGAGGTCAACGCGCTCCAGGAAGCCCGCCGCAAGATGTTCGTCGAAGCCGGCGCCGAGGACGCGTTCTCCCTGGCTTACGTGCGACCCGGCATGCGCAAGGTGAACCAAGCGCTCGGCCGCCTCGTGCGGGCGCCCGGCCACACGGCCCGCGTGCTCCTGCACTGCCGACGGTTCGCCGACGAGGCCTATCGCAGCCTGCTTTCGACGGAATACGGCGACCCGCAGGTGCTGGCCGACGACGAGGAATTCGTGCGCTGGTCGGCCCGCAGCTGATCAGACGCGAGCGATGACGCGGGCGGCCGGGAAGCGGATCTTCTTCATGCCGGCGTACTTGTCTTCCGCGGAGCGGTAGCCGACGGCGCAGGCGACGACGACTTCGTAGCCGCTGCCCTTGAGTCCGAGGATCTCGGTGTAAGCGGCGGGGTCGATGCCTTCGAGCGCGCACGTGTCGATCGCGAGGGCCGCGGCGGCGCCCATGAGCTGACCGAGGGCGATGTAGAGCTGGCGGGCCGCCCATTCCTTCTGGCCGGCGGCGTCCTTGCCGTTCACCACGCCGCCGAGCATCATCTGGCGGTAGGGTTCGAGCTTCGAGGCGTCGGCGTTACGCTCGGAGACCATCTGGTGGAAGAAATCGTTCACGTCCTTCTCGGTGACCTCGGTGCGACGGGCGAACACGACGAGGTGGGAGGCGTCGGTGACCTGCGACTGGTTCCAGGAGACCGGGCGGAGCTTGGCGCGAACGGCCGGATCGTTGACGACGAAGAACTTCCAGGGCTGGAGGCCGTAGGACGAGGGCGTGAGGCGGAGCGACTCCTCGAGCGCGGCCCAGGTGGCGTCCGGGAGCTTCCGGGTATCGAAAGCCTTGGTGGCGTAGCGCCATTCAAGGGAAGCGAGGAGCTGGGCAGGCGTGAGGGCGGCGTTCATGTGGCCTCCAGACAATCCTCCCCTACCCGCTTGTCAAATCAGGCGGGCGAAAGCACGCCGCCCGAGAGCACGAAGCGACGACCGGCCCGTTCGGCGAACTCACGGCTATGCGTGACCAGGATCAGGGCCGCGCCGCGGTCGGCGACCACGCCGAGGAGCAGGTCCATGATCTCCGCGCCGGTACGCTCGTCGAGGTTGCCGGTCGGCTCGTCGGCCAGGATCACCGACGGACGGTTGACCAAGGCGCGGGCGATGGCGACGCGCTGGCATTCGCCGCCGGAAAGCTTCGCGGGCAGGTGCTCGAGGCGGGCGCCGAGGCCGACCTGCGTCAGGAGCGCGCGGGCGGCCGCGGTCGCGGACAGCGCCGGCACGCCGGCGATGCGCGCGGCGAGCGCGACGTTCTCGAGCGCGGTGAGCTCGGGCATCAGCTGGTAGTTCTGGAAGACGAAGCCCACGCCGCGGCCGAGCGAGGTGCGCGGCGCGACGAGACCGGCGCCGGGGGCGAGGATGCGGACTTCGCCGGCGTCAGGCTGGTCGAGGCCGCCGAGCTGCTGGAGCAGCGTCGTCTTGCCCGAGCCGGAGGAACCGCGGATCGAGACGGACTCCCCGGCGAACACCTCGAGCGAGACGTCGGTCAGCACCGGCAGCGGGCCGGCCGGCGAAGCGAAGGCCTTGGCGAGCCCGCGGGCTTGGAGGACGACGTCAGGCATCGCGCATGGCCTCCGAGGGTTTGCGACCGGCGGCCCAGAGCGCGGGCACGAGGCCGGCGATCGCCGTGGTCAGGAGCGTGAAGGCCGCGGCGATGACGAAATCGGACGCGTCGTAATGGAGCGGCACCTTCGAGAACTGGTAGATGTTCGCGGCCATGTCGCCGTCGCCGAACAGCGCGTTGATCGCCCCCAGGATCCCGTCGCGGAAGGCCAGGATCGTCCAGGTGAGCCCGAAGCCGAGGAACGTGCCGAGCGCGCCGATGAGCAGGCCTTGCAGGCCGAACAGCGCGACGACCTGCCAGCGGTCGGCGCCGAGCGAGGCGAGCACCCCGACCTCGCGCGAGCGGCGGATGACGGCGGAGAAGAGCGTGCTGCCGATGGAGAACGACGCGACCAGCGTGATGATGAACATCAGGAAGAAGAGCATCGTCTTCTCGAAGCGGATCGCCTCGAGGAAGTTCCGCTTGATCTCCTGCCAGGGACGGAAGCGCAGGTCGGGATGGCCGACGGCGAGGCGCGCGGCGGCCTCGACGGCGAGCGCGGGCTCCTTCAGGCGGAGCGTGAGGCCGTGGGCGCGCGGACCCAGGTTCCAGATCTCGCGGAAACGGCGGAGCGGGATGAGCGCGGCGGCGTTGTCGACCTCGGTGAAGCCGGTGAGGAGGATCGCGCAGACCTCGAACTCCGCGGGCAGGGGGGCCTTGCCCTTCTCGGCGCGTTCGGCCATCGCGGGCGACCAGACCTCGACGCGGTCGCCGACGCGGACGCGCAGCGCGCGGGCGAGGCCGGCGCCGAGGATGATGCGGCCGTCGTCGAGGTCGTCGAAGCTGCCGCCGTGCACGTACCTGCGGGCCGGCTGGGCGGGGTCGGCCGGATCGATGCCGCGGACCTGCGCGATGCCGGAGAAGTCGCCATTGCGCGCGAGCGCGGGGCCTTCGGCGTAAGGGGACGCGGAGGCGACCTCCGGACGGGCGGCGAGCCGCTTCGCGAGCGCCTCGGGGTGCTCGATCGCGGAGGGCCCGATCACCTGGCAGTCGCCGAAGGATTCGCGGATGCGCAGGCGGTGTTCCTCGCCGAAGCCGTTCATCACCGTCTGCACGACGAGCAACGAGGCGACCCCGAGGCCGACGCCGAGGATCGATACCGTCGCGAACGCCGGGAAGCGCTTACCGGGAGGGAAGAGCTGGCGGAGGGCGAGATGAAGGAACCAGGGCAAGGGAAAGGGCTCAGGCCTGCGCTTCGGGCGCGAGCGTCGGGAACAGGATGACGTCGCGGATGTTGGCCGCGCCGGTCAGCAGGATCACCAGGCGGTCGATGCCGATGCCGAGGCCGCCCGCGGGGGGCATGCCGTGCTCGAGCGCGAGGAGGAAGTCCTCGTCGATCTTCTGGGTCTCGGCGCCGGCCTGGATCTCCAGCATCTTGCGCTGCACGCCCGGGTCGTTCTGCTCGGAGTAGGCCGGAGCGATCTCCTGGCCGTTGATGCAGAGTTCGAAGACGTCGATGGTCGAGTCGTCGCCGACGGTCACCTTGGCGAGCGGGCAGAGCTCCTTCGGGATGTGCGTGACGAAGGTCGGCTGGATGAGGCCGGGCTCGATGAGCTTGCCGAACACCTCGTTGGTGACCTCGAAATCTTCCCAATCGGCGCGGGGCTCGTGGAGGCCGAGGGCCTTGCACGCGGCGATCTTCTCCTCCTTCGTGCGCGCGAACCACTGCGGGTCGCCGGTGCGTTCGAGGATGAGGTCCTTGTACTTCGCCTCGCGCCATTCGCCGCCGAGCTCGATCGCGACGCCGTCCGGGCGGACGACGCTGGTGGTGCCGAGGACTTCGGCGCAGACCTTCTGGATCATCGAGCGGACGAGTTCCATCATGCCGCGGTAATCGGTGTAGGCCTGGTAGGCCTCGAGCATCGTGAATTCGGGGCTATGCTTCAC
>Ga0222712_10004952_pt1 | contig 13693 bp, 9 predicted proteins | sample C33_657DmetaG_FD_165043 | JGI IMG/M metagenome (GOLD analysis project Ga0222712, IMG submission 165043) | Estuarine water microbial communities from San Francisco Bay, California, United States - C33_657D | ecosystem: Environmental > Aquatic > Marine > Unclassified | place: USA: California...
TTTACCATTGGCTACAATACCACTTCCCACACCTGTGCCAAGGGTTATCATAATAAAATCTTTCATGCCCTGTGCAGCACCATACATCATTTCGCCAATAGCAGCTGCGTTGGCATCGTTGGTTAACACCACCGGAATTTTGAATTTATCTTCAATCATTCGGGCCAGTGGAATGATTCCTTTCCAAGGAAGGTTGGGGGCGTACTCAATGGTTCCTGTATAATAGTTTCCATTGGGTGCGCCCACGCCAATTCCTTTGATGCGGCCAATGCCGCCAACATTATCTATTAATTTACTAAGCTCTGTGTAAAGTTCATCAATAAAGGTATTGACATCACTATGCTTGCGTGTTGATATTTCACTAGAAAATAAAACATTGCCTACGCGGTCTACAATACCAAATTTGGTACCCGTTCCTCCAATATCAATTCCAATTGCTAATGCTTCCATAGAGTTCGTCATATTTGCCATGTTCACTTTTTCAATTACGTTCAACGATACAATTCTAAATTAGTGACCTCCACTAACCTGTGCATCAAAATCGATGCCTTGTGTTTTTAAAACTGCCTTTTGTTTAAGTGCTAAGTAGGCTAAAAATAAAAATCCGGCTGCTGCTAATAAATATGATTTGTGCATACCAACTGCTGACATATCACCAATTGTTCCTTGAAGTGGCGGGATAATAGCACCTCCTAAAATCATCATAATTAAAAATGCAGACCCTTGACTAGTATATTTTCCTAAACCAGCAACGCTTAATGAGAAAATGCAAGGCCACATAACTGAACAGCAAAGTCCTCCAGCCATAAATGCATATACCGAAACAATGCCGTTTGTAAATACGCCAACAAGCATACAAGCAGCAGCGAGTACAGAAACAGCTAGTAATGTTTTAACTGGTTTTTCTTGACCATAAAAGAAAGCAGCTATTGCAATTGCAATAAATACAGCGTACCCAAATAAATCAGTTACATCGTTACCATATACCTGGCTCACACCAAGTACAACACCAAATGCAATAAATGGAACCACAATCATCATAACTGTTTTAAGGGTTCCTTTTAAATTAAATACGCTAATGGCACCGGTCCATCTGCCAATCATTAAACTACCCCAGTAAAGAGATATGTATTTTGAAATGGCACTTTCATCAAGTCCTTCTGCGGTTAAGTAGCCTGGTATTTTTAATAATGCACCAAAATTATTATCAATGGTTACTTCAACACCAACGTAAACAAAAATGCCAATCATGCCATAAATTAATTGAGGATATTTCATAGCGCCCCAACCATCATTATTTTTGATAGCACTGCTGTTAGAATAAAACAAGATACCTACTACCGCTAGCAAAGAAAGCAGAAGTAATGTAAGCTTTGGAACTTCAGTAAATTGACCAACAATAATAATAGCACCAATTAAAAGTGTCATCATTAATAAACTAGAAGACGCTTTGTTTGCTTTTTCAAAAGCTTCGTCATTTTTACCTTCTGGTAAATTAGAGAATGCAAAAATTAATGCTACTGCTGCAAATACGCCTGCAACAATAAGGTATAAAATATTAATGTTGGTAACGGTTACCACGGCTGCTTTACTATCGGCTGTTCCAAATAAGAAGAAGCTCACAATGATAGGACCTAGTGTAGTTCCTAATGAGTTAATACTACCCCCTAAATTCAAGCGGTGGGAACCGGTAGATGGGTCGCCAAGTGAAATAGCAAATGGTTGAGCTGCAGTTTGTTGCAAAGAAAACCCAAGCGCTACCACAAAAAAGGAAGCTAAAATAGCTGGGAAAGAATTAGCATTGGCAGAAGGTATTATAAGTAAGGCGCCTACCACAGAAATAAGTAGTCCGTAAATGATCCCTTTTTTATAACCAATTTTATTAAGCAAGTCTTTCCCTAAAACGTTGGAAAATATAAACAAGAATAATGAGCCAATAAAATAAGCTCCATAAAATGCAGAACCAATCAGTTGAGACTGAAAATTGTTCAGGTTAAAATGTGTTTTACAGAAAGGAATAAAAATACTGTTTGATGCAGCAATAAATCCCCAAAAGAAAAATACCATCACAAGGGTAGCAAGTGCACCGGTGTTGGTGGGTTGTTTAGGTTGGCTCATATCAATCGTTTAATTTGTTAGTAGGCTCTAAAATAATAATAAATTAGGTACCGAAAAAGTAAAACTAGAATTTGTAGGCATAGAATAAATGCTTACATTAGTTGTAAACCTAGAATAAGCGCTATGGAAGTGGTTCATATCAGTGCCGAATGTTATCCTGTGGCCAAGGCTGGCGGCCTTGGAGATGTTGTAGGAGCGCTACCAAAATATCAAAATAAGGCAGGGATCACCTCAAAAGTGGTGATGCCTATGTACCGCACTTCATTTTTATATACTTCTGATTGGGTCGTGGATTATAAGGCCAAAGCCTATATGGGTGGTTGGGAATTTGAGTACACTATCATTAAAGAAGTCAGCAACAAACTTGGTTTTGATTTGTACCTAGTGGATATTGCGGGTTTATTAGATCGTCAAAAAATTTATGGTTACCCCGATGATGTTGAGCGTTTTACCGCTTTTCAAATTGCAGTAGTGCACTGGATGTCTCATTGGAATCACAAACCAACTGCTGTGCATTGCCACGATTATCATGCGGGTCTTATTCCGTTTATGATGCAGCACTCTTATGATTATCAAAATTTAAAAGAAGTGCCAACCGTATTAACCATTCATAATGCCCAGTATCAGGGCTGGATGGATTGGAATAAATCAACATTAATTCCAAGGTGGGACTTGTCTAAAAAAGGGTTACTTGATTGGGGGGGTAGTATCAATCCACTAGCTGCTGCTATCAAATGTGCATCAAAAGTTACAACGGTAAGTCCAAGTTATATGCAAGAGCTCATGCATCATGCCAATGGTCTCGAAACATTAATTGCCGCAGAAAAAAATAAGTGTATTGGTATTTTAAATGGAATTGATCATGAGGTTTGGAATCCAGCAACAGATAGTTATTTAACAGAGCATTTTTCTGTAAATACGGTGACAGCTGGAAAGCAAAAAAACAAACAAAATGTTTGTGATCAGTTTGGATTAGATACTTCAAAGCCACTGTTTGTTTTTATAGGAAGACTGGTGGGTGAAAAAGCTGCCGATGTTTTACCTGGGGCTCTACATATAGCTGTTCAAAGGTATGGCGCAAAAGCGTCTTATATTATTTTAGGAAGTGGTGAACCCGCCATAGAAGCCGGCCTAACAAATTTGGCCTATGCCAATAATCATGATGTAAAAATTAGTTTAGGATACAACGAATCGTTGAGTCATGGGCTCTATGCAGCCGCCGATTTTTTACTCATGCCATCAAGGGTAGAACCTTGTGGTTTAAATCAGCTCTATGCGATGCGTTATGGGACAGTGCCCATGGTGCGCAGCACTGGGGGACTTCAAGATACGGTTGTAGATATGGGAGATGAGGGCGGTTATGGTATCAGGTTTACGCATGCGAATGAAAAAGATATTGTAGATTCTATTGGACGTGCCATAGCAATATTTGACAATAAAAAACATTTGTTGTGGATGCGTGAACGGATGATGCAAATCAATCATAGTTGGGAGCAAACCGTTCAGTCCTATACCAATGTTTACGAATCAATATAACATGGATACTAAAAAATAAAAGTATGAGTACGATTTCAAAATCAGTGTTGGCTGTTATTTTAGGTGGCGGTGCCGGGTCAAGATTGTTTCCTTTAACAGTGAGTAGATCCAAGCCTGCTGTGCCTATTGCAGGTAAGTACCGGCTTGTAGATATTCCTATTAGTAATTGTATTAATAGTCATATCAACCGCATGTTTGTGTTAACGCAGTTTAACTCGGCGTCACTTAATAAGCATATTAAAAACACCTATCATTTTAGTGCTTTTAGTAGTGGCTTTGTCGATATTTTAGCGGCGGAGCAAACCCCCGATAATCCAGGATGGTTCCAAGGTACTGCCGATGCGGTTCGTCAATCACTGCGTCATATATCAAATTTAGATTTTGATTACATTTTAATTTTAAGTGGCGATCAACTCTATCAAATGGATTTTAGTGAAATGTGGCAAGCGCATATGGCTAAAGGTGCCGATATTTCTATTGCCACCATTCCAGTAGATCGAAGAGACGCGCCCGAGTTTGGCATTTTAAAAACCAACGATGAAAATTTAATTACTTCTTTTATAGAAAAGCCAGCACCTGATTTGTTACCTGATTGGTCAAGCGATACAGGTGCAGCCATGCAAGCCGCAGGTAAACATTATTTAGCTTCAATGGGCATTTATATTTTTAGTAAAAAAGCACTCTATCATTTACTCAACGAGGTGCATCCGAACGCCACAGATTTTGGTAAAGAAATTATGCCGCAGGCCATTGATTCTTACAAAGTGGTGAGTTTCCAATACGATGGCTATTGGACCGACATTGGAAATATTTATTCATTTTTTGAAGCCAATATTGGCCTCACAGATGAAGTGCCGCAGTTTAACTTGTTTGATAATGCCAAAACAGTATATAGCAGGGCCCGTATGCTGCCTCCTGCAAAAATTAGCGGTACTAGACTTAATAAAAGCATCATTGCAGAAGGTTCTATTATTTTAGCAGATGCCATCGAACAATCGGTGGTGGGTATTCGTGCTAGAATTGGAAGCGGCACCACTATTCGTAATGCATATATCATGGGTAACGATTATTACGAAACCCTCGAACAAATTCATGAAAACACAGCTGCCGGTAAGCCACTTATTGGTATTGGGCAGCGCTGTGTGATAGAATCTGCCATTATTGACAAAAACTGCCGTATAGGTAACGATGTAATTATAAAAGGAGGGAAGCACCTCGCCAATACCGATCACCCTTTGTACGCGGTAAAAGACGGCATTGTAGTGGTTAAAAAAATGGCCATTTTACCCGACGGTTTTGTGATTGAGTAGGTGTTTGGATAGTTTTTTTGACTATTTTAGTGGATATGTATTTTTTACACATTGCTAAATACGATTGCTATGTCAAATTCATCTGCTAGTCCAACGCCCTTAGTTGGCGTAAAACCCAAACCTAGGTTATCACTAGGCCAAATCTTTTTCATGAGTTTTGGTTTTTTGGGTATTCAATTTGGGTTTGCACTTCAAAATGGTAATGCCAGCCGAATACTCCGTTCATTTGGTGCCGACGTGGATCAACTTCCTGCGTTTTGGATTGTTGCTCCACTCATGGGTATGCTCGTGCAACCCATTATTGGACATTACAGTGATCGAACTTGGAACAGAATTGGGCGACGAAAACCTTATTTTTTAGTAGGTGCTTTACTTTCTTCTTTGGCACTTTTATTTTTACCCAATGCAGGTGCTGTTGCATCTGTTGTTCCAGCACTTTGGATTGGCGCAGGTATTGTCATGATCATGGACGCTTCATTTAATGTTGCGATGGAACCTTTTAGAGCGCTGGTTGCCGATAATTTACCAGACGCACAAAGTACAAGCGGTTTTGCGGTGCAAACATTTTTAATTGGTGTTGGCGCTGTTGCAGGATCTGAACTTCCGGGTTGGTTGGCTAAACTGGGGTTCTCGCAAGAAGCAGGCCCATCGGGTGTTGCAGACAATATCAAGTATGCGTTTTATATTGGGGCCGCAGTATTTATTATAGCTATTTTAGTGACGGTATTTTTTTCTAAAGAATATCCGCCTGCACAGTATGAGCAGTATCATGGTGAACAATCAGAAGCAACAAAAAAAGCAGGCTTGTCAGAAATATTTGTTGATTTTAAAAAAATGCCGCGCACCATGAAGCAGCTAGGGCTGGTTCAATTTTTTTCTTGGTTTGCACTTTTTAGTATGTGGGTATTTACAACCGATGCAGTAGCAACTCATGTTTATAAATTATCTGGTGATGATGTTTTATCTGTGGCATACAATGAGGCAGGAAATAAAGTGGGGTCTGCGTTTGGTACGTATAATTTAGTAGCTGCTATTTACGCGTTATTCTTACCAGTGGTTGCTAAATTTTTAGGCCGAAAAGGGACACATGCTTTCTCTTTGTTTGCAGGAGGCATTGGTCTAGTATCTATTTACTTTATTACCGATCCAGCCATGCTCACCTATTCTATGATTGGCGTAGGGCTTGCGTGGGCTAGCATTTTAGCCATGCCGTATGTGATTTTATCAGGCTCTATTCCGGCTGGAAAACTTGGTATTTACATGGGTATTTTTAATTTCTTTATAACACTTCCTCAAATTGTTAATGGCATTTGTGGTGGTTGGATTGTGAAACATATTTATGGTGGACAACCTATTTATGCAATTGTGCTTGCAGGGTTTTTAATGCTATGCGCATCGGTAAGTGTTTTATTTGTATATGATCCTGGTGCATCAAAGTTGGCCAGTAAATAATTGATTGAATTTTCAAAATAATAAACATGAAAAAAATTATTTCTTTTGTATCCTTTCTGTGTTTTGTACAGTTTGTTTTTGCACAACAAGTGACTATGTATCCTACCAATTGGTTTGTGGGTATGAAACTAAATAAAGTACAAGTACTTTTAAGAAGTACAGATCCAGGTTTTTCAAAGGCAAAATTTGAGGTAAAATACCCAGGTGTGACCTTAACCAAAACCCACAGCTTTACAAACGGTAAATATGTGGCGCTTGATCTTACCATTGCACCTACTGCAAAAGCGGGTAATGTAAAAATTAGTGCTACAAACGCCGGTAAAGTAAGCGTATACGACTGGGCCTTGTTAAATAGAAGAGAAGGCAACGGAACAAAATTTGCACAAGGTGTTCGTAGTGAAGATGCTGTTTATTTACTGATGCCAGACCGTTTTAGCAACGCAGATAAAACCAATGATGCATTTAAAGACATGCGCGATAGTGTTGCAAATCCAAACGATATACTCCTTCGTCATGGAGGTGATTTAAAGGGGGTAGAAAACCATTTAAATTATATCAAGGAACTGGGTATGACCTCTATTTGGATGTGTCCAATTATTGAAAATGATATGCCGCAAAGTAAAGAAGCTGCAGGATGGATGAGTGGTTATCATGGCTACTGGTTTACAGATCATTACAAAGTGGACAAACGTTTTGGTGGTAACGAGGCGTACAAATCTTTATCTGATGCGATGCATAAGAATGGATTAAAATTAATTCAAGACGCCGTTTATAATCATGTTGGTGATAAGCACTGGATGCATGATGATGCCCCAGCACTTGATTGGATCAATCAGTGGGATAGTTATACGGGTAGTACACACAGAGAAGAAACCGTGTATTCAAATAATGGAAGTGCGATTGATAAAAAGAAAATGTTAGATGGTTGGTTTGTGCCACATTTACCAGATGTAAACCAGCGAAACCCTTATGTTTCTAATTATTTAGTTCAGCACGCCATTTGGACCACAGAAACATTTGGTGTTGATGGTTGGAGGGTAGATACCTATAAATATTGCGATGAGGCTTTTATGAACCGGGTTAACGATGCATTAATGCTTGAATATCCCAAGCTTACTATTTTTGGAGAAACAGTTTCTAGATCTGTAACAGGTACTGCTTATTTTACGCGCAATACCATGGATGTCCCTTTTAAACATAATGTAGAAGGTGTTACTGATTTCCCAGTGCATTACAGTTTTTTAGATGCCGTAAACCAGCCATTTAGTTGGGACAATGGATTGTCTAAATTGTATGTGACTTTATCGCAAGATATTTTATATAAGAATCCTTTAAACAATAGTATTTTCCTAGACAATCATGATAACAACCGTTTTTTATCGATGGTGGGTGAAGACTATAGTAAATTTAAAATGGGTATTGGTTTATTGCTTACAACCCGTGGTATTCCACAGTTATACTATGGTACAGAAATTCTCATGAAAAACTTTATGAACCCAAGTGATGCCATGGTGCGTTTAAATTTTCCGGGTGGTTTTCCGGGTGATGCGGTTAATAAATTTGAAGCGAGTGGCAGAAACGCAAAAGAAAATGACGCTTTTAATTTTGTAAAAACAATTGCCAATTTTAGAAAAGGGTCGCCTGCATTAACAAAGGGAACTACAACCATGTTTGTTCCCAAAGATGGCTATTTTGTCTATTTCAGAAAGGCAGACAACCAAACCATCATGTGTGTGGTGAATAGTAACGATAAACCACAAGACGTTCAGTTTTCTGATTATGCCGAAATAACAAATGGTTTTAATGGCGGAAAAGAAGTGGTAACGGGCTATCAAGTAGGTGCACAATTTTCTATTCCTGCAAAGCAAATATGGATTATTGAATTGAATAAATAAAGGTTGTACCTTACACCAAACAACTACATTGGCAACTGAACATTCTTTACATCCAGCACAAGCATCTGTTTGGGAATACTCCCTATTTTCAGAAACGGATGTGCGTAATTTTCAGGCGGGCACGCATTACCAGTTGTACAAAGTTTTTGGTAACAAACAAATAGATGTAAACAGTACAAGCGGGACGTATTTTGCGGTGTGGGCACCAAGTGCTACTGCTGTTTTTGTTACTGGTCATTTTAATGGATGGAATGAATCATCTCATCCGCTGCATGTTAGACCTGATGCATCTGGCATTTGGGAAGGTTTTATTCCGGGGGTAGCAGCTGGGGAACTCTATAAGTATCATATTCATGGATTTGAAGGCGTACAGCTTAACAAGGCAGATCCCTTTGCACATTACGCCGAAAAAAGACCGGATACTGCTTCCATTACCTGGCAAACAAATTATAATTGGTCCGATCAACATTGGATGGAGCATCGAAAAAACAAAAATGCATTAGATGCTCCTATTTCAGTGTATGAAATGCATTTGGCTAGTTGGATGCGCCCTATTCCTTCAGATGAAGGCAGTTACAATACCTATGCACAAATAGCGGAAAGGCTGGTGCCGTATGTACTTGAAATGGGCTTCACGCATATCGAGCTCATGCCTGTTATGGAACATCCATTTGATGGAAGTTGGGGTTATCAGGGTACTGGTTTTTTTGCACCCACATCAAGGTTTGGAAACCCACAAGATTTTGCAGCATTCATCAATGCTTTTCATAACGCAGGTATTGGTGTTATTTTAGATTGGGTGCCATCGCATTTTCCGTATGACGCTCACGGACTTTATTTATTTGATGGTTCACATACCTACGAGTACGCAGACATGCGCAAAGGTTTTCATCCCGATTGGAACTCTTATATTTTTAATTACAAACGTGGCGAAGTAAAATCTTTTTTAATTAGTAGCGCCCGTTTTTGGATCGATCAGTTTCATATTGATGGACTCAGGGTGGATGCTGTTAGCTCTATGTTGCGCTTAGATTATAGCAGAAAAGCGGGTGCCTGGGAACCCAATGAATTTGGAGGTGATGGTAATTTAGAGGCGGTTGCTTTTATTAAAGATTTAAATGAAACACTCTACCGCGATTTTCCGGATATTCAAACCATTGCGGAAGAAGCCACGGATTGGCCAGGGGTTAGTAAGCCAACATCTATGGATGGACTTGGTTTTGGTATGAAATGGATGATGGGATGGATGCATGATACCCTAGATTATTTTAAAGCAGATCCGCTGATGCGCTCAGGCCTTCAAGATAAATTTTCATTTAGTATGATGTACTACTACGATGAAAACTTTATGCTACCGCTAAGTCATGATGAAGTGGTGCATGGCAAGAGCCCGATGATTTATAAAATGCCTGGTGATGAATGGCAGAAGTTTGCAAATTTGAGGCTACTGTATACCTATATGTATATGCATCCTGGTGCTAAGCTTTTGTTTATGGGTAACGAATTTGCAGCTACTACCGAATGGAATTATAAAACAGAACTGCCTTGGCATTTGCTTTCGCATCCAAGTCATGGCGGCATGAAATATTGTGTACAAAAGCTAAATGAGTTGTATACCTCTGAGCCTGCATTGTTTGAACTTCAATTTGATCCTGCTGGTTTTGAATGGATAGACTTACAGCACAGATCCGAATCGGTAATGGCCTTTAAACGTAAAGGAAAAAATCCTGCCAACGATATTGTTGTTATCATTAATGCTACCCCTGTTGTAAGGCATGATTGGAAAATTAGCGTGCAAGGAAAACAGCAGTGGCAGGAAATGTTTAATAGTGACCATCAAGATTTTTGGGGAACGGGTGTTGTGTACAACCCAGCTATACCATGTGTTTGCGTAGATAGTCAAAAAAAATGGTATGAGCTTACTTTGCAGTTGCCCGCGTTAAGCGCCATTGTGTTGCAGTAATTATTCGACCATAGGTAATTGTAAACAAATGGTAGTGCCTTTTCCTGGCTCTGTTTGTTTGATAAATAATTTACCCTGATGATAGCTTTCCATAATTCTTTTACTAAGTGGAAGTCCGAGTCCCCAACCTCTTTTTTTAGTCGTATAGCCAGGTTCAAATATTTGATTGGCCGTTTCACTATCCATGCCTTTACCCGTATCTGTAATTGAAATAATCACTTGCTTATTTTGCACCGCAGCCATAATGGTAATTCTGCCAGCGCCTTCTGTTGCGTCTAATGCATTTTTAATTAGGTTTTCTAATACCCAATCAAAAAGGGGTGCAGAGAGCATAACAAAAACTTCGGTTGGCAAATTACATTCAAATACAACTTGCTTACTAGATCTAACTTTCATGTAAGCGACCATGCGTTCAATTTCTGTAAAAGGATTGCTGCGAATAAGTTGTGGGGTGCTTCCTATTTTTCCAAAACGATCTGATATAAGTTCTAGTCTTTCAATGTCTTTTTCAATTTCAAAAACAATGGGGTCTTTATTTTCTTTTTCTTTTAATAAGGCAATCCAACCTTGAAGGCTAGAAACCGGTGTACCAAGTTGGTGAGCGGTTTCTTTGGCCATGCCTAGCCATAATTTATCTTGCTCATTTTTATACCTTGTGCGTACCGCAGTGACTGCAATAAATACAAATAGCGCCACAATAAAGAGTTGAATATAGGGATACCATTTTACTTCTTGTAAGAGCTTGCTGGGGCCATAATAATAGTGGTTGGCTACATAAGGCGAGTCACTAATAACTACAACAATGGGTTTCTTAGAAAACTTTTTAAATTCAGCTAATTTTTTTGTCAGGTACAAGCTATCTGATACAATGCTTGTGCTGTCTAGGTTAAGCGCGTTGCCGGTAGGGACCTCTTTTTCATTGGTTTCAATGATAGGGATATCTTCATTGTCGGCACTAATTTGTGTGGCAAGATTTAAGTTGCTACTGTCTTTACTACTTAAAATGGTTTGTTGCGCTTGTATCCATTCGCGCACATATTTTCTTTCGGTATTGGCAATTTTACCAGCCACATACGTCGAATAAAATAGGGTAGCGCATACAAAAAGTATGGCAATAAAAACGAGTAAGCCCGACCACCTCAATTGTTTCATGGTCAATTAAAACAAGCCACCTTTTTTAAGGCTTGTCACCCCTTCTCCAATTTTAAAACCGTTATTGTAAATTTCAATCTTATAATTGCCCATTTGAAAAGCGGCTGCTTGTTTCCAATCAAAACTTACTTGGCTTGCTTTCCCTTGTTCGTAATTAACACTTACTTTGCTTGTAAATGCTCTGGTACCATCTTCTCTAGTATTGAAAGAAGCACCTTCCGAAATAGCTTTGCCATCAGGACCTGTCACACATACATAAACATCTTTGTTACCTGATGCCGCAATTCTATTAGGATCTAGGGTAAAAGAAATACGGATAAGGTCGGCACGTTTTGCAGAAGTGGTTGCTTTTGCGGAGCCATTGTTTTTTAAATTTAGTGCTGCAATACCAATATTAGATGCGTGTAGGGTAGAAGCGACATCCACTTTTTCGTCGAGTTCTTTTTTAGTAGCAGATAAATTTTGCTCTAAATTTTGTTTGTCGTTTGTGAGTTGAGACTTTTCGGTATTTAATTGCTCATTGGCAACCGTGAGTTGTTTGTTTTCACCTTTTAATTTTTCAATTTCAGCAAACAAGCCTTCTACTTTACCATTTAATTCAAGTATCATTTGACGTGCTAACGATAAATCGGAATCAGACGCTTTTTTATTTTTGATAATCGCACTAATATTTGATTTTAGTTGCTGAATTTCATTGCCTCTATCGGCTAATGCTCCTTGTAGTTGACTATTATTGAGCGTTAATGAATCGGCTTTTGCGGCAACTATATTATAAGCCTCCTGAATGGCCCCTCTGCTGCTATCTACAAACTGGATTTTGGTTTCCATGAGGGTAACCGTGTCTTGATGTTGATTATTGCTATATAAAAAATAAGCCCAGCTTCCTACTAGCGCTACTACTAAAAAAAGAATGATCCCTTTATTGTTGCTATTGTTTCCGTTACTTACAGACATATATATTGTTTTGCTGCAAATTAAATAAAATCGCTCGAAACAAACCTAGTTTTAGCAATTTGATAAGATTTTCTAGCATCTTTGCAGTATGTCTGCCGAAAAAATCATTGCTGATTGGAAAAAAGGGAATTTCAAGCCTATTTATTGGCTAGAAGGGGACGAGCCTTTTTTTATTGATCAAGTGGTACATTTTGCCGAGCACAAGATTTTACCAGAGGCAGAAGCTAGTTTTAATCTCTCCATTTTTTATGGAAAAGATGCCGATTGGTCTTCGGTGGTGAACGCTTGTATGCGTTACCCCATGTTTGCAGAAAAGCAGGTGGTTATTTTGAAAGAAGCGCAGCATATGCGCGACATCGAAAAACTAGAATCTTATATTGACAATCCATTATCGTCTACCATTTTTGTAGTTAGCTTCAAAGAAAAAAAAGTAGATGGTCGCTCTAAATTAGCAAAAACCCTAAAATCAAAAGGGGAGATGCTTACCACCAAAAAAATGTATGATAGTCAGCTGCCAGAATGGGTGAATCAAATGGTGGCTTCACATAAATTAACCATGGCGCCCAAGGCGCTTCATTTACTTGTAGATCACATTGGAAATGATTTAAGTAGACTTCAAAATGAAGTAGAAAAATTAGCTGTTAATTTGGCGGATCGAAAAAATATTACAGAAGACGATATTGAAAAATACATTGGCGTTAGTAAGGATTTTAATGTGTTTGAACTACAAGATGCGCTAGGCAAAAGAGACCTTGCTAAAGCTGTCAGAATCATACATTATTTTGAGGCAAACCCTAAGGCAGCGCCTATTCAAATGATACTTCCAGCGCTTTATAATTATTTTAGTAAAGTGTTTATGCTGTATAGCCTTCCAAGTATTACCGAACAGTCTGCTGCTGCTGCGCTTGGCGTAAATCCGTTTTTTGTAAAAGAATACATTGCTACTGCGCGCCGTTATGATTATGAGGGCATCGAAAAAGTTTTACTACTACTGCATCAATATAATTTAAGAAGCATTGGTGTGCACGATGCCGGAACTTCTGATGCAGCTTTATTAAAGGAATTAGCCGTTAAAATGATTGCTTAATTAATGATTCCTTAAACAGCGCCTTGCAATAAAGTAGCGGCTTTGTTTTTGTCTTGTAAAAGCTGTGCTTTTAACCCTTCCAAACCTTCAAACTTTACCTCGCCTCTTAAATAATAATAGAGTTCAACTTTTAATTGTGCGCCATAAATATCGGCGTCAAAATCAAAGATGTTTACTTCAACCACTCTTTTTTTACCATCGATAGTAGGCCTTACACCAATATTCA
>Ga0222712_10004958_pt1 | contig 13688 bp, 13 predicted proteins | sample C33_657DmetaG_FD_165043 | JGI IMG/M metagenome (GOLD analysis project Ga0222712, IMG submission 165043) | Estuarine water microbial communities from San Francisco Bay, California, United States - C33_657D | ecosystem: Environmental > Aquatic > Marine > Unclassified | place: USA: California...
AGTTGTGCCATGTTCTGGATTTGCCATCGAATTAATTGAGATAACAGCGTGTGCAATTTCAGTTGTTGCGTTGACACCCTTTTCAGGTTCAAGCCCTGCATGAGATGCCTTGCCATGAACTTTGACCTGGTACATCGCTGTACCTTTGCGGCCAGTTTTAACTTTGCCGTTAAGTGTTGCTTCAAGAACTAAAACCGCTTTTGCTTTTGCTGAAATCTCTTTGATGAACTCTTTACTTGTTGCACTTCCAGTTTCTTCATCAGTTGTTGCAATCAGGGCAGCGCTTCCGGAAATTCCCTTCATCGCATACAAAGCTTGAACAAAGCCAGCTTTCATGTCGAAGATTCCAGGGCCGCGTGCTGCAGTGCCTTCAACGCTCCATAATGGATTGAAAGATCCCTTAGGCCACACAGTGTCTAAGTGAGCAAGAACGATGACATCTGGATTTGGTGCACCCCACCAAAAAACAGGGCGACCATTTACTTCGCGAATTTCTGCGGGTGTTCCTAAAACTCGTGTAGCAATCTCGCTTGCAAGTTGAATGACATCGCGGCAGGCCTGTAGATCTTCAGTCGGAGATTCCAACTTAACTAACGCTTCTAGGTCTGCCAACATGGGATAAGTCTATAGCGGTGCCACGCCTGTGATGCGTGGGATTCTGAAGGATTGAACCTCGCCTGTTGCATGGTCCTTAGCAATTAATGCGCCTGCACTAATGCGAATTGGGTCGATGATTCGATGGGTTACTCCGCCGTTGTTATCGGCATATCCAATAGAAAGAGTCTTCTCATCAATAATGAATTGGTTAAGAATTTCCATAGTTTCATTTGCAGTAGTTCTAGGTAATTGACCAAGGGCTTCACTTGCAACCTGTCGAAGCTTTGTTTGGCGATGTGATGATTTTTCACCGGTTCGTATTGCACGAATTGCAGCGGCCATGCTTTCTTCAGTAGGAGTTTCTACCTCACCAATAATTCGTGGTGGTCGTGGTTTTGCAATCGCTCGGTTTGAACGTGGCCCAGTCAAAATCATTCCGTTTGCTGATTCACCCGCAGGCAGGTAACCAGATTCGCGCAAGATTCGCATTGCATCAGTTGCATCCATGTCGCAAATAACAACTTCAGGTGCAATACGACGAAGCGCAAGAATCTCTAACTTTTTATCATTCATGATCTGTGAAATTAATGCGGTGTCTTCACAGCGGATAAAGGATGAGGTATTTCCAACACGAAGTTTGCCGTGCTTCTTTGCAACATCTGCAATTAAGTACTCAAGAGGTTGAGGCATTGGAGTCTTAGAAGTTTTGGCCAAGAATGTTTTGATCTCATCGCCAGTTTTACCGTGATCTAGTGCGCGACGAATTGTTGCTTCTGTAAATCGGTACACAGTTGCACCACCGCGGCTTTCGATCTCTGCCATCATTGCAAGAGCTTGTGAGATTTCATGTTCTAGCGGTCCTGGTGCAATAGCGGTGTTATCGCTTTGAATAAGAATGTGATCAACGGTTTTTGGTAGGTCTTCATTAATAGATGACAGATCATCACCATTTAAAAATTCAATTCCAAATTTAGAGATAGCGCCTTGCCCTGTAATACCCAGCCATTCAGCCTCACGCAGCGTCCATTCAGCTAACTCTTCTTGCAGAGATGAGTTTCTACGAACTGGTGCACGCCAGAGCAGTACCTCTTTAAAGCTATTCCATTCAGGGGCAACCTCTGGGTTTTCACGCAGCAAATCAAGGGTCAATGCACGCACACGTGCAGCGTTAACTCGATCTAGTTCAGGCCCGAGCGCTGCAACATTCTTAGCCTCTACTCGTCCGACTAATCCGCTTACACGAGAAGTTATTAACCATTGCGAAGCAAGCTGTTGCCAACGTTCTGATGGAGTTTGCATCAACCAGATATCAAACTTATTGCTTGGCAAGATTCGATCATCTGCGTCGATACTTACTAACGATGCAAGGTAAGCCAGCTCAGCGATAAATGCTGTACAGGATTCATCTACACCTAAATGAGTTGAGACAACCTTAAGATCACGAACACCTAACCCACCAGCACGTAATGCATCTGCAGGTTCATCTGCCCAAAAGTTCAACAACTCTTCTACCCAACGTAAAACCGTTGAAACATTTGCAATCGCAGCCAAATTAACTTGACGAGAATCTCGCTTACTTCCCTTTAGCGTTGGTTCCTTGATGAAACGCTCTTTGTGAATTTTTCCACCGCGTAATGCGATAGCAACTTCACGGGTAAGAATTACTGTGCGTTGATCTAGTGGAACTAAGAATTTCTTTTCTAGTAACCAGGCAACTCCGGGACCAGGATTCTTTATATCTCCAACGCTTCCGCGAGGTGGTCCCCACATCAATCTGTCTAAAACCTTTTTTGCATCAGCAGGTGCATCATCAAGTTCACTTAACTTCAATTTCGCCAATGATGCTGGTCCAAGGCCGGCGGGTTCAGCACCCATGACATCACGTAGCTGAGTAGGTAAACGCATTCCATCATCTGAGGGATAGATCAAACCTATTGTTATTAAATGCTCTAGGGCACTTTTTGCCTCTTTATCCGTTAGGGCAACAACCGCCTTTTCATTAAAAGGTTCATTAACTGAAGCGGAAGCTTCGAGAACCTGAAACTGCCAGGCGTTTAAAGAATCAATTGCACGCGCCAGACTTGGTGCAGAGCATGCGCGCACAGCCAGAGATGCGATATCTGGCGGAACAGGTGTAATTAAATCGGGACGTGCAGAAAAAAGATTTATTAGGGCAGCATCATCAACACTACGTAGGTAGTCGGAGAAGGAGCGCATTTCCATAACTTGCCTACATTACTGGCATATTGGAAGGAGTTGTTAATTAGCTCTTACGTTTACGCGGGGTAAGCCATGTTGCAAGGGCTGCTACCCGCACAACAATCGGCGAGATCGCTTTGCCAATAAAGCGTGCGCGGCGGAAGTCGTGGATCGGCCAACCTTCAGCCATCGCACGTAAACCAAGTAATGCGTCTGGATTAATTGCAGATGGATGACCTACACATTGCAGTAACGGCAAATCATTATTGCTATCTGAAAAAGCTAAGCATTGTGAAAGATCAAAACCTTTTTCAACTGCTAATTCACGAACTGCAACTGCTTTTTCTTTTCCGTGTAGAAGTGGACCATTCATTTTGCCGGTGTAATGACCATCTTCAATCTCAGCTTTACTTCCCAACGCTCCTGTTAATCCAAGACGTTTGGCGATAATTACAGCCATATCTTCGGGAGCGGCTGTTACTAAATAAACTTCAACGCCATCAGCAACCAAATTTTGGGCGATATCAATCGTTCCTTGCCAAATAGCAGGTGAAACATATTCATCATAAATTTCTTGGGCGATGCTCTCGATATCTTTAACGTTGTGGCCGCCAATGAAATCTGTGGCGGCATCTTGAAAGCGCTGAATCTCTTCCTTGTTTTCCTTGCCCGTTAAGCGAAATCTCAGGTTTGCTAAAACAAATCGCGAAATATCCTTCTTGGTGAAGTAACCGCGTTGGTACATACCGCGCCCCAAGAAGTAAATTACTGAGCCGCGAATAAGCGTGTTATCGACATCAAAGAAGGCAGCTCTTTTCTGCGTGAGTGCCATGTCACTACCTTAGCGATAGAAGAGGTTTTGAGACGCTTTATGCTTTGCCAATGAGTTCAACAGTGCATGTGGTTCGACACGGAGAAGTCCATAACCCCGACAAGATCTTGTACGGGCGTCAACCTGGATGGCGTTTATCTGATCGCGGACAAGAGATGGCACGCACAATCGGTGATTGGTCCAAGAGCCTTGATTTAGGTGCACTTCATGTTTCTCCACTACAACGTGCACAAGAAACCGCTGCGCCGATAGCAGCTGCACACAACATTGCGATTACAACTGATGAGCGCTTAATTGAAGCGGCAAATGTTTTTGAAGGAAAACCTTTTGGCGTTGGAGATGGCGTTCTGCGCCACCCAGCTGCATGGAAGCATCTGTGGAACCCATGGAAGCCATCATGGGGCGAGCCATACGATGAACAGATCAACAGAATGCTTGCGGCGATCTTTGCGGCTCGTGATGCAGCAAATGGAAAAGATGCAATCTGTGTTTCACATCAGTTACCTATTTGGATTTTACGTAGCGCAATTGAAAACCGTCGTTTACTGCATGATCCACGTAAGCGCGAGTGCACCCTTGCCTCAGTAACAAGTGTTCACTTTGATGATGAAGGCTTTATTTCAGGTTTAACGTATTCAGAGCCTGCACGACACCTATTGCCAGAGAAGAAGTAATGAAAAAGTTTGTCGCACTGATCATTCTTGCTGTGACTCTTACGGGGTGCAGCGGTGGTGGAAGTTCGACAACTGAAGAAAGTTTTGTCTCTGGAGATGGATCTGCAACCTTCATAAAGATCGCTGATCGCAAGATTGCACCTGCAATCACCGGAATGACTTTGTCCGGTAAGCAGTACACATACTCAAAGGATCGAGTTGCGGTTGTAAATGTATGGGCATCATGGTGTGCACCGTGCCGCGCAGAGGCGCCGACATTGGCAGCACTTGCAAATAAGTACACAGATGTTTCATTTATTGGAATATTAACTAGAGACAATCCGGCAACAGCTGAAGCCTTTGAACGTCGATTTAAACTGCCCTACCCAACAATTATTGATGACTCTATTTTGATTGGATTTAAGGGTTCTTTGCCTGCAAATGCCATTCCTTCAACGGTTATTCTGGATAAAAGAGGTTATGTCGCAGCTCGAATTTCTGGAACTGTGACAGTTGCTTCGTTAACAGAACTCATTGAAAAGGTGAGTGCAGAATGAAAGATTTCTTTGTAGAGCAAATCTTTTCAGGTGTTTTAGTAACAGCCTTTCCATTTGCTGTAATTGCTGGAGTAATTTCATTTTTATCTCCATGTGTATTGCCTCTGGTACCTGGCTACCTATCCTTTGCTGCAGGATTTTCAGTAAGCCGCGGAAAGGTTTTATTAGGTTCATTCCTATTTGTCTTGGGATTTAGCGCCGTCTTTGTTTCTTTCGGTGCGGTATTTGGTGGACTTGGTAATACCTTGTCCGCACATGAAGAGTTCATTTCACGAATTCTTGGTTTAGTAACAATCTTCTTAGGATTTATTTTCTACGGACGTTTTCCTTTTTCACCAACAATTCGCCCAAAGATGCGAACTACCGGTGGTCTGCTCGGAGCACCTTTACTTGGCGTGCTATTTGGAATCGGTTGGACTCCGTGCATCGGTCCAGCGCTTGCAGCTGTGCAAACCCTTGCATTTCAAGAATCAAGTGCGGTTCGTGGTGCGGTGCTCTCATTCGGTTACTGCTTGGGCTTAGGACTTCCTTTTATTCTTTCTGGTTTGTTTATGGATAAATCTGCGAAGTTGCGTTCAATAATTTATCGTCGCGGTGATGTCATTTCTAAGATTGGCGGAGTATTCCTGATTGCAATTGGAGTACTCGAAGTACTTGGACTGTGGTCACAACTCATGAACTCAATGCGCTCCTTAATCTCTGATTTCATTCCGGTGGTCTAATGAGTCAAAATATTGAACTTCCGGAGCTAGATAGCGTTGGCCTATTCAGATATGCCTGGCGTCAATTAACAAGCATGCGCACCGCATTGATCTTGCTTCTGATGCTTGGTGTGGCAGCGATTCCTGGATCATTAATTCCACAGCGCACCCAAAATCCAATGCAGGTAAGTCAGTACTTCAAGGATTCACCTGAATTAGCTAAGTGGATGGATCGTTTTTCCTTATTTGATGTCTATGGATCACCTTGGTTTAGCGCTATTTACATCCTTTTATTTATATCTCTTATTGGCTGCGTACTGCCACGCACGATTGAACATTTCCACGCTGCACGCGCTTTGCCTCCTGCGACCCCTAAGAACTTGTCTCGAATGGAGCATCATTCCTCGTGGAGCCCAAAGGGCAATGAACTTGATGCTGCTCGTGCTTGGTTTAAGTCAAAGCGATTTAGAGTTCTGGAAAAAGATGGAGCGATCTCGGCTGAAAAGGGATTTGCGCGAGAAACTGGAAATCTCTTTTTCCATCTAGCTTTAATTCTAATCTTGCTCGGAATCAGCTTTAGCTCACTCTTTGGTATGCGTGGCGAAGCGATCATTAATGTTGGAGAACGTTTTGTTAATACACCAACAAGTTATGACACGTTGACCTATGGAAAGTTATACAAAGATGCAAACCTTCCTGCATTTATGTTGACAGCAGATAAATTTGTCGCAAAATACAACGTTGAAACAAGTGCGCCAGAGGATTACACATTAAATATTTCTCTATTGCGTGATGATTCATCGGTAGTTGAGAAGAAGGGCATCAAAGTGAATAGTCCGTTGACTATCGGTAGCACCCGAGTTTATTTACAAGCAAATGGATACTCACCTGTTGTTACCGTTAAAGATTCAAAGGGCAATGTTGCATTCCAAGGCCCCGTTCCATTCTTGCCACAAGATGGAAACTTACGTTCGATCGGTGCGATTAAAGTTCCAGATGCAGAACCACAAATTGGGTTTGTAGGATCCTTCGTTCCAACGTATGCACGTAGTGAAAATGGCGCAGGCGCTGTTAGTGTTTTCCCTGAAGCGCTAGATCCACGTTTGTTGTTATCTGCATGGGTGGGCGATCTCGGATTGGATTCAGGAGTTCCACAATCTGTGTATCGAATTGATACTTCGACAATGCAACAGATCGGACTTAAATCTTTAAAGCCAGGTGAGAGCTTTGAATATGCAGGCGGATCAATAACTTTTGAAGGGTATGTGCAGTGGGTCAACCTCAACTTTGTTGCAGATCCCGGAAAGAAGTTCGCACTGCTTGGAGGTATTGTTGCGATCCTTGGCCTACTAGCTTCATTGTTTACACGCAGACGCCGCATTTGGATTCGTGTTGGGAATGAGGTTGAGGTCGCAGGTTTGGCAAAGAATGCTGCTCCTGGGCTCGAGATTGAAATGCAAGAGTTTGTTCGGATGTTAAAGGGAGAGAAATAAATGTCACGTACTTGGGCCTTTGCATCCAATTACCTTGTTTATTCAGCGATGGTTGTTTACACCCTTTCTTTCTTTGCCCATGCAATCGAAACTGCTTGGGCTGTAAAGGTTCCAACTGACACAACGAAAACTTTGGATTACAAGCGAACTGAAAAGGTTGCCCGCATTGCTACGGCGATGATGATTCTTGGATTCATCCTTTTGTTTGCAGGTGTCATCGCCCGCGGAATTTCAGCCGGCCGTGTGCCGTGGGGAAATATGTACGAGTTCTCAATTACAGGGGCACTTGCATTTACTGGCGCTTACTTAGGCGCGCTTCGTAAGTACGATCTTCGTTGGTTAGGTTTGTTGGTTTCAATTTCAGTTCTACTCACACTCGGAACAGCTGTAGCGGTTTTGTACCGACCAAGTGCGCCACTGGTCCCGGCATTAAAATCAACCTGGTTAGTGATTCACGTTTCAGCTGCAATTATTTCTGGCGGAGTTTTCTTACTTGCTAATGTAATTGCAGCGGCTTACTTGTATTTAGATCGCATGGAAACAATGGGAGAGCGCAAGGCATGGGCTAAGCGACTTCCTTCACTTGAAGTTCTAGATCAACTTTCTTACCGACTTGTCGCATTTGTATTTCCATTGTGGACCTTTGCAGTTATCGCAGGTGCAATTTGGGCCGAGAGTGCATGGGGTCGTTATTGGGGTTGGGATCCAAAGGAGACTTGGGCCTTCATAACCTGGGTTGCTTATGCGGCGTACTTACATGCACGTGTAACTATCGGTTGGCGTGGACGTCGCGCTGCATGGTTATGCCTATTTGCAGGCTCAACCTTCTTGTTTAACTATGTTTACGTAAATGTGTGGGGAACTGGAAAGCACACCTATTCGGGGCTTTAAAGCTTCCCTAGAAAATCTGGATCATCATCTGGCGGCAAGATACGTCGCTTTGGCTTTGGTCCGCCTAAACCCTTTGGTCGTCCTGCAACCCAATACGCAATTGGTCCGACAGTTCCGATAAGAATAATTATCAGAATCCATCCCCACTTTGGAAGATTGCGAACTTGCGACTCATCAGTGCGTGCGCAGTCAATCAATGTATAAATTGTGAATCCAACTAAAAGCAAAGGAAGTATTAGGCGACTCATGTTTTTATTGTATCGCTAAAGCAATCGCAAAGAGAGTTGCAAAAAGCAGCTGAAGCTTTCCAGTGCGACCCAATACAGGAATCAAAGCTTTTCCGGTTGCACCGCTTAGAACAACCTTAGAAATCGAAAAAGTAAGGGGAGCGGCCAACAAGGTTAGTAGCGCCGTTGGGATAAAGGTTGCAATCGCTGCAGTATGGGCCAGCACAAGTAGCGCAACAAAACTACGACGTGCTCTTAAATCTCCAAGACGTACCGCAACGGTGTGCTTACCCACTAGCTCATCTTGAGCACGGTCACGAATGTTGTTAACCGCCAAGATTGCACAGGCAAGTGCGCCCATAGGAATCGCAACGATAAAACTTAAGATTGTGATTTTTTCAGTTTGTGCGTAATAAGTTCCAACTGTTGCAACTAAGCCAAAGAAAACAAATACTGAAAGTTCGCCTAGTCCTCTGTATCCGTATGGATTTTTTCCACCGGTGTAACCCCAAGCTGCTGCGATCGCAAGAACTCCGACACCTATTAGTAGCGGTGATGTAAGTAGGGCTAGCCATACACCAGCGATACTGGCAATTAGAAATGAAATGTATGCCGCCATCTTTACTGATTTAGCAGAGGCTAAACCACTAGCAACTAATCGAGTTGGTCCAATGCGGTTTGCATCGGTTCCTTTAACTCCATCGCTGTAGTCGTTGGCGAAGTTAACGCCGATTTGAAGCCAAACACCTACCTTTAAGGCAAGAGCTGCGCGAAACCAATTGAAATCAGGGCCTGCTAATGCTGAGGCAACGACAACAGGGGCGATCGCTGCCGGAAGGGTGCGGGGACGTGCGCCAAGAACCCACTTATTCATGTGCGACTCCCTTTGCCAAACTTTTTCGATCAACCTTGCCAATACCAAGCAATGGTAGCGAGGTAAGGCGATGAATTCCTTTTGGCTTTGCAAAGGCTCCAAAATCCTTTTCAAGATGTGCGACTAATTCTTCATCGCTAACTGATCCAACTACTGCAATCTGCAAACTATCGCCCCATTGAGGATCCTCAATTGAAAAAGCAGCAAACTCAACATCAACAAACGCTGCGCTTAAAGAAGCTTCAACCGCATTGAGCGAAAGATTTTCACCGCCAGAAATAATCACATCATCGGCTCGACCTAAGACAATTAACTTGTCGTTCTTGAATTCGCCGAGATCGCTTGTTTCATACCAACCAGCATCGAGAGAAATCGATGAGGCCAAGATTGGCCCTCTGATAGCTATTTTTCCATTTCGAATTTCAATTGCAACTCCATCTAAGACTTCGCCGTCATAAACGCAGCCGCCACAGGTTTCAGTCATTCCATAAGTTGTAACTACTTTTATTCCGGCAAGCTCTGCTTGATTTCTGAGTGATTGAGATAAAGCAGCTCCACCAACTAATACTGTTTTTGCAGATTTAAGGTGACTCAGTAGTCGGACATCACCATTTAATGCTCTAAAGAGTTGAGTAGGGACAATCGATGTGTAATTTGCTTTTGGATACTCGCCCTCATGATTTCTCAAATCAATGGGAAGAGTTCCTAATTCGATTGCTCTGATGATTACATTGACAGCTGCGATATGAGTCAGAGGAAGTAGCAAGGACCAAGTTTCTCCTGGCTTAGCGTTTATAAATTTATTTGAAGCGCGCGCAGATGAAATTAACGCTGTCGCGGTAAGTGCGACTTCTTTAGGTGAACCACTAGATCCAGATGTTCCAATAACAACGGCCGCGTAGTGAGCGGCAAACTCAGATGTGATCTCGCCAAAGCCAAGGGTTGGGCCATCGCCCACGAGCGCCGATGTGATTTCTCCCGCTAATTGGGGGATTTCGCATGCAGGGCTGACCCGCAGAATTTTTCGTTGTGACGAGTTATCCATTGCCACCGTAGGCTATCGCTAGCAACGACGATGGAGGAAATGTGAGCAAGCCGATCAAGCGCGAATTTGGTAGCCGAGAGATTCCACAATGGGTGACAGCACCCGGAGGAGAAGATTTTGTAGATATCAAATATCAAATGGGTGATGGCATCGCCAAAATTACGATCAACCGACCACAGGTTCGTAACGCTTTCCGTCCTCAAACAATTATTGAATTGATCGAAGCCTTTGATCTTGCGCGCGACAACGAAGAGGTGGGCGTCATCATCTTTACTGGTGAGGGCACTGAAGCTTTCTGTTCTGGTGGCGATATCAGCGTTCGCGGTGATGACGGCTACCTAGGAGATGACAAGCTCGCTAAAAAGGGAATTGGCCGTCTAAACGTTTTAGATCTTCAGGTACAGATTCGTCGCACACCAAAGCCAAACGTTGCAATGGTTGCAGGTTGGGCGATTGGTGGAGGACATGTTCTGCATGTTGTTTGCGATTTAACAATTGCTGCAGACAATGCAAAGTTTGGACAGACAGGGCCAATGGTTGGTTCCTTTGATGGTGGATACGGTGCGGGTTTGCTCGCTGCACATGTTGGTCAAAAGAAGGCCCGCGAGATTTGGTTTATGACTCGCGAATACGATGCGCAAGAAGCGTTGAACATGGGACTTGTAAATACAGTTGTACCAATCGCCGAATTAGAAGCAGAAACAGTTTCATGGTGTCGCGAGATGCTTCGCAACTCACCAATGGCACTTCGTTTACTAAAAGCAAGCTTGAACGCTGCAACTGATGGTCTTGCAGGAGTTCAGCAACTTGCTGGAGATGCAACGCTTTTGTTCTACATGACAGAAGAAGGCCAAGAAGGTCGCGATGCATATAAGGAAAAGCGCAAGCCTGATTTCGGAAAGTTCCCTAAGCGTCCTTAATTTATGGAAAAACAGCTTCTAGATTCTTTGCGCGTTGTGGCGCTGCCTACGAAAACCAATTTCCGTGGCGTCACAGTTCGCGAAGTAGCGCTATTTAAAGGCGAACAAGGCTGGGCTGAGTTTTCTCCATTTGTTGAATACGAGGATCAAGAGTGCGCGCCATGGCTTGCCTGCGCAATCGAGGCTGCAACTGTTGCAAAGCCACATCTATATCGCACGCATGTGGCTGTTAACGGAACAATTCCGGCCCTAAATGATGAAGCTGATCTTGAAAGAGTTGTTAATTCATTTCCGGGGGTTAAAACCTTCAAGGTAAAGGTTGGCACTGAAGTAAGCGATGATTTGCATCGCCTTGATGTGATTCGTACTTTACGTCCAAATGCAGCAATCAGAATTGATGTAAATGGATTATGGAACGTCGATGAAGCAGAAATGTTTCTAAATTCTGTTGGCGAGATTGAATATGTAGAACAACCATGCGCAACCATTGCAGAGTTACGAGAACTCAAGCAACGTGTTGATGTAAAGATTGTTGGCGATGAGGTTTTGCGCAAGAGTACAAATCCATTTGATGTTGATTTAACTGGCGCAGTAGATTTCTTGATGTTGAAGGTTCAGCCACTTGGTGGAATAAAGAAAGCTCACGCATTAGCCGAACATCACAACTTACCTGTCGTAGTTTCAAGTGCACTTGAAAGTGCGGTCGGAATTAATTATGGCTTATTGCTTGCTGCCTCTTTTGAAGAGATGAGATTTGATTGTGGCCTTGGAACAGGCTCATTGCTAGCCAAGAATGTTGCAGAACTTCCAATAATCGATGGAAAGATTGAAATTAGTGATGTTAAGCCTGTTCTTGATGGGCTTGATGTGAGTGCAGATCGATTCGAATGGTGGAAGAATCGAATCATGAGAACAGCGGAGCTTTTGAAGTGAATAACTCAACCTCGCTCGCTCGCGTCGTTGTACGCCAAATCATTGAAGCCGGAATTACAGATGTTGTGATTTCTCCGGGATCGCGTAACGCTCCATTGTCATTAGCCTTTTTTGCAGCGTCACAAGAAGGTCTTATTAAGTTACATATTCGAATTGATGAACGCACTGCTGCCTTTTTCGCATTGGGAATCATTAAGGCGACTGGGCGTCCAGTGCCAGTCGTATGTACAAGCGGAACTGCAGTAGCTAATTACCACCCTGCTGTTTTAGAGGCTAGCCATACAAATGCGCCACTATTGGTACTAACAGCTGATCGTCCCGCGATGCTTCGTAAGACTGGTGCAAACCAAACAACAGAACAAGCACGCATCTTCGGTAAAGCTGTTCGATACTTCGCAGATATTGATGGCCCTGTCTATCCAATGGAGTTACCACTGGATTCTTTGCGAACAGGTCCAGTTCATCTGAACTTACAGTTTGATGAGCCTCTTTTGTCTGATGATTCTGTCGATTGGTTATCTGAAATTAATGTCGCACCAAAAGAGTTTGTGCCACGCACTAAGCCAGGCACACTTCGTTTAGTTGGTGCCCGTGGAGTTGTAGTTATTGGTCATGATCGTGGCGGTTTAACAGTTGCTGAAATTACTCAATTCACAAAAACTTTAGGGTGGCCAGTAATTGCCGAAGATCCACTTTCATTTCCGGATGCTTTGGCTCATGCCTCCATCTTTTTAGCTTCTCCTGAAATTCGTAGCACTCTTATTCCACAATCCGTTTTAGTCATTGGTCGCACAACCCTGTCGAGATCAATAAATGCTTTTATTAAATCAAGCCCAATTACTTATGTCGTCGATCAACGTTTAGCAACGGTTGATACAGATCGACAGGCTGATCGAAAATTTACCGAGCTTCCAGATTTGCAAGGTGTTATTCAATCTGATGAATGGATTGCTAAGTGGGCCAAGGTTTCAGAACGCGCTCAAAAACTAATTGCATCGTTAGATGGTTGGAATGAAGCGGTCATTGCCCGCACCATTGCAGCGGCACTTCCAATTGAAACCGCGCTATTTGTTTCCTCTTCACGTCCCATTCGCGATCTTGAAGGCTTTGCGGCTCCCCGAACTGGCATAGATGTATACGCAAACCGTGGTCTTGCTGGAATCGATGGAAATATCTCGACCGCACTTGGCATCGCCTATGCGCACAAAGCCACAATTGCGGTTCTTGGTGATCTTTCCTTCCTGCATGACTTAACGGGATTAATCAACAAAGAAGCGATTAATTGCCGTTTTATTGTGATCAACAACGATGGAGGCGGAATCTTTTCTACCTTGCCTCAACGTGGAGTTAATGGATTTGAAACAGTGTTTGGAACTCCTCACGGTTTAAATCCTTCCGCTATTGCCCAGTCCATGGGAGTTAATGCAAAGCAGGTAACAACTGTGCAAGAGCTTGAGGCAGAGATCAAAGCACCTATTTCAGGTATCAGTGTTGTTGTGTGTGATGTTCCAAATCGCGAAAGTAATGCAGACAACCTAAAAGCTATTTACAATTCCTTAAGCTCTATTTAAGAGCGCTGCGCATTGGCGCAAACTTTGCGTAAGTTTCTGCAAGTTCAACTTCAGGATCTGAACCATCAACAATTCCGCATCCAGCAAAGATTCGAATTGTGTCGCCATTAATTTGGCCGCAGCGAAGTGCAATTCCTAATTCACCATCGCCAGCAGCATCAATCCAACCAACTGGACCTGCATAACGACCGCGTG
>Ga0222712_10004959_pt1 | contig 13687 bp, 21 predicted proteins | sample C33_657DmetaG_FD_165043 | JGI IMG/M metagenome (GOLD analysis project Ga0222712, IMG submission 165043) | Estuarine water microbial communities from San Francisco Bay, California, United States - C33_657D | ecosystem: Environmental > Aquatic > Marine > Unclassified | place: USA: California...
CGTTAAACCTGCAAAAGCAACTAATCGAGAAACATTTCCACTTGACGTTAGGATTAACATCAATACTGCAAGTGCAAGACAGATCGCCGATGCATTACCTGGAGTAGGATTAAAAACAGCACGGGATATTAAAGATTTACAATCTTCAATGACCGGTGAAAAGTTCGTTAAACTAGATCAACTTAAGTCCATCAAACGGGTTGACTGGGACGAAATCTTTAAAGAAAATCTTATCCGCGTTGAGTAATGCAACTCGATAGCTTCCTCAAATCAAAAGTCCGCTGGCACTTGGGATATAACACTACAAGCGTCCCTGCTGGTGATCAGGCACGTCTTGAGGAAGCTGTCAACAACATCCCAGATTCGTTCTGGTATTCAAAAATTGTCGAACAAGTAGGTAGGTGCGATCAAGCAGAAAAACGTACCGACATGACTGGTAGTGTTAATAACAATACTATTCCGCGTAATCGTATTGAAAGTATTGCAGGCGACGTAGATCGTACAATTGCTACTTCTGATTTTAGAGAAACACTTAAAACTTGGACGGCGATTTATATATACGAGACGGATCGATTAGCCCTACATCTTTATGTTCCCAATTACCGAAACCCTGAACAGGCTAGGTATCGATTTGATCGGGAAGGAGCTGAATTTATTCAAGCACTTCCAGGCCCTGCTGACGTTTCTGTTGGTACTAGGCTCATGCTTTCAAATAGTTTCCGCTAGAGAGGTTAAGAATAAAATGGCAGCTTTAAACGCAAGTCAGCTTTTACAATTAGCTCAAAAAGCAGGGTTTAAGGATAAAGAAGCCAAGACCATGGCTGCAATTATTCTTGGTGAGTCCAGTGGCAGGCCGGATGCGTACAATCCAAATGCGGCTACTGGTGATAAATCTTACGGACTTGCTCAAATAAATATGATTGGTTCCATGGGACCAGCAAGATTAAAGCAGTTTGGTTTACAAAAAAATGAACAACTTTTTGATCCAGCTACTAATTTAGCTGCTGCACAGAAAGTTTATTCTGAGGTTGGGAATAAATTCACACCTTGGTCTGTATATAGTTCTGGTGCATACAAACAATTCTTACCTCAAGTAGAGAAAGCAGCCTTAACTCCACAGCAGTTACCAACACCTCAGCCATCAGAAGCTACACAGGCTAAGGTCCCAACTCCAGACGGGACATCTAAAACAGGGAATACATTTATTGTTTACACCGGAGACAAATCACCAACTGACTTTCTTAATGATTTTATAAAAGAAAAACAATCCGTCGATTCAACCGGTCTTACTAAATCTAGTCAAATTGATCCAGTGAAACTATTGACTGATGCTTTTAAGGTTAATTATTTTGACAATTAAATTAGAATTTAATTAAGCAATCTACTATTATGTCAGAAAAATCTATTGTTGATGTAGGTAAGTTTCTTCAGAAATATGGATTAAAGATAGGTGAAAATCCTGTTTTTGGAGGGGTCTCCAATGTACATACAAAAGGTTCTTACCATTACACCCCAGGTGGCTCTGCAATTGATGTTACTGACTGGAGGCCGGACATGGCACCTGCTTATGAAGGAGGTCCTTCTAAGAGCTGGAAACAACGTACAGGGGAACTGTCTTGGCGTGCTAAAAAGTTAGGTGTTTTTACCGAAGCACTTGGACCCGGTGACCCTGGTCACAGCGAACACGTGCATTTAGCGTTAGCAAAAAACGCTCCTATATCTGAACAACAATTAGAGTGGCTTGCAACTGGTAGATATAAGACGCCGGAAGGTAAGCTTTCTAGCTCCCTTCCCACCAGTTACGCTTCAGGACAATCTTTACCTGCTACAACACAACCTGCACAACCTCAAACCGCACAGCAAGGAGCAGGTAATACGATTGTTCTTGTTCCTGGTATGCCTAATCAGCCGAAGTCTAGTGAAGATTACCTTACTGATTTTCTTTCAAAGAACTTTACTAAAACAAGTACTGGTAATGTAACGTCTCAAATTGATCCAATTGCAGCGTTACGACAGGCCTTTAATACACCATCTACTTTTGAATAATGAGATTCGCTCAAGTCCCTGGCTATGAACCGAGCTTTCCCGTTACCTACGGTAATTTATATGGAGACAGTACGTTAACTACTGCAGGTTTTAGTGACCCATTTAACATGCAGCGCACTGAGAAAATAATGCATTGTCCATACGTAGTATCTTACAATGGTATTGAGGAGCCACGGTTCCAACTAAACAACCCAGCATATATGAGGGAGGTTGACCGCTCTCATAGCGACCCACTGCCTCCAGTTGGGTTAAGCCGTAACTCAAGACAAAACGATTTACATGGCGTATACAAAACCTGAACTTAGGGAACGACTTAAGAATCGAATAAAATCCGGTTCTAAAGGAGGTAAACCAGGACAATGGTCAGCCCGAAAAGCACAATTACTGGCGCAAGCATATAAACAAAGAGGAGGTGGCTACAGAGGAGAACAAACAGAAGGACAAAAATCCCTAAAACGTTGGGGTGAACAGAAGTGGATGACACGCGAAAACTACGAAAATAAAAACAAATGATGACAGACAAAGCAATTGAGCCCGGTCAAAAAAGTACGGAACGGTATTTACCAGAAAAAGCGTGGGCTAATTTATCACCAGAAGAACGGAAGAACACAGATGATAAGAAAAAACGTGGTTCTAGAGAAGGTAAGCAATTTGTACCTAATACAGAAAGGGCAAAAAAAGCCCGTCGCGCCGTAGAATTATCAAGTAAGAGAAAAAAACAATGAGTATCCATGGACAACGGACAGTAAGAAAAAAACTTGTTGACCATGCTGAGGATAGAACAAGACGACCAGATGAGAGGCCTGCAAACAGACCTCAAGCAGACCTTGGCTAGAAATTCTACACAAAATAACCTGTACGGGAATTATACTAAATTTATAAGTAATTAAAAAAAATGGAACAAGAACTAGAGCAGGAACAGAAACAAAAGAAACCTTTGAAGGAAAGGGTGTCAGAGTTTCTTGCTGGAGCCGGGATTGCTGGTTCTGGCGTACTCTTGAACAACCAAAGAAAAAATATTAATCAACTATACAGGGATTATCTTTACCCTGCGTTTAAGACTTCTGATCCAAGTGCAGCAATAATTTCGAGTCCGCAAACAAAAAAAATTAATAGCCCTTTTACGATTACCATGGGGAAAAATAATCCCCCTACCTTGGTACAAAATATAACAAATCCTGTTTTAACAAATTACGCAAATACTGCAGCAAAATTATATCCAAAAATAGACAAAACTTCTCAAGTTTCGTTTGCAGCTGCGCCAAAACGTGCCGGAGGATTCGCTGCTACACGTAGAAATGAAAATACGGGAAATGTTGAACGAGTGCTGGTAGGACTGGGTCCCACTTCAGATTTATTTACTGTAGCGCACGAGTTGGGTCATGCTTCTGCGCAAATGCAAAATTCTACTACCTTAGGCGGAAAAATACATAACTTGTACGAATCTCAGCATCGTGACTTTAATAAAGCATCAAGAAAAAAAGCATCTGTTTATGGAGCAGCATTAGGTGGCCTGTACAGCGACTCCTTGCCTCAAGCAATTGGTGCTGGTATTTTATCTGGTGTATCCTTAAACGCAGTGTTACTTGGCTCTGAAATCACCGCTACGCAACGTGGATTAAACATCATGAAGCAAGCAGGAACAACCCCTACATATGGTAGAGGTTTGGCACAGGTCGGCAACTACTTAGTTGGCACTACCTTGGCACCAGTTGCATCTAGTGTTGCTGCGTACGGTTTAAAAAAAGCAACCAAAGCATTGTTTTCTAAAGCAGAGAGCAAGAAAAAAAATAACCAAGATCAACAAAATCAAATCTTGTATTAACAATGAGCATACACGGACAACGCAACGTAAGGACACGTCTTCCTAGGCACCCAGACGATCACCAAAGGCAGCCTCAAGATCAGCCAGCCAACAGGCCACAAGCAAGACTTGGCTACACCCTTGGTGTACGTCAAGACTCATTACCTTTTGACGAACCCTTAAAAACCAACGCTGAAAAATTTGTTTCTCCTCAACAAACTAATCAAAAAAAACAACGAATGGCCGGTGATGTATTAGGCGCTTTAAACTATGATATAAAACAAGGTACTGGCCTTCCTTCTGCATTTAAACAATTGCAAGTTGGTAGTGCTGAGCTCCGTAACCCCGAAATTTCTTAGTAGCAATGCCTGGTAAAAATCAAATGCCACCTCAGTTGTTGGCGCATTTTAAAAAGAAAGCAGCTAGCAAAGGCGAGTCAGAGGAGACTACGCCAGGAATGCAAAAAGAAAACGATAAAGCAAAGCGCAAGGAAGCACTGACAAAAGCTCGTACCCAATTAGAAGAAAAAAATAAAACAAAACGAAAAGAAAAATAAACAAACTACCGGTTAGTGAAAATACGCTACAATTAAAACAACGTAATTAAGTAGAGCCTTGTCGTCATCCTCTTCAAACAAGCAGCCTATGCTTCTTGATAGGCCTGCTAATTCAAGCACCCTAGTTACGGTAGCATCTGGCCAGTTATTTTCTACAAGCTTAATACCAACGGCAATTGGAAACTGCACAAAAGTTTTTGATTGCGATTCAGCACAAACAGATACTTCAATTAGCGGAGCATATATAGATGAAATATGGTTCCGTTATACAAAAAATAGTAATACTTTTATAGACGCGCAAACCGCTGGAGCCGGAACATATGCTCAGACAGGTACATCTGCAGTAATCGTAACATTAGCTAACCATAATCTACGTGTTGGTCAAAAAGTAGGTCTTGATTATACAAGTGGTACTGCTGTTGATGAAGTTGCAGTTGTTGCTTCAGTAACTACTACAACGTTTACAGTTACTAGTGCAGGAACTTTAACAACAAGTGGAAACGTAAGTGTATATCAACCAACTGATTTTGGTTTCTATTTGTTAAATACATCGACAATTACTAATACTAACCAGTTTTTCCCTTTGTTTGTTGCAAGTGTACCATCAACTTATGATAACGTTGAGTACAGTCTTACTACAAATTTAGTTCTTCCTTTAATCAATCACCCAGTACCACAAGCTGGCGCAAACTTTACTAGTACTAACAGTACTGTGTCTCCAAAAATGCGTGGTTTAATGTTACAACGTGGACAAGCTTTATATGTTTCTGTAAGTGGTACAACCTCGTTAACAAATGGTTTTTATTGTAACGTACAAGCTGGTTACTATTAAGAACTAAAATGCCTTTTGGATCTAAAGGTTTTAGTGGTAAACCATTAAAAAGTTTTGATAGCGGTTTGTCCAAAGGGTTTGAAGAGGTTAGCAAGACAACATTACCGGAATTTCTTTTAGATGAGAACCCATTTAAATTTACTCCTAAAGATTCAAAATATAGGAGCAACATCCGCTTCTATGATCAGGACGCTTTGTGGACCAGGTGGAGACGTGGATATGAACTTTATACAGTTACGCAAAATGTTTTAGGTTCTTTTTCCCAAGAGAGAGCACAGCGTGGTGATTATAGAATGTACTGTTCGTTTCAACAGTTCCCTGGTGTATTTATACCTATACGTGTTTTTACTTTTCCTACAACAAATTCAGAACTTGGTAATCAGTTAGTAGGTATAAGAGATGCAAACTCATTAAATTTTTATAATTTTGGTTTACCAATACTTGAGGTACGTTATTTAGGAACAGCAAGAAGCGCAACATATTCCCAGGTCAGTACAACAATAACAGTTTCAAAACAAGATCATGGTTTTTTTGTAGGAGAAAATGTTTACCTTGTTTTTACTTCCGGTGCCGGTGTAAATGCAACACTTCCAATTACTTCAACAACTCAAAATTCCTTTACTTGTATTGCTGCTGCACCTCTAAGTACCGGAGGTAATTTAACAATACAGCTATCAACAATATTTACAGATTCACGTTGGACTGAACTCAGGACAAAACTTAGAAGTTTACCTACTGCAGCAAGTTTTCTTTCAGGCGAACGTTTAGTAGATAGGGTAATTGAAAAAGATCCAGGTATCTCTGCAACTTATTCAAGAGCAGGTTCGACATTAACTGTAACTTGTTCCTCTGTACACGGTCTTTCAACTGGTAACACTGTTTACTTATCAATTAGTAGTGGACTTATTACCTCTGGTCAATACACTATTACCGTTACTTCAGTAACACAATTCACAATAACAACAATTACTAGCGGTGCAACAAGTGGCAATGCTACGGTAATTCGTTTAATAATGGGATTTAGATATGATGACTATGTTGGGTACACTGTAAACACAGTTGATGCCACTACAAATGAGATTGTTTTTTATCGTACAGATAGCTATGCAGCACAAACAATAAACAATAAAACGGAAACAGTAGTACCGGCTGCAAGGGGATTTGAAGTTGGTAGATTTTTAACAACCGAAGTTCGTTATCAATGTACATGTCAAGACTACACTAGGCGGTCAGGATATAATTTTTTTAAAGAAGGTATGCATAAAAATTTTCCAGTTACGGCAATCGGTTCTACTAAACCTGGTCAGTACCTAGATAAAGACGGTTCGTTAATTAATCAACGAGATAACGTAGGTGTTTTTTCTGATCTAGGTCATGTTGCTATTAATAATTTTTACCAACTACCTACTTATGAAGACACTTCGGATACGTCTTTTCCTAATTTAATGTATTATCAGTTAAGGTGGTGCAAACATATATATGCTGCTATGTTTTCCTTGAATCATGATGAAGGGAATTCCCCGTTATCTATTGATGCTAAGTATGTTCAAGCTGGTGTAAGCATTACAATTACCGCAGAAAATCATGGATTACAGGCTAATACAAAAGTTGAACTTGTATTTACAAGTGGCAGTGCAACGTCAGGCCAGTATACTATTACGCAAATTATTGACAGCAATAGTTTTAAAATTGTTTACCCTTTTTCAAACAATACAAGTGGATACTGCATTGTTGAGAATTTAAAAGAACATGATTATGTTAAAGTTTGGCTCTTGGAACCTAATGATAAGCCAGTTGGTGACTCTTTAGATGCATTTTATATTTCTTTTGACAAAGAAAATAAAAACTTGCGTAAAGCTGCAGAACGTTTTGCCCTAGTTAAACAAGGTGAAAAGTGGGTAGGAACACAGTCGGTTATAGGATCTAGAAATTTACCAGAAGATATTGCTAATATCGATCCACAACTTTTGGTAATGTTAATGACTGACGAAGTACGTAGAGGATCTTCAGGAACATTAGATAATCAAGGTGTTTTACAGAATAGTACACAGAGAATGATTTCAATGATTAGTAAATTATTAAACTTGCAACCGGAGTTTATTCTTGGCACTAAATTTGCCATGCTAGATGAGCCCCTGATAAATTATATGCCGACATTTGATGCTGGTGCAATTAGAGGAGGTGCTTATTTAAATGGGGCGCCTACAGAAGATTTAGCCACGTTGACTTCTATTAATTGCTCAAGCTATGATCCGTATGTGCAGCAAGATACGGTAGTATCTTCTGGACGTTATATTAATTCTTAACCATGACCGTTCAAATATTAAGCCGCTTTTCAGATCTTCTTTATGATCGTCCCTTTCCAACAAGATTAGGTGTACTTGCTGATGGCGTAGAAATGGCGTTGAACCATAACGCTATTGATCCGGGTTTATATTTTGCAGATAATACATCAGGTCCTACACGTGCCTTGATAAAAGTAGGCCCCACACATGTAGGCAGTACGGCTCCTAACCTCACACCTACTGGCCACACAAGCTACTCTAAGGGTGAATCCTGGTTAGATACCGCCAGCACTAAAATCCTTAAGGTTTATGATGGCACAACATTTCAAGCAACAAATGCTGTTGCTTCTGTTAGTGCGGGTAAACCATCTAATCCGATAAACGGACAACTTCATTATGATTCAGCTATACCAGGTTTATTTATATACTTAACAAGTAGTGCTAACTGGATTGCTATTTAACGCATTACCCTGTCAAGAATCCTATCTAACTTACTGTGAACAGCTTGCATCTCCCGGAGGAAGTCTTCTTTTAATACATAATCTCTAATTAAACGGTCTTCTAAAGAGTCAAGCTTGTCTTCAATTTTTTCAAAACGTTTATTTAAACGCTCTTGAGAATTATACAAGGCCTTAGAGAGACCAGCAAACGCAGCGATTCCTGCAGAAAGAGCAGTTAGAATTGTTTCTATTGGCATTGTTTTAGTCCTCTTACTATATATTCTAAAGGATTTAACAACTTAGAATAACATTAGAAAAATAAAGGTATCATGTCAACAGGGTACGATCCCAATATAGAAGGGGCTATTACTGTACTTGTTGATTTAATGTCAGGTAATGGTTTCACGCTTACCAGGCAACCATATGCTCCTAATTACAGGGGCTTAGTAGATTGCATTATTGATTTAAAAGATGGTTTATATGCATATGTTCCACACAGGGTTGGATTTAATGTTGTAGTTTTTGAAAACGTGAATAAAAACGATGCGGTTTACCTTAGAGCAGCAGACGGTCAAGCAGGAAAAGCCATTGCAAGTGGCGTGTCTTTTGATGCTGCTTGTGTTATTGGATTTGCTGAAGAGGCTGTTCTTTCAGGCGGAACTGCAAGAGTCATTGTTGCAGGTTTCCAAAATTTTACAGCTACTTTAGATCCAGGGGATTTGTATTTCCTATCTGCCGCAACAGCTGGTCAAATCGCAACAACACCACCAAGTACAGCTGGACAGTATGTGACAAGAGTAGGAGAGGCGTCAACAACCAGCGAATTTGTTATCCAAATAGAACCACCAATTAGGTTAAGGTAAATATGTCAATCACACCAATAAGTAATACTGGTTTATATCCAGGTCTTTCTTGGGCCACTGTATTTACATCAGGTAACCAAAGCGGTATATTTGCAATAAACGGTACGACAGCAACTGGAACACTTTTTGATTTTAAAAATTATTCTACGTCCGTTGAGCTTCTTTGTTGTTCTACTGATGGAATAGCTACAGTTTACGCAAACGGTGTTGCCGCAACCGGAATTGCGGTTGGTAGTACTTATGCTTCAGCTACGTGGATAACAGTTCTTTCTGGAGCAGGTACATTAACAAGCATAGCTGTTGAATCTATAAGTACACAAAGAGGAATATTATTTCAAATTCGTGTTGATGGAACTCAGCTTATTGATCTAAATCCTTACCCACCAAATGATGTTGGCGTAATCGAATCTTTAATAGATTTGAAAATAAATATAGCAAATATTTTACCAGTAAGATCGAGCTTGTCAATTATAGGAACTACATTTGAATCAATTTCACAAGGTGAGGCGGTGTATATGCGCAACAGTGACGGAAAGCTAGGTAGAGCCGTTGCTAATTCGACCGTTGAACTAGCTACTGTTATTGGTTTTGCCCGTGAAACAAAATCAACAGGTCAACTTTTACAAGCTTCTTTTGCTGGTATACAAGGAACAACGGGCCGCACTCCTGGCAGCATTTATTTTTTATCTGCCAGTTCTCCCGGCTCAATAGTAACGACTGCGCCATCTACTTCTTCTTACTACATCACAAGAGTAGGTAAGGCTGTGACCGCTACTCAACTTGCTGTGGAATTAGAACCGCCTATACTTTTAACATAGTGTCTAACTATACCCTTGATAATATAGATAATAAGGTAAGACCTGTGCAAGCATGACAACTAGAAAACCTATTGTTTTAATTTCAGGGCTTTTTGAGGAAGTAAATACCCCGACGGATGGACTAGATTTTGCTGGAAATACAACAACAAATTTAACAGAAGGTACGAATCTTTATTACACAGATACTAGGGCACGGTTATCAATTTCTGCTGGGAACACAGGAACTGGATACGGGTCTATAAGCTATAACAACAGTACCGGAGTACTTACGTATTCAGTAGTTACTGCTGCAAATATCCGTGGCACATTAAGTGGAACTAATAGTGGAACTGGTTACGGAAGCCTTTCATATAATTCAGCTACTGGTGCCTTTACTTATAGCGTAGTTACTGATGCAAATATCCGTGGAGCAATAAGTGTAGCTTCTGGATCAGGCTTAAGTTATAACAGCAGTACAGGAATACTAACTACAAGCGCAATTCCTAATTCACAGCTTGCAAATAGTTCTGTAACACTGGGCAGCACTTCAGTGTCCCTTGGAGCTACTGCTAGCAGTATATCTGGATTAACTGCACTTACGGCTACAACACTTACAGCAGGTACCGGTGGCCACATATTCACTGGCTCCACGTCTGGAACAACGACAGTTGTTGCTACAGCAATTGCATCTGGCACAATTACATTACCAGCTTCGACCGGTACTGTTGCTCTGTTATCTTCTTTAAGCGCAACTAGTAGCGGAACTGGTTACGGTTCATTGAGCTATAACAGCAGCACTGGCGCCTTTACATACTCAGTAGTTACAGACTTAAACATTAGAGGTGCTTTAAGTGTAACTGGTGGCTCAGGGTTAACATACAACAGTACTACTGGAGTATTTAGTACAAGTGCTATTCCGAACGCACAGCTTGCCAATAGTAGCCTCACCGTTGGTTCTACATCAATTGCTCTTGGAAGCACTGCAACTAGCATCACTGGCTTAACTGCTTTAACCGCAACAACATTAACCGCAGGTACTGGCGGGAATATATTTACTGGGTCGTCATCAGGAACCACTACAGTTGTTGCCACAGCAGCAGCATCTGGAACCTTAACTCTTCCAGCTGTTACAAGCACTATTGCTGTTCTAGGCTTAGCGCAAAGTTACAGTGCGGCGCAACGTGGAACAATTAGTGTCCTCACAAGTAGTTCTTCTATTACTCCAGACTTTGCTGTTTCTAATAACTTTTCTTTAACTTTAGGCGCAAGTACTACAATCCAAAACCCATCGAACTTAACTGCCGGACAAAGTGGCGCAATAGTTATTACTCAAGATGCGACCGGTTCCAGAACTATTGCATATGGTTCGTATTTTAAATTCTCAGGTGGCACACCAACTGCCACAACAACTGCAAATGCCGTTGACGTACTGGTTTATTATTCTGAATCAACTACAAGAATAACAGCTAGACTGATAACAAACGTGACATAATAGATTATGGCAACTCAAGTACAACTAAGGCGTGGTACGACCGCTCAAACAAGCGCTTTTGCGGGTGCGCTGGGGGAAGTCACTGTTGATACACAAAAACTTACAGCCATAGTTCACGATGCTATAACACTTGGTGGGTTCCCACTTTTACGAGAAGATGGTACTAACTGTTTACTTTCTCCCGGTGCGCTAAACAGTTGCGCTCTTAAGTTTGCTAACAGCAATAATACTGGTATTATTAGTCCAGTACAAGCTCAATTATCTTTGGTGACAAACGGTGTTGCAAGGCTTACAATAGATTCTTCAGGGAGTGCAACCTTCTCTGGAAACCTCACCGTTAACGGAAGTCTTAGTGTCGCTGGCACCACTACTTCATCTGACACTTTAACCTTAATTATTGCTCTAAGTTAAATGGCAAACACTTTTAAAAAAGATACAAAGTCAAGCCTTTTGACAGCTGATGTAACATCAAGCGCGACTACTAATATACTTACAGTTAGCGGCACTGCTACTCTTGTTATTCTTAGTATTTTGGTTTCAAACAAAACTGGTAGCAGTGCGAATGCAAATGTATATATTTCTTCTGCAGTTGGCGATTCAGTATTTCTTATAAAGAATGGGCCAGTACCAGCAGGTTCTTCGTTAGAACTTGTACAAGGTAATAAACTGATTATAGAACCGTCAGATGTTATCCGTGCTAGCTCAGATACTGGCTCAGCACTTGACATAATGATTAGTTATTTGGAGCAAACATAATGACAACAGGACTAACAACAATTGGTGATATTGACATCCTGTACAGACAGGTGAGTTCTTTAAAAGAAGATATTAAAAACAAAGGAGAACTAAAAGAAGAAACATATAATTTAAAAATTACTGAAATAGAAAAACGCCTTCAAGATTTAGAATCAAGAATCTTTGAAGAACGTGTTCTTGAACTAGATAATTCTTCTTGGAATAACATTATTCTAAAAAGAAATTACCTTCTTAAATCAACAGACTGGACTGTTTCTTCTGGTTGCACTGTAGATCAATCTGCTTGGGTATCTTATAGACAGCAGTTGAGGGACTTACCACAAACGTTTTTCGGTGTAAAATTAAATGAAGTCCGGTGGCCAATAGCACCAGCTACTACTGGCCCGAACTCAATAAAAAATAAATAGGAACTGACATGCGTTATATAGGAAACACAACATTAACACCTGGCATAAGTTACCAACGTGTTGATAATATTGGATCTAGTTTTAACGGCGTTACAACATCCTTTCCATTATTAGTTTCTGGTATTTCACCAGTCCCGTTTCCATCTAACCCACAACAGTGTTTAATTTCTGTTAATGGTGTAATTCAAAAGCCAGACCCAACCGGTGCGGCTGGTTTTAATTTAGTAGGTACGAACATAGTATTTGCCTCTGCTCCAACAGGAGGTTGGGCTTTCTTTGGAGTTGTTCTTGCTGGGTCTGATTTTGTTGCGGTGGGTGCTAGTTTTCCAGATGGTTCAAATAGTGCGCCAAGTATTACATTTGATAATGCACCTACCACTGGTTTTTATCGCAGCGGTTCAAATGAAATCAGTGTTACTACCGGTGGTATTCAACGTGCTGTTTTTGACGCCAACGGTAATCTTGCTATAGGAGCATCTGTCGGTAATACCAAAATATATGTACAGGGAACTGGAGCAATGAACATTGCAACTTTAACCGATGGGTCTACAATTACTCCTGATTTTTCAGTTGCCAATAACTTTACAGTCACTTTGACCGGAACACCTCGAACACTTGCCAACCCAACCGGCATGACTGTTGGGCAGAGTGGTTTGATTTACATTCTGCAAGATGCAACGGGAAGCAGGATTTTAAGTTATGGCAGTCACTGGAAATTCCCTGGCGGCCAATCATTTAAAAATCTAAGCACCACAGCAAATGCAGTTGACTTAATTGGTTATACTGTACGTACAAGTACAAGCATTGTTTGCCAACTTGTGAACAACCTTACCCAATAATTATGTCTATTCCAGGTTCTACCAACCCCTTATTATTATTCGGTGACGCTACTGGTGGCGCATTACAGATTAGTAGATCCTTAAGATTCAACAGTAGTGACAGTGCCTACTTGTCTCGGACCCCGGCAGTAGCGGGGACAAGAACAACTTGGACGTGGAGCGGGTGGGTGAAGAGAGGTGGACTTGGAGCTGTCTACCAAAACATCCTAAGTGCTGCAAATAGTGGAAACGACAGGTATGAATTTTATTTCACTCCAAGTAATGAACTTAGTGGTGAAATAAGAATTGGAGGTACTGGATATGCAATTTACACGACACCGCTTTATAGAGATCCATCTGCTTGGTATCATCTTGTTGTTGTAATGGACACAACACAGGCGACAGCAGCCGATAGACATAAAATTTATATCAACGGGACGCAGGTAACCAACTTCAGTTCTGCTTCCTATCCACCTCAAAACTCAACACCGCAATTTAATGCCGCTGATCCACATTCAATAGGTCGATACCAAAATGGTGCATCTCAGTATTTTGACGGCTACTTAACCAACATCCATTTCATCGACGGTC
>Ga0222712_10004964_pt1 | contig 13671 bp, 8 predicted proteins | sample C33_657DmetaG_FD_165043 | JGI IMG/M metagenome (GOLD analysis project Ga0222712, IMG submission 165043) | Estuarine water microbial communities from San Francisco Bay, California, United States - C33_657D | ecosystem: Environmental > Aquatic > Marine > Unclassified | place: USA: California...
CCCCCATCGCCACGCAATTCGCCGCGTTGCCCGACGGGTACGACAAGGACCGCATCTACTTCCAGTACGTGCGGGCCCGTGAAGCGAGCATCGATATCCTCCGCGGCTACGCGCCGCAGGTGAAGAAGCTGCTCACCGAACCGCAGCGTCGCCGTCTCCCGCAGTTCATCGCCCTCGCCCTCGACGACCGGTATCTCAAGACCATCCGCTCCGGCACCGCCGGTGGTGGCGGTGGTACCATGATGATGGGCGGCGGCATGATGATGGCGGGCGGGATGGGCGGCGGCACCCAGACCATCATCATGCGGCAGTAATGGCAACGACAACGAGGAAGCAGGGGGAAGGCTGTCAGGACGAAGGCGGTAGGCACCCACCTTGTCCCGTCACCCTCCCCGCTTCCACCTGCTCCCTGAAGACCTTCCTCCTGCTCCCTGAACCAACTCACCCATGAAACGCATACTCGCCATCAGCGCGCTGTCGCTGACGACCGCCGGTGCCCTGCACGCCCAACCGAGCACCGGCGGCTCGCGCCCCGCCATCCGCCCACTGGGCGCCGTGGCGTCCACCTCGGCCGAGCCACTGGGCGTGGTGAACAACATCCGCGCGCTTCCCGGCGGCAAGCTGCTGGTGAACGACATGACGGGCCGGCGCGTGCTGCTCATGGACAGCACCTTCACGGTGATCAAGGTCGTGGCCGACACGACCCCGGGCAATCCGAATGCGTACGGCGGCGGGGTGGCCAGTCTCATCGCCTTCCGCGGCGACTCCACCCTGTTCGTGGATGCGCAGTCGCTCAGCATGCTGGTGATCGACAGCAACGGAGAAGTGGCGCGCGTGATGAGTGTGCCGCGCGCGCAGGACGCGATGATGCTGGCGGCGGGCGGCATCGGCGCCGGCGCGTTCTACAGCAACGGGCACCTCGTGTATCGTGGCATGCCGAATATCCGCATGACCGTGGTGAATGGCGTGCCGCAGATGGGGGCGATGCCCGATACCATGCCCATCACGCGCGTGAACTTGCAGACGCGCGTGGTGGACACGGTGGGGTACGTGAAGATTCCCACGTCGCTGCCGAACATCTCGCGCAGTGACGACGGCAAGATGAGCGTGACCATCGAAGTGAATCCGCTTCCCGTCGTGGACGAGTGGGCGGTGACGCCGAACGGCGACGTCGCCTTCGTGCGTGGCCGCGACTATCACGTGGACTGGGTGGAGGCGAACGGCGCCAAGCGTTCGGGCCCCAAGATCGCGTTCGACTGGAAGCGGCTCACCGACGACGACAAGGTGCGGCTGGCCGACTCCGTGAAGGCGCTGCTCGACAAGCAGGCGGCCGCGAACCCAGGCCAAGGCGCCGCCATGGCGACGGCGTTCGGCAACATGATGGGGGGTGGCGCCGCCGCGGGTGCCCCGCGCATGCAGGTGATGATCCGCGCCGAAGGTGGCCCGCCGGGCGCCGGCGGCCCCACACGCGCGCCGCAGGTGAGCGCACCGAAAATCAATGTGGTGTCGCCGAGTCAGCTGCCCGACTACCAGCCACCGTTCTTCGCCACGAGCACTCGGGCCGATGCCGACGGCAACCTGTGGGTACTCACCATTCCCACCAAGCCGCAGCCCGCGGGCTCGGTGTACGACGTGATCAACGGCAAGGGAGACGTGACCGAGCGCGTGCTCATTCCCGAGGGGCGTACGGTGCTGGGCTTCGGGCCGGGCGGCATCGTGTATCTCGCGAAGCGCACCACCGAAGGCTCCACGACCACCACGACGATCGAACGCGCCCGCGCGAAGTAGCGGATGACGTGATGCGCGGCGGTGCGTGCGCGCCGGCTACACGCCGATGCGCACCGCCCGCTTCGCCGTGCGACAGAGCTTCTCACCGGCGCGACAGTAGCTGATGGTGAGCGTTCCCTCGAGCGGCAGCGCGGTACCTTCGAGGGGCAGCACCACATCGCCAACGAAATAGGCACTGTCTGTCGTGACGGCCGACCCCCGGAACTCGAGGCGTCGGCCGTCGGTCGTTTGCAGCACCGGCGGCTGCAGCGCATTGATCTGATCGCCTGGCTTGGGATCCATGACCAGTCGCGTTCCCTGCTCCGCCGAGTCGAGTCGCACCGGCGGGCCGCTGTCGGTCTCTACCGGCCCCACTTTCGGCAGCGTGGGAATAGCCGAGATGGCGGGGGCGGTGCTGTCGGCGATGGGCGTGCTCCGCTCGGGCGCGGATGAGCAGGCAACGAGTGCGAACGCCGAGACGGCACCGATGGTGCGCATGCCGAATGATACCGGTTTCGTCCGCGTGGTGTTCGGGTGACATGCGTGGGGGTCGGTCACCGGCCGATCCAGCGCGAGAACTTGATGAGAAACACGTGGCGCCCCGGATCGGCAAAGGTGCGCCCCACCTGATTGGCCACCCCGAAGTCCGCCGCGTCGACGTCCACCTGACGCTGCTGCGACCACACGAAGAAGAGCGACGACCCCGGCTGATACTCCCAGCGGAGTACGGCATTGCCGCGCAGCGCTCGCACGGTGAAATCCTGGCGCGGCACGAGGAATGGCTCGGCGCGGCCGCCGCCATCAGGATCGATGGTCACCCCGTTGGCAGTCGGGACAACGGTACCCCGCTCCCTGCCATATTCGGCGAAAGCGAAGGCCCGCGGCGTGGTGAATTCCTTGAAACGCGAGAACTCTCCGGCCGACGCGAACGGCTGCAGGAACAGCTGCAGCGACAGCCACGGCGAGAACGTCCAATCGACGCGGACGTCGAGCCGTGCCTCGCGCTGACGCACATCGGCGAAGACATACCGGCGACCATAGGTGCTCGTGGCCAGAACATCCGTAACGGTCTGCACGTACTGCGCGGTCGTGATGCCGCCCTGATAGCTCGGCCCCACCCGGATGCGCGCCTGCGGCAGGGGTCGCCAGTCGAGCCCCAGCTCCACCGAGTGCACGTCGCGCCCGCTGCGATCGGTGGTGCGCTGCGCTTGCCCATTGAAGATGACCGCCTTGCGCCCGTCGGTGGACAGCTCGAGCGAATGCAGAGTTTCGGTGGGACGCCGCGCGAGGGGGCCACCGCGCAACAGGCGATCGGTCAGGGTTTCCGGCGAATACGACAGCCGGTAGCTGAGCTCCCAGAAATTGAGCAGCGTGGTATTGGCGAGCAGACTCGTGCGCGTCTCCACACGGTCCCCCGCGAAGTTGAGCGACCCGGTCTGGTACACCGCCGCCCCCCATTCACGCGACCATGCGTTCTGGAAGGGGTTGCGGAAGCGCAACGCCGTGGAGAGGGAGCGTACGTCGGAGCGCGTCTGGAACCCGAGATCGTTCGATTCGAAGCCTGGGCTCGTTTCCTCGTAGGTCACGCTGCCGAGCACGCGCTGACCGGCGAGCTTGGCGATGGAGAGCGCGAGGAAGTGTCCCGTGAGCGACGTGCGTGTGGGATCGAATTCGAGATGGTCGGCGTCGGGGCGCTGGAAGCTGCGATAGTTGGCGGTCTGGAGACGGCGCAGGACGGTTTCGCTTCCCGACACCTGACTGCTGCTCAACACACCACTCACCGCATACGTGCGGTTGTGCCACGCATGCTCCCAGTCGAGACCGGCCACCGTGGCGGCACTCGGCAGGCGTGATGCGAGAACGGTGTCGCTCAGATCGCGGCGCGTGTCGGCGAGAAAGCCACCGATACCGGTGTTGCCGCCGCGCAGTAGCCGGCGCAATCGCGACACGTGATAGTTGGCACGCGGCTCCACCGGCTCGCGCAGCAGGCGGCCATTGGTGAGCTGCACATCGGCGTGTTCGTGCGCCGTCACGGCGTTGAGCACGCCCACCTGCCACCCGCTCGGCGTGGTACCACTCAGCTTGAGGGCGCCGAGGATGGGCGTCTGCGTGGTGATTCGCGTGGCCTGCAGACTGTCGCCTGTGGGTCGGCGTTGCGGCGCACGCCCCACGCGACGGCTGTAGAAGAAACGCGGCGGGTCGTTGTCGTTGAGCGTGCGCGTCTGGCCGAAGGCGAAGCCGTCGGCGTTTTCGAGGAAGAACGGACGCCGCTCGGGGAAGAACACCTCGAACGCCGTGAGATTCACCACCGCCGGATCGGCTTCGACCTGCCCGAAATCGGGGTTCACCGTGGCGGTGAGCGTGAGTGATTGCGGAAGCTTGACGCGCGCGTCGCCGCCCATCGCGCCGGCCAGCTTCTGCCCGGGCACAAAGCGATTGCGGGCGCTCAACGGCTGGCTCTCGAGTTGGGTGCGCACATAGGGAATGATCTCAGTGCGCGAGGGCGGCCGCAGCGAATCGAGCCCGGTGAGCGTGCCGAAGCGCGACACGAAGCCCGGCGCATCGGCCGGCGTGGGTGCCCAGTACGCATCTTCCCCGTGGCGCGCGATGGTACGGGTGAAGTTGATCCCCCACGGACGCACGGCGCCGCGGCCGTTCACCACATCGTAACGCAGCTGCGAGAGCGGAATGCGGAACTCGGCGGTCCATCCGGCGCTGTCGATACGCGCCGCCACGTTCCATACCGCATCCCACGTGATGTCGAAGTCTTCGAGATTATCGTTGGTGACGTAGCCATCGGTGAGTACGCCACGCGGATTTACGCCGAACGTGAACGCCGTGCGTTTGTCGCCGTAACTGTCGAACCCGACGTAGAACCAGTCGGCATACAGGTCGTCGGCGTCACGCCGGCCGAGCTGTTGGGCGATGCTATCGGGGGCCGTGTCGAAATTGCGTATTGCCACGTACATCGCATAGTCGTCGTAGGCGATGCGCACTTCGCTCTTCTGTGACGCCGGATTGCCGTTCTGCGGCGTGCGCTGCACGAAGGCCGTGGCGGGCGCGCCGGTGCGCCACACGGGCTCATCGAGTCGGCCGTCGATGGTGATGGGCGCAGTGGCCCACTGCGCACGAAGCGACGGCTGAGCGGCGAGGGGGTACGTGACGACGACAACGGACAGGGCGGCGGCCGCCAAGAGACAGGTCCTGATCATCCAAGAAGGATAATCAGGACCTGTAGTGTTGCCGTGGTGACCAGCGTCAGTGGCTGCCGTTTCGCGCCGGTGCCGGGAGCGTGCCCTTGTTGGCGATGGCCTTGTTGATGGCATCGAATGCCACCTGGGCGCGGAAGGCGACGATCTCCCTCGCCCACGTGGTGATCTGCTTCTTGTCCTTCAGCGACACGCCGTTGATGTCGGCCTTGCCGGCCTTGACGCGTTCGTCGTAACGCACGCTCTTCGGATCATCGATGAACATGTTCATCGTGATTTCGGGATCGTCGTGCAGACCGTCGGCCTTGGTGGGCTTTACACCGCGCCCTTCGATGTACTTGGCCACGCTCGCGTAGTCGTAGTACTCCTGGATGTGCGCGATGACGGGCGCGCCCTTCCAGAGCGCCGTGAGCGAGTCGGCGACGGCGCGCTGGCCGGCCTGATTGCCACCGCTGTCGCCGATATAGATGATGTTCTCGAAGCCGTGCGCCTTGAGACTGGCGGCAATATCGGTGAGCAGTGCCCGGAAGGTGGTCTCGCGCGCGGTGATGGTGCCGGGGCTGGTCATGTGTCCACTTGGCGGATCGTAGCTGCCTTCGGGCACGAACTTCACGATGGGCGCGCAGAGCGCGTTGCCGAGCTTGCGGGCGATGGCCTCACAGTTGGCGTGCAGCACGTAGTTGTGCTTGCCGGTCACGAGCCAGGGCCCGTTGGGCTCCATGCCGCCCGTGGGGATGATGACCGTCTTCTTGCCGGCCGCGATGGCGTCGCGTACGTCCATCCACGTCATCTCCTCGAGCCACACCGTATTGGGTGCCGGCAGCGGATTCGGCGTGTCCTTGCAGTTGTACACGTTGTCGGCGCAGTTGCCGCCACCCATGGTACGCGGGTCGCGCGGCGCGCGCTGCTGCGCATGGGCTGCCGTGGCAACGAGGGAGAGTGCACCTGCGGCGCAGAGGGCGCGGCGGAACAGAGGCGAAAACTTCGCGGACATGCGGGGGCTCCCAGAATGAGGAACGAGGGTGGGCATACGACAATGCGCCACGCACGCGATCTTCGCCAGAGTGCGGGGGCGAATTCGGCCGCGGCAACGCGATCCGGTGCCGGCGCGTAATCGGGGGAAGTCCCGGAACGGGCGCATTCCGCCGCCGTTCGTTTGCGCTGCACTTACGCTGCATTTGCGCTGGAGCACGTTTGGCACGAGCATTCAGCATGATCCGAACGCCCTCTCTCCTGCCGTACGCCGTCGTCGCATTCCTCGGCGTGTCCATTCCCGCCGCGACGCACGCGCAGTCGTCCACCAGCACCGGGGGCGCCTCGTCGCCCCCGTCGGCCACCGACGTGCGTCTGCTGGCCGAGATGCACGTGACCCTGAGTGCCGTGCACGACTCGGCCGACGCCCGCGCCGCTCAGGCGAAGAACAAGACCCCGGACGCCCAGGCCGAGCTCGCGAAGCTCAAGCGTGAAGCGATCGCCAAGGTGATCAAGGACAAGGGGCTCACGGACGAGCAGTATCAGCGGCTGCGCTATGTCGTGAGCACCAACGCCGACCTGCGGGCGCAATTCGACAGCATCGTGGGCAAGCTCACGGGTGCGCCGGTTCCCGGCCGCGTGGTGGCCGCCTCGGCCGCCGGCTTCGTGCCGGCAGCACAGCTCCCGGCTGGGCTCGTGGGGACCCACATCGGCCACGTGGCCACCAGTTACGTGGACACGCCCGAGAAGAGCGGATTGCTGGTGATTGCGTTCGCCGAGGCAAGCGTGGCCAGCCAGCACGCACTGCTCGCGACCCGCACCCCCACCGATCTCGCGGCGATGAAGATGCACGCAGGGCACGTGCTGCACGCGCTCGATCCGGCGCTGCAGGCGACCGGTCCGGGCAAGGGGTTCGGCCTGCGCAAGGCGAGTGGCGGGGTCGCGCAACACATCGAACTCGCCGCCAAGGAGCCTACGGCGTCGGGCGGCGTGAAGATCCACGCGACGCACATCGCCGCCGCCGCACGCGGGACGCTCACGCGTCTCGATCAGGCGGTGGCGCTGGTGAAGCAGATCCAGGATGCTACCGAGGCGAAGGCCGCCGCGTCGCTGCTGCAGCAGCTCGTGTCGGTGTGCAACCAGCTCACGAACGGCGCCGACACGAATGCCGACGGGCGCGTGGACTGGGGCAACGGCGAAGGCGGGCTGCAGCAGGCGGACGAGCATCTGAAGCTGCTGCTCGCCGGGGAGCGAAGGGGCTGACGGCACTGAAGGCTGAAGCCTGAAAACCGAAAGCTCCCCCGGAAGATCACGAGATCTCCGGGGGAGCTTTCAGCTTTCGGCTGTCAACTTTCGCTGGAGTACGCCCTCAGCAGCCCACGCACCGATGGTTGTTCCGCGCGCCCAGGCTCTCCAGCAGTTTGATCGTCTCGGGGAACGGACGGAGACGCTGCACGGGACCGTTGGCGAGATCCACCGTGGTGCGGAAGTCGCGCCCCACGGCCTTCGGGTCGGCGCCCTTGCTCACGAGATAGAGGATCATCTCGTTGTCCCCGCGTGAGGCCGCGTGGTGCAACGGCGTGTAGCCGTTGAGATCGCGCTTGTTCACGTCGTGGTGGAGCTCCTCCACCAGATACTTCATCACCGGCATCCAGCCGTCGGGGGCATGGCGATGCGCGTTGCCGGCGAAGCCGTTGCCATAGCCCACGCCTGCGGCGGCGTGGATCGGGAACGTGCCGATGCCCACCGGTGCCGCCTTCGATGCGCTGTCGAGCCACGCGTCGGGCTTGAACCCGCCGCCCTCACCCTGCGTGGGCGGGCGACGACGGCCGAGCTGCGGTGGACGGTACGACGGCATCGTGTCGATGGCACCCGCCTTCTTGAGGAGCTTCATCGCCTCGAGATCGACCGCGTACGTCGCGCGCCAGAACGGCGTGGTGCCGTCGAGCAGCTCGAGTCCGCAGTTGGCGTTACCGCAGTTGCTGTAACCGAAGAACCAGATGTTCTTCTTCATGCGCACGTTCACGTCGGCACCCGACTTGATGAGCGCGCTCATGAGCTCGTAGTGCGTCGTCTTCTGCAGCTGCACCGCCTGCGGCTGCGGATAGCGCGAACGCGGATGCCAGAAGGTGTTGATCGCGGCATACAGCGGCGTGAGCCCGTGCGTGCTGGCGAGCTTCACGTCGGCCCCACGCTGCACGAGCTCCATCGCCAGATCGAAGTGCCCGTTGATGGTGGCCTGCAGCAGCGGCGTGACACTGTCCGTCGCCGACACTTCGTTGATGTCGGCGCCGCCGGCGATGAGCGCGAGCGAGGCCGCCACATTGCCCTGCCGCACGGCATGATGCAGCGCCGTGAGCCCGCCCATGCTGCCCACCGACGCCTCGTAGCCCGCGTTGAAGCCGTTGGTGGTATCGCGCGGCACCACCTGCTCGGTGGTCTTGTCGATGTCCTTCTTGTTGTACATCTCGCGGCCGGCGAGCACCGCCGCCTCGATCTGCGCGGGCGTGAGCGCGCTCACCGGCGGCGCGATGAGCCCGATGCGCGGCTTCGCGCTGTCGGGTCGTGCCGGCGCTGCGGGACGCGCGGGGGCCCCTGTCGCTGGCCGTGCTTCCGCCATCCGGCCTTCCGCCGCTCGCGCTTCCGGAGGGCCGCCGGCGTTCGGTGCCTTTTTCGCCGTATCCGCTCCCGGCACCGGCTCCACGCCGATCCCGAACTGTCGGCGCAGCGCCGCCTGCTCGGCTTCCTGCTTGGCGATCGCCTTCATCGCCGAGTCGCGCATCGCCTGCGGCAACGCGGCGAAGAGCATCTCGTTGCGCTTGCGCGCGGCGGCTTGCTGCTTCGCGAGCTCCTCGGTGAGGTCTACCTTGTTCGAGCGGAGCGACGCATCGGCGCCGGCCTTGAGCAGCGCGGCCACGGCGCCGGGACGATCGCTCGATGCCGCGAACATGAGGGGCGTCTGGCCCCACGTGGTTTCACGGACGTTCACTTCGGCCTTCTTGCCCACGAGCGCCTTCACGCTCGCCACGTCACCCGACTGGGCCGCCAGATGCAGCGCCGTCACCCCGGTGGCCGTGACGGCCTTCACGTCGGCGCCCTGCGTCAGCAATGCCTGTACCACCGCGCCGTTGCCGGCGCGGGCCGCGATGTGCAGCGGCGTGTAGCCGCCGTTGCGCGTGACGGGGGTGACCTTGGCCCCCGCCTTGAGCAGCGCGGCGGTCATGGCGGCATCGCCGCGTTCGGCCGCCCAGTGCAACGCCGTCATCCCGTCGCCCAACGGGATGTTCACGTCGTTGCGCTGCGCAAGCAGCGTCCGGACGCGCTCGAGATCACCATCGCGCGCCGCTTCGGCAATCGCGGGCGACGCATTGGTCGCGCGCGTGACGCCGGCCGACAACCGTACCGGCTGGCGGGCGTCGGCACCGACACGCTGGGCGTGCGCCGTCGTGACCGACAACGCGAGCCCCGCGACCCCGACGACTCCTGCGAGCCACTGCAATCCCGATGGTTTGCGCATGCGAGGGTCTCCGGTCAGGCGTTGGTATACAGCGCGAACGGCGCCACGCTGTCGCCGAAGCTCGGCGCATCCACGTTGAACTTGTGCAGCAGCGACAGGAACACGTCGGCCATCGGCGTCCCGTCGGGCGCCTTGAGGTGCGAGTTGCCCGCCACCATCTGGTTGCCGCCCAAGAGAATGAGCGGGCACCGGCGATGGTTGTGCACATTGCCGTCGGCCATCGGTGAGCCGTACACGATGAGCGTGTTGTCGAGCAGGTTGTTGTCGCCTTCCTTGGTCTCCTTGAGACGCTGGAGGAAGTACGGCAGCATCGCCACGTGGTACTTGTTGATCAGATTGAACTCCATGATCGCCGACTCGCGCCCACCGTGGTGCGACGCCGGGTGGAACCCCTTGTTCGTGCCGCTCTCGGTATACACGCGGCTCGACGCGTCACGCCCCGTCTTGAACGAGAAGACGCGCGTCATGTCGCTCTGGAACGCGAGCACCTGGATGTCGAACATGAGCTTCACGTGCTCTTCGAACGAATCGGGCACGCCCACCGGCGCTTCCGGCAGCGCGCGTTCGTCGCCGCTGGAGTTCTTCGCTTCCACCTTCTGGATGCGGCGCTCGAGCTCGCGCACGTTCTCGAGATACTGATCGACCCGGCGGCGGTCGGTGGGGCCCAGGGTGCGCTTGAGCGAGTTCATCTCGCCCACCACCCAATCGAGAATGCTGCCGTTGTCGCGGCGGCGCGCCGAACGGTCGGCGTTGTCGCTGCCGGCGCCGAAGAGCAGGTCGAACGCCGCGCGCGGATTGCGGATCATCGGCAGCGGCTCGTGCGGCGAGGCCCAGCTGATGGTGTCGGTGTACGCGCAGCTGTAGTTGTACGTGCAGCCACCGGCCTGATCGAGGTTCTCGATGCACAGCTGCATGCTGGGGATCGGCGTGTCCTGCCCGATCTTGCGCGCCACGATCTGGTCGAAGCTGGTGCCCACGAACAGGTCGCTGCCCTGCGTCTGCTTGGGGTGCGACTGCGTGAGGAACACCGCGCTCGACCGGAAGTGGTCACCGCCGATTTCCGGCGCGTCGAACGCCTCGGCCATGCGGCAGTCGGTGTTGCTGATGATCGAGAGATGCTGACGCCAGTCGGCGAGCGGCGAGAGCGCGCTGTCGGCGTTGAACTCGAACTGGCGGCCCACACCTTCGGGCGCCCAGAGGAACTTGGACGCGCCCCACGTGTTGCTGCCCGCCGCCCCGTGCACCGACTCGATGCACACGAGGCGCTGATGGCCGGCCGCGGCACCGGTGGCACTGCCGCCGAGGAATCGGCCGGCGGGTTCCATGGCGTCGAGATACGGGAGGGCGATGGTCGCGCTCAGTCCCTTCAGGAACGAGCGGCGTTCGAGCGTCTTCTGCGCGAGAAACTGCATAAACGGTGCTCCGGAAAGGGACTCAGTTCTGGTTCGCGTCGGCCGTCACCGGCTCGGCGCGCTTGGTCTGGAAAGCCTTGCTGTTCACCACACCCATCACGAACGCGGACATGCGGTAGTTCTGCTTCGACGCATCACGTACGATCGCGCGCACGGTCGGCATGTCGTAATCCTCGACACGACGGCCCAGCGCGTAGGCCATGAGGTTCTCGGTGAAGTTGCGCATGAGCGGCAGCGGCCGCTTGAGCAGCGCCTTCGTAAGGTCGGCGGTGGTGGTGATGGACGTGCCGTCGTAGAGGTTGCCGCGCGTATCGAGCTGCGCGCCGTTCTCGCGGAAGCGCAGACGGCCGGTCACGTCGAAGTTGTCGAGCGCGAGACCGATGGGGTCCATGAAGTTGTGGCACGACTTGCACGTGGGATTCGCCCGGTGCATCTCCATGCGCTCCCGCGTGGTGAGCACCTTGCCGTCCTTCGCCCCCGCGGTCTGTTCGAGGTCGGGGACATTGGGTGGCGGCGGTGGCGGCGGGGCCCCGAGCAGCACTTCCATGACCCACTTGCCGCGCAGCACGGGGCTCGTGCGGTTGCCGAGCGACGTCTGCACGAGCACGCTGCCGTGGCCGAGCACCCCGCGACGCTGATCGTCGGCGTACGCCACCTTGCGGAAGTATTCACCGCTGACGTTGGGAATGCCGTAGTGCTTGGCGAGCCGCGCGTTCACGAACGTGCTGTCGGCGGTGAACACGCTGAGCACGCTCTTATCCTTGCGCACCAGTTCCTCGAAGAACAGCTCCGTCTCCTTCTGCATGGCGGTGCCGAGCAGCTGGTCGAAGTCGGGGAAGAGGAACGCGTCGGGCTTCACCTTCTCGAGGTCCTGCAGGCGCAGCCACTGGGCTGCGAAGCGCGTGCTGAGCGCCTCGGCCCGCGGGTCGGCGAGCATGCGCTTCACTTCGGCGTTGAACACCACCGGCTGCGACAGGCGGCGCTGCCGGGCGAGCGTGAGCAGGCGCTCGTCGGGGATGGTGCTCCACATGAAGAACGAGAGGCGCGTGGCCAGCTCGAGATCGTCGATCTTGTAGTCCTTTCCTTCCGCGGCGCCGGCCGGCGTGCGCTCGAAGCGGAAGACGAAGTGCGGGCTGGCGAGGATGGCCTGCACCCCGAGGCGGACGCCGTCTTCGAAGCCGTTTTCTGCACCGACCTTCACGCCCTTGTCGTAGAAGGCCATGAGCGACGTGCGGTCGGCCTCGTTGAGCGGGCGGCGATAGGCGCGGGTCGCGAGCCGCTCGAGGATGCTCTGGGCACACGCGCGCTGGGCGGCCGCGGCCGTGGGCGCGCAGGTGAACACCCGGCGGCGGCTCGGCGAATCGGAGAGACCCAGCACCTTGGTGGGGCCGGTGAGCAGCACGTCCATGAGGTACGCCGGCTCGGTGGTCCCCGCCGCGCCATTGCCCTGCGACGCGCGCGACCATTCGTGCGGCTTGATGAGATCTTCGTACGGGCCGTCGACGTTCTTCACGAAGCTCACGCTCACCATGCGCTGCCCGCCCTTGATGGTGAGCGGCTCGGTGAGGAGATAGTCGGCGCCGAGCGGCAGGTCGGCCGACTCGCTGTTGCGGTTGAGGCCGCGGTCGTAGTGCAGCAGCGCCACGCGTTCACCGTCGATGGACACATCCACGTCTTCGATGGGGCGACCGACACCGCCGCCCACGTTGACGCGAATCTGATAGATGCCGTCGGCGGGGAAGTTGTGGCGCATCGCCATGCCGCCGCGGGTGCCATAGGGCGTGCCTTCCATATGGTCCCACGGGTGCTGCGACGTGAACGGCGACGTCTTGTACAGCGTCTGCGCCACCACCGCCTTGCGGTCACCCAGCGCCATGCGGCTCACCGCCGCGGCCGCGTTGAGGTACCCCTCGAGCAGCGTGGGCGAGAGCGCCTGCACGTCGGAGATGTTGTCGAAGTTGGCGCTCTTCTGGTCGAGCGGCAGCCAGTCGCCGGCGTTCACCTGCAGGCCGAGCAGATCGCGCACGACGCGCTCGTACTCGGCGCGGTTGAGCCGCTGGAACGACCGCGTGCCCGGGTTGACGGGCGCCGCATCCATGGTGGATTCGAGCGTTTCCACCAGGGCGAGCAGCGTGTCACCCCCGGGACGCTTCGACCCCGGCGGCGGCATCATTTCCGCGCGCAGCTTGCGGATCATCTTTTCGGTGGCATCGCTCTGCGTGGCCGTGGCGATGCTGTAGCCTTTGAGGCTCAGATTGCCGCGGCGCATCGTGTTGTTGTGACACGAGCCGCAGTAGCGCTGCACCGTGGTGTCGAGTGCGGCGATGGCCATGCCACGCGCGCCGAATTTCGCGGGCGCGCGCGTGGGCGTGATGGCGCGCGACAGCACCGGATGCTTGGCCGCCACGACGGGACGCGCGGGCAGCGTCGTCGGACGAGGAGGGATGACGGGATTGGCCGTGACCAGCGACGACACCATCGTCACCGTTGCGGACACACCCGACCATGCGAGAAGAACCTTCATAACCAGCCACTCCACGGAGTGCACGCGTGATGCGATGGGCGCCACACGGGGTGGCGACAACCGACGCACGCGTGCGTCGTCAACCTGCGGGATACTGCGTTGACACAGTGGCACCACAGCCGGCGGGAAGGGGACCGGCGTGGGCGACGTACGGGGATGCGCGACACGGACACACCGCCCCACCCGTTCGTCACGGGCGCAGGCGGCACATCTGATTTAAATGTACGCAGCGCAGTCGCAACCCGCTGTGATTTCGTTGGATAGTGGCGG
>Ga0222712_10004965_pt1 | contig 13671 bp, 32 predicted proteins | sample C33_657DmetaG_FD_165043 | JGI IMG/M metagenome (GOLD analysis project Ga0222712, IMG submission 165043) | Estuarine water microbial communities from San Francisco Bay, California, United States - C33_657D | ecosystem: Environmental > Aquatic > Marine > Unclassified | place: USA: California...
TATCTGTTATAAAGTGTAAAGTCAATACGACTAGTCTTCAATATTAAGATAAGCCATTGCTGACCAGATATCGTTGTAATTATCTAGTTTGACTTCTGTTTGAGGTTCTTCAAGTATATTATTGTGGGTCATATAATAATTATATCACACACATTCAATCGCAAAAATTTCGGGGGATTTAAAGTAGTCATCGTAATCCCTAGTATAAGATATAAACCCCTATAGCCACATATCCTTCATATGGGGAAATATCCGATGTATCGTAATCTTTATTTACCCGCAGATACCACAGTAGTATGGAGCATATGGCTTGGCTGGATCGATATAGAGGTTTTGTAAGCATATAGTGCATTTGAGATGAGTTTGTTTATCTGTCATACCTTTAGTATATCAGGAAGTTATCCACAGGTCAAGGTGTTATAGACACTTAAGTTGTTAGGTTTTAAGGTGTTGTATACACTTGATTGTTAGGTTTGATATGGTGGCTTGTTAGGCTTATCCACAGGTTTGTTAGGTTTTGACACTTCTATTCGGCTAGGCGAAGACTTGTGTATATGGTTATCCACAATGTACCTTAAGTGTAGAATAGGTACATTTGATCGGATATTATGGTTTGGAATGTACCTTTTGATAGAGTTATCCACAGGTTTATCCACAGATTAATCTTACTGATTATCTTATTAGACACTTTAGAAGTGGAGTGATGTGGAGGATAGTGGAGCATAGAGCATATCATAGAAGGCGTCGTAATGTCAAACCGAAAAACCTTCCTATCCCCAAACCTTCATAGCGGGTATTTTAGCACAAACCTTCATATCTGTCAAACCTTAATATGCAGAGTTTGGGCATTATAGCCTATCTTGTATGGTTTGTCAAGCCCTTTTGCTGCAAAAAAAATCCCCATTTCGGGGAAAAATCTTTCATTTCGTAATCTTTTATTTATAAAACATTTAAAAATATTTTAAAACCAGGAGAAAAAGGTTTGTATTCTATAGGGGGTAGAAGTTATATGGTTTGGTCTTGATCCCCTGGGATTTCGCCTGGGGCGAAGCGGCCTGCGGCCTGCTTTTCTTCACGGGCCTGTAAAAATTCGGGGGTAAAAGTAAAGTAAGGTGACAAACCTATAGCATGTGTAACAGTAACAAAGGTATTCCACATAGAGTCAGAGAAAGCCCTATATTCTTTTGGCTGGCTTTTAGCATATTGAGCAAAATGATCTCTTCCCATATTTATATTATAACATGGTTTGACAAACCCTGGTTTTCATGATATAAGGTTTGGGGAAATAAGGTTTGAATCGTAATCTTCTGGAGGGGGAAGGTTTTAGAGGTTCGTAATGTCTTGGTTTGTGGATTTTTGGATATGATCGTAATGTCTGGATATAAGGTTTGGGGTTTGACAAATAGATAAAACTATGTCACGTGGGCCCTTTCGGGCCTGGACTAGTCGTCCTCTAACAAATCCTCAATGCCTTCAAACCCTGTATCCTCAGCACCCAAACCTTCAAGGAATAAATCCCATGTTTCGTTTATGTATTGCTCTAGTGTTGGTGTGTGATTAATGATTCCCTCGGCAAATGCGAAAGCAAGTGGCAAACCTAAATCGTTGTAAATAAAGAAATCAATCCACTCTTCTTCGGCCTTGTAGTTAATCCATAGTTGTCCAAGAATTAAAGCCTTGTTCTCAAATGTTGTTTTGGGCATAATTTGTACCTTCCTTAGTTTCCTTCGCTGACTCTGCAATTACTTGTAACCGATTATACACTACATAGGGTTGGGATTTGGCTAGGTATTCCCCGACCAATTCCAAATCTACACGGAGGTCAGAAACCATGTTGCCCAATTTGTTGGCAACCTTTTCCTCCTCTGTGACTCTACGACTCATACGCATAATTCTCCCTTGTATCCATTGTATCAAAAAGTGGGGGAAAGAGCAAGCCCCACGCCTGCCCTTCCCACCCTATAATCTAGGTGACCCAATACCTAGACTTGCCCAATCAAATCTGCTACACCGCTGCGGGTTGGCATGTATGCCTGTAGGAATGAATCCCAGTTTACTTGGATATCTGAGCCTGCTTCATAGATAGTTTTATTAATGAAGTCAATGACTACGGTCCGTTCACCTAGGTCATAATTAGGGCCATTCACTGCATAAATTCCAAACCCTGTCTCATCAAGTACTGAGCCATTAATAAGGTAACTAATCATCATGCGGGTACCGTATGAAGAATCAGACCAGCGGGGCTTAGCATGGTGCAAGGCCATTGCCAGGTCACGCTGCCATTCTGTTTCACCCCAGTGGCTATACAGGACCACTGAAGGATGTGTTAGTGAATCTTTAAATACATAGTTGATCCGTGCTCCCATTATTCTTGCTCCTCATCTAGGTCACCCTCAAAGTCAATAACTACTTTAACAATTCGTCCGTCCTCGTTATACTTAACATAGACAGGATAGTATCCATCGCCATAGCCCGTGTTAAAGACTACCGCATTGCCAGTTCCCAAGACGCCTGCGTCGTTAGCAATTGTTGTGGCGCTGGCACCCTGATAAGAGTAATCGCCAGTCTTGCCTTCTAGGTTCCAAGCCTCACCCTCATTTGTTTTCCACTGGTCTAGATAGCAGGGGTCGCCTACCATTGCTTGACCTGAGTCAACAGCAAAAGAGCCTACGAGTTCTAATTCATCTATTACATACTTTGTCATTATTTGTCCAATCCTGCTAGGGTCATTTCTTCTTGTTCTAATTTTAACATTTCTTCCTCAGTAATGCAAATCGGGCAGCGTTCGTACTCGTAGTATCTTTCATTAATTAATTGACCATCGTCTTCAATCTCTGCCCCGCAACCTTCGCAGTAGTACCAGTATGAAGATACCTTAATTTGAATAGTAGTGTTATCAGGGAAAGGAACCTCTGTGATAAAGTATCCTATTCGATTAACGAATCCCCAGCCGCTCCAGATATAGGACCCGCCATCGTCGCCATCTCCATACATCCAGATATGTTTCTCATCTGCTTGCTTAACGAACTCATACTCATCGCCATAGGTTTCAAACATCAAACCATCAAATGAGGCATTAGTGTCTATATGATTAGTGATTGGCTTATAGGTCTCAACGAAGTCGTCAAAGTCCATCTCAATAAATGTATCCATGTGGGGTATCTTTCTATTAGGGTATATTCCAAGTATAGCGGGTTGTGGCTAATCTGTCAACTTCATACGGATAATGTCATAGGCATCAATAGCCCCTGCTGTATAGTCGTCCATCTCATAGTCACCCTCACCCTGATACTCATCACGGAGTAGGGTTAGTTCTTTAATGCGCCCCTCAACAAATGAGAGAAGATCTTGTGCTATATTGTCTGCTAAGCAGTCTCCACAGTAGGTCTCATCTTCGGGGGAGTAAGCAACAGATGTGCCACAGCCATTACACCAAGACTCATCATACATTCCCATTAGATAATCTCCTCTACTAGGTATTCCTTGCCAAAGATTACTGCATATGCTGTTTGCAATCCTTCTGCATAGCCATTAGCCTCTGTGCGTTCCATAGATACCATTGCATCTGAATAGTCATCTTCTTCTTCAGCCTGTGCAATTTCTGAGAAATCTTTCCAAGCCTTGTCAATCATCTGTTCGAGCATTTCTTGTGGGGTCATCATATCTCCTAGAAGTGAAAATCAATTGGTACTAAAAATTGTAGCAGACCTGACTTAGATTTGTCAAGGCGCTCAGGCAGGTATCCCATATGTGCTGTGTATTCAACCATGTCATAGAAGTAGGAGTCACATGTATAATTATCTTGTAGTAAATCTCCTGCTTTTCTCACATAGTAAGAATTCATATCAAACCTTTGTTCATCACTGGGTAGTCCACTATTTGAGATATAGTCAACGATATCACTAACAAACTTATCAGGCTTTATTCTTGTCAGCATATGATTCATCTCATCAATGCGACCCTTCTTGCATGATTGGACAATCTCATTAAACTTAGCAGGTTCGTCTGTGTAAGACACAACCATATCAGATGAGTTTTCATACTGTGAGTCAGACCAGCGACCACCACCTACTACATGCCAGTCAGACCATTCAACAAAGTTGCCTCCGTCATCATTAATTAATCTAGCAACAACTTGATTAAAAGCGTCTTCTTTATCTTCAGCCTCAACAGCCCACCAGTGTAGTGTATGCATTAGTTGGACTCCTCTTCTTCATCTTCTTCTTCAGGTTCAGGTTGCTCATCTACCTCGATTGAATAGACTTCACCTGAATAGGCATAGTCTTCGTAGTGCCAGCCCTGCTCTTCTGCTTCTTCTGCGTTCTCTGCTTCTACCTCGTAGAAATACTCTACGATTACTTTAATGTCATATGTTGGCATTGGGGGTCTCCTTTTCCTTATATATTAATTATAGGGGTTGGTGTTGATTTTTACAACTTGTGGCGATGTGAGGTTAGTCACACTCTCCTTCGTAACTGTGGCATCTTCCCACCCCAAAAGGATCAATTCTTCGGGGTATTCACAGACACAAGTGGGAGCCTTCTTAAAATCCTTAGTGGTCACTTCAAAAAGGGTATCGCAATAGGTACATAGAAGATTATACTTAGTCCACATATTACTCCCCCCAGTATTGCATAATTAGCCACATACATTGGTGTAATGTGCAGTCACATTCTCCGCCGTTCATGTTTTCCATGAATTCAAAGTGCGATAGGTTATCCTCGTAGATTTCTTGTACGAGTTCGGATATAGCGTATGGTTTATATGTTGTTTGGGTCATATATCAATTATACCCATAGGACCTGGGAAATGTCAACTCTATCGTAATTAAATTTTGGTTTGACATTTCTGGGAAATGGTTTGATCATCGTAATTTAATTTAACATTGACATTTTTATGTCCAATTTGTCTGGTTTGTGCCCACGTGCAATTTTTATGCATTGCAGTGCATATTTATTTATTACTTGCGATCCGTACGGGACTTGAACCCGTGACCTCTACCGTGACAGGGTAGCGAACTAACCAACTATTCTAACGGACCTTGCGGAGCAGTTTTAAATCATGCTCAGGATTTAAGTGTATCACATGCTATGCGAGTTGCATAACATTCTGCACAACTTTCAGCAGACGATTCTTCTCTGCGTTAATTGCAGGGTCGAATCCTGATGCAGATGCAAGGATAGATTCATTAGAACCACCACGAGCAGAGCGGTACCAGTCAAGGCGCTCAGTAAGTGCATTAAACGCACCCCAAGCAGAACCAGCAATCATGCCATTAAATTCACCAGTGTAGATGTCGTTAATGGTATCGATTTTGTTTTCCCACTTCTTGAGTGCGCCCTTAGCATCCTTTTCAGGCTTTGGGTAAGCAGCGAGAATGATGTCATTGAAAGACTTAGCATTGACTTCCTTCTCGAACATAGCCTTAGCCATGATGTCGAATTCGTCCATGTAAGCATTAGCAAGACCAAGAGTCTCACGAGCAATCTGCACCTTACCTGATGCAGTCTGAGTGTGGCGAATCTTGAAAGATTGCTTGATGCCCTTATTCTTCTTACGACCTACGCCACCAAGAGCAAGGTTAAGAGTGTTAGCGCATACAACACGAACAGGGGTAATAGATGCCTGAATAGCAATAGAGCCGTCGTGTGATGTGTTGATGAGCAAATAAGTCTTTACCTTATCTGCAACACCGCTAGGGTCAAGAACGGTTTCACGCTCTAGTGCAAGAGAGCCGAATACTACACGACCACCCTTGATTGAGCCAGCAGTTTCCCAACGACCTCCGCCGTCAAGAATATTGTCACCGAATGAGAATAAATCTTCATTCTGCATTACATGGTAACGCTCACCAACGACACCAAGAATGTCGGTCTGAGTATTATCAGTAGGATTAGTACGCAAAACATACTGATAGTTTTTGTCGCTTGTTAGATGTGAGGGGGTTTCCAAATCTTCCAGACGAACATTCCAACCATTGAGGTTTGCAGCCTCTAGCATTTCTGCGGTTGTCTTTTCTTCTGTAAATACGGTACCCAATCCATGCCAAGCAGGTTCACGGAAAGAAGCGAAAGATGTCTTACCGTTTTGAATTTCTAGGTCATGTGCCATGAGTTTTCTCCTTTTTGTTGTTGATATTTAAGTATAACAGGATGGACTGACAAATGCAAATCGGGATAGTTAGATATGGGATAAAACGGACATTTCTTAAATGTGATGAAATTCACATGATCATAAATGCGTGTCGTAACTTATCCACAAGTTATCCACAGGGCCCACGTGCAATTTTTCGGGAATAAAAAGTGAGCAGTTTACATGGCCATGCTCAGGGCCCTTATCCAGTTTAAAGACATGTGACAGGTCTATTAGTAGCCCCCTACTAAAAATCAATCCTGTCTACATTAGCGCTAAGCCAAGTAATATTATCAGAATTGTAAGACACTGATTCAAAATCAATATCGTTAACAATTGATTCTGCATCCTCATCGTGAGGAACCATGACTGTGAGATTATAAGTTACGGTAACTTCAACTTCAACTTCTTTTGTTAAATCAAATCCGCAAATCTCTGCAATCTCTTCTGCATTCGTCTCTGAGATATCTCGTGACTGCAATGCTTCTAAGGTCCACTGCTGCATTGATTCAACCATACGGTTACGGTCTGCTGAATCTGCATATGAGCGCTGAGATAGTTTCTGAATGTGTTCTTCTAGTTGAGCAATGCGCTGGTCCTTCTGCACAATCTGAGTCTTAAGGAATTCCTCTGTTGCGTTTACTACGCCTGCCAGTGTTGATAGGTTTTGCTGGTCCATGGGGGCCTCTTTCTTTTGTTGGTTATATTAATTATACTCGTGGCCACTGACAAATGTCAAGGACCCTTGCGGGAGGCAGTTTTGGCTCATACCTAGGAGGTCTGCTTCTTTGGGGCTGCAGTACCCCTGCTCTATAGTATTTCTGTGATCGCCCTAATCAGCCTGGCGAATCTCCACTCTATTTATTTAGCCACGCATTTCTGTGGTCGTGGTGAGCAGTTTTGCTTCATACTCAGGAAGTAGTATCCCCGTTATTGGGAATTATAGATACTGTGCGATAGACTTCATAGTTGAGGCATTTACAACTTCCTCATCTGTCATACGCAAGATAGATAGTGCGTTTGTGATTTCTGTCTTGATGTTCTTGAACTCCCACTCTGCAAGTCGCTCAAACTCACGAACTGGCTCTGCTGGGAAATCAGTTCCTGTTGTATCAACATCAAAGTCAATGTTTAGAGAGTTGTTCCAACTGCGGTAGTTAGTACGAACATTAGTTGCCTTCTTGATGTTAGCAATAGCATAATCAGCGAGAGCCTTACGATACTTCTCATACTCTTTCTGATACTTTGCTTCTGCCTTATCCTGATTAGCCATCTGTGTTTCTAGTGTAGCCAACTTAGTTTCAAGTGCCTTGATAACCTTTGGTGTTGCTACCTTAACTGTAATTGCTCTTGCCATTTTTGGGTCTTTCCTTTTCTGTTAGGGGGTTGGTTGAGCAGTTTTTATTCATACTCAGGAATTACTAATTAGATTACTTAGCCGTCCAAGTTGTGTATCGTGATGAACCATTTACATCTAACTTAACACGAACATTTCCATTAGCCTGTGGGTTAATCTCGGTGATGATACCTGTAACCTTTGACTTCTGTGTTGTGAAAGTGTCGCCGACCTTGTATGTTGCTGTTGCTACTGCCATTTGTTTATTTCCTTTTCTGTTAGGGGTTTTTCTGTATGTATTAAGTGTAACATTTCCTACTGACATTTTTCAAATCCATTTACCAATAATCTCAAAATGTGAGACATTATTGATGTGATTTATGTCACTTGCTTGTCTTGACCATAGCGAAGCGGTGTGCGCCATTTGCAAGTTGCAATGAAACTCTAGTTAGTTTAGAATTGATTGGTGTGAAGTTTTTGATACGACCTGTAACGCCTGTCTTGCTTGTTGTGAATAGGTCACCAATTTGGTATGTGTATCCGTGAAGTGTCATTTGGGTCTTGCCTTTCGTTGTGGGGGTTAATTGCTTATAGTATAAGTCTAACAGAAAAATGTCATAAATGCCAATTCTAGGGAGGTTCTGGGGTGTGTTCTTAACCACATCTTAAATGCGTGTCTAAACTTGACAAAACAGATTTTGCCGACGTGGATCCCTTCAAATTTATTGATTAATAAAAATAAATAATATTAACCAAAATAAAAATATAATTTGAAGGTGATTCATTTTCTCATTTCTTTGTTGCAGAAAAAACTACATCGCTCTTAGAGTATACACAAAGTGAGCAAGAAACGCAAGCGGACCCTGCATTGCTAATTAATGGAATACGCTTTGCATTTTCAGGACACTTAGCGCCAGGCTTATTAGTTAGCGCTTTCATATCTGCTTGGCCAATTTCAAAATTCTTGGCAAGGTATGCTAACCTAATTCCATTTTCAGTCTTAAGTTTAATTCCAGTATCTTTATTCTCGCTATCTGTAGAATAATATAAAGATAGATTAGGCTGGTCCTTAAGCATAAGCGCTGCAGATTCTACACGAGTGTATACCCAGAATTGTACGAAACGATAATCCATGATTACTTGCTTCCATGCATATGCGTAAGTATCGTTAAAGAAATCTCCGTCCCAGTGAATGCGGAATAGAAGAGGGGCGTCTTTCTTTGCACAGTCTTTGATAAAGTCAACGATCATTTCCTTAAGCAATGCAACCATAGTTTCATAGTCTGCGTCCTTAAGTAGGTTCCAATTGTGAAGAAGGTTAGTCTTTACTCCTGGGAATACCTTTTCCAATTTGCCTGCGTAGCAAACAGTCTCACAGACAGTCGTTGCGCCAGGACATGAATAGGCTTTGCCTGCGGGTAGGCCGAAGGTATTTGCGATACTTGCTTGCTTTCCATTTGGTGTGACAAGATTAGCCACCTTTCTATCTTTAGAGCGAATTAGTTTAAGTGTATTAGTAGTCAAGGCCGAGGCTCATTTCTAGGGCAATGTCTTCGTTATAGTGTGAGGACATTTCTTCAAGTAGACAGTGTGTGCATTTTTCTTCATAGTCATCCACTGCATTTTCTTTGCATGAGGGGCATGTTGTTGCATAGTAGGCGTCTAGGTATTCATCGTTTTCGAATGTCATGGGGGCACGACCTTTCTTAGTTGTTGTTATATTTTAAGTATAGCATTTCTGACTGACATTTTCTACCCTTGCGAGTATATTTCTTTTTAGAAGGCACAGCAGAAGCAGCGTTGCTACGGCGTAATTCCATAAGCCTGCGTAATTCCTCTGGTGTTTTTTTCATATAATAATCTTAGCATACAGGAGGATAAAATGTCAAATTCTTAAATGTGATCAATCTCACAAAGGCGCCACGTGCATTTTTGTGCGGGGAAGCACACAAAAATACTTTTACTTATTCTTCTTCTTGTTCAACAAAAACATATAGTTTAAACATATGTTCATAGTCGCAAAGAAAAATATCTTCTTCACCATAGTCATTCTTATAAGTGATTGTATAATTATCTCCTGTTGCATCATCTTCAATTGATATTACATCAACAATTATTTCATCAATCTCTACTAGGTCACCTTCCATTAACTGGCCTGGTGTAAGTAAATCTGCATATACTAGTTCCATAGAATTTATTGTAGCAGACATTTAGTCCTCCCAATCAGGTAGCCAGAATGATAAGTGGTGTTGTTCAATAATTGCACTTGCAGGGGCTTGTGTTTCTCCACGATAGAGAATCTGAAAGTCACCAACCATAGGCATGTCAATCATGCGCTGATAGTCTTCTTCATAGTAAGCGTCAATGGCTTCAATGCAAGGCTGCACCATTTCTGCGGGGACGGGAGGGTAGTGATTACCCTTTAAGTGATAAAGAATCTGAGTCTCAAGATCAAGTACCTCATCTTTAATTCCAAGCGCTGTTACTGAACCCATTATTACTTACCCCCTACTTTTCCATTACGGGAAAATATCTTAGTGTGCATTTTGCCATTAGGCTCTGATAGGTTAATTGTTCTATGGTCTTTTGCATCTCCATAGTCGTTAAACTGATTAAAGATAGTTACTGCCTCTAGTGCATTATCGTAGCGACCAACCCAAGTAGTGCTCATGTCGCTATCATTAGTAGCGGTTACTGCGTATGTGTATTCCATTAGTTAGCCTCTTTCGTTGTAAATAGTGCGCCTTCATTAAGTAAGCCCACTTCTAGGTTAAATAGTTCATCTTCATTTGCTTGCGCTAAGTCTATCCAACCTGCGCCATCGTTGTCAATTCTAAAAATCTCAATGTATCCCATTAGTGTTGTTCCTCGCAATCCTGAGAATAGTCAAACTCGCAATAGTAGCAACCCATAGCCTCACCATGAGCCTTGCATACATACTTAAATTGACTTTCGTCACAACAAAATCTCATTTCATCTTTAACAAAATAAAATTCATTTTGGTCAATGTATTCCTTTATCATTATTCACCTACCTTAACTGCGATAGTCGCAAACTTATTTCGCAAACTGCGAGTGTTAATTTCAACTAGGTACGCTTCTGTATTTTCTCCATACCAAATTTCTGTTCTTGGTCGAGCAGAAACAATTTCACCTTCAAAGTGGCGATTAGTAGAGCGATAAGTTTTTCCTACAAGTAGGTTTTCGATAGTGTATAGTTTAGTAGCCATAGGGGGCGACCTTCTTTCTTTATTTAACTTGATAATACTATCCTAGCCTATGGCACTGACATTTTTCTACTTACTAGCCAGTAAATCCAAATAGTGAGACGCTCAAGCCATGTGTTTAATGTCACAAAATCTCGGGCGTGTCGTACACAACCTCTTAAACGCCTGTGTATAACCCTGTGGATAACTTTGCACGTCCAAAATTTGAGCAGTTTTGAATCTTGCTCAGGATCATGATTTACTTTTGCAAATCGTTTTTTATTTCTTGCCAATCTTCTTTTAGCATTGGTAACATCATGCGGAATAAAATAAAAACACTGCCCGCTAAAAATAGTTGAACAATTGTTGTTAGTAGTCTATTCATTACAAGCCTCCATAAATTTTTCCATTTTGAAATTTGGATTATCTTCTGCGAACCAAAACGCAAAATCATCAATTAAAATATCTAGTCGGCAAGTATCGCCTTTCGAATGCTTTGAGATAATTTTGGCAACCTCTACATAGTCTTTGCGAGTCATCATTATGCAACACCTACCAATTCTAGAAACATTTCAGTGCCCCCCTCGTTAATAAAGGTGACCTGCTTTTGAATTGAAGCCCAAGACATATCTTCAATGTCAGGAATGCACTCATCGATAGCACCACGATTCATTGCGATGAACTCATCTTTGATTGAGAGAATTTGCGGTAGGTAGCGAGAATTTTCTGAAACCTTAGAAATAAACTGATAGCCCTTGTGTTCAAAAGGGAAGATAGCGAATGCAACTGTGTTAGTCATTAGAGTGTAGCCTTTCCACGAAGTGTTCCAGAGATTGAGAGAGCGTCGCAAGACACTTTGAGAGCAACGCCTACTGGCAACTGCTGAGGATATTGTGAGATGAATTGAGCAACTGCACCCTTTGAAGGAAGTGCGATTGATTTTGTTGAGCCATTGAAAGACTCTAGTTTGATAATGTAGTTCATATTGAACCACCTTTCTTTTGTTTGTTTATATAATTAAGTATAGCAGGGGGGTCTGACAAATTGGGCACTTATTTGCTTAGGCTCACTGTGATACTCGTCACATTTATTTGCTAAGGCTCATTACCTTATTTATCTTTATTTAATTGTTTATAGTAACTATACTAGCATAGAAATCTCAAAAAGTCAAGTTTAAACACGGCGTGTCGTAGGTGATTAATATCACATTAGTTATACACAGCCTGTGGATAACTTTGCACGTGCAATTTTTGCAAAGTTTTTATTTTTGCAAAATTGTTTTTTATTTATTTTATTTTTTCTAAAAGTTTTTCTAGTTCTTTTAGTTGTTCTAAATTTAGATGATCCAAATTAATTGCATCTGCAAATCCGAAAATATCTTTTTCCATTTTAGTTTTCCTCAATTTCTATTTCTAAGCAATCCGTGTTTAGTTTTTCTAGCGGGGTATTGTAGATTAACCATGTTGCCTCATCTTGGTCAATAGCGTCAACCTCAACGGCGATTGTATAAATAAACTTAGGCATTGGCAACCTCCTCAATATGGAACGCATCGAACTTAGCAATTTCATCTTCGCTAAGTGGGTAGAGTGATTTATTTAGAGCGAACACGGCTCTCATCTCATCTTCTGCCTCTACGACATAAGAAATAAGCACATTGTATTTAGTCATTATTTGACCTCCTTGTATAAGAAATCCCATGCCTTGCGACACATTAAAATAGATTGGCAATTATCGCAACAGATAACACCATGAGGGTTAAGGTCTACATCATAGACATCAACAGGGGCTGAAGATTTGCCACATACAGAGGCAAGGTTTATGAAAGTGCTCACTTAGACACCTTCCAATCTGTCCACATAGGTAGACGCTCTGGGTCGGTATCGTTATACCAACGCTCAATATTTTGTTCACAACTTTCGCAGAATGTGAATTGGTCATCTCCTACTTCGGAGATAGCAGACTTATTAGGGGTGTGTGTTTTACACACTTCGATTTTTGTTAGTGTTATCATTTTGATAACCTTTCTTTAAGGGGCTTACTTCTTTTTCAACCTTGTATATATACAAGTATAGCAGGGGGGTCTGACATATTGAGGGGTACAAAACGGACATTTAGGAAATAAGGGATTGTGAATCACATCACATTTTTGGGGGAATTATAACAATAGCGTAACGATCCTAGTAGTATCGGCGTGTCGATTTGACAGACGTCTGTCCCAAATGTCCGATTTGTCGTGTGGTCTAAATCACAAAGAAAAAGGGCGAAATGTCCGATTTTAGACTTGACTTTTTGACATTTCTATGCTATACTTCTTGTATAAGAAAAATTAAATAAGAATAAATAACTACTAAAGAAAGGTGTTCATTAAATGAATACACTAGATAAAAATACAATCAAACACTCTAAGTTCGGTCACCTTGACCTAGAACAGCGTATCCACCTCGCTGCAACTATGGTTGCTAATGGTGAAGTAGTATCCTTTAGAGGTGCTAGTGCTGATACCTACAAAAAGGTACAGGCTCTTGCTAACAAGATTAAGCAAGATAGAGAATTCCCACAATGTCCTTGTGGAGAGTGCGACTAATGCACATCTATCTATGCGACTCATGCGATACACTCGCTACAGTTATCCACGAGGGTAACACAATAACAATTAACAAATGTCTATGTCTAACAAAGGAAAATAACTAAATGAATACATGCAAAGTAATTAACTGTGAATCAACAGAACTCGTCTACTCTGGTACAGATGCCTTTATGCTAGGTATTACTACAGAAGAGTATTGCTATAAGTGTGCTAACGCATACGCTCAAATAGATAGAGCAATGTCTAAGGTGCGTGAAGAGTACCTATCCTCAACAACTACATCTACTACATCTTGCTAAGGAGATTAAACAATGATTAAAGCAACATTAACAACAACACAAGGTTCCTCACGAGGAATGAATTTCGATACTAAGGAACATCTCCTAGAGTTCATTGAAGTGTTTGGAGCA
>Ga0222712_10004966_pt1 | contig 13667 bp, 11 predicted proteins | sample C33_657DmetaG_FD_165043 | JGI IMG/M metagenome (GOLD analysis project Ga0222712, IMG submission 165043) | Estuarine water microbial communities from San Francisco Bay, California, United States - C33_657D | ecosystem: Environmental > Aquatic > Marine > Unclassified | place: USA: California...
TCAGACGACTTAGATGATTTCTTAAATGATTTAGATATTTAATATAATTTAGGTAAGATTAGAGGGTCAAGTGTAAACTTGGCCCTTTTTTCCTATATAATAAGATATGCAAAATCAAAAAATAACAGAGGAACTTAAAGCAAAAATCAGAAGCTTAGTAAAACAAGCAATTGTAAAGGCTCATCATGAGTCAAGCAAGCATATGATTAAAGAGATGCCAGGTAGGATTACAATGGCATGTCCTTATTGTGGTGACTCAAGCACTGACCATAAAAAGAAACGTGGAAACTTGTACTGGGACACTTTGCAATACCATTGCTTTAACTGCTCTACTCACTCTAATGCATATCAATTATTAAAAGACCATCACATCAAGTTTCAAAGTACCGATGATTCCATCCAAGTTATTGATTACATTCAAGAACATAAAATGGAAACTAATGACATTGAAGTTCTTGAGCATGATGTATTTAAACTAACACATGATTTATCTCCAACAAGAGCTCAAGTTAGAGAATGGTTTGGATTTAAAGAAATCGAAGCTGGAGATCCAGCATTCTTTTATTTAAGAAAGCGTTTATTGTCTAATAAATTAGATAGATTTATGTATTCTCCAAAGGATAAAAGAATCGTTGTATTAAATCTAGCTCCTCAAGACAAAGTGATCGGATTTCAAACCAGATCCCTTGAAAAGAAGGCAAACTCTCGTTATTTAACATACGATCTTGAAAAGATATATGAAGAGGCAAAGCTGGAGTTGACCTTGAGTGAAGAAGAATTGGTAAGTGTTAAAAAATTATCAACTCTTTTTGGAGTAATGCTTGTTGATTTTCAGAGAGAAGTTACAATGTTTGAAGGACCTATCGATGCGATGTTTATTTCAAATTCAATAGGACTTGCAACTGCTGGTCGATCAACTACCGAATTCGATGAGATACCAACAATTAGATACATGTTCGATAATGATACCACCGGTAAAAAGAAAATGATGGAGAAGCTTAAAAGAGGCAAGAAGATTTTTACATGGGAAAAGTTCTTTAAAGATACTAAGATTGATATAGAATGGGACAAATTCCTATCGAAAATGGACAAAAATGAAAGGGATAAATATCCTAAACAAATAGGTGATTTAAACGATTTAGTTATTGCTGCGTGGATTACAAAGAATTCATGTCTATCTAAAATAAATGATTATTTTTCGGATTCAAAACTTGATGCATATCACTTATGATAAAAAAAGATTTTTTACAAATGATCGAAGAGCAATTCGAAGACTTTGAAAACGAAAGAAACAAGAGAAAAAACCTAAAGCTGATTATTGATTTTACATCAACTAGTATTTCTCATGAGGGCAAAGAATTTACAATGACAAAGCCGAAACTTAAAGCAAAGTTTAAAAGTTCGGTATACATTAAAGAAACAAACAAGGGAAATTCACTTTTTTAAAGCAAAATTATATGACAGAATCCAAAGATAAAATTCAACAACTTGATCAGTATTTAGTTAAACAGAGAGAGGATTGGACTTCTAAAATAAAAGGATTAACTGAAGAATTAAAGCTAGGTAATAATCTAGAAGGCGTAAGTGCTTACACACTTAGTTATCGTCAAATATTGGTTGAACACTTAGCAACCATGGGAAATCGTATCAAATCCCAAAAAGCAACCGTAGATAAAAAGTATAAAGATAAATGGGTTGAATATTATAGTTATGACTATAAATTAACCGATAAAATGCGAGAAAAGTTTGTTGAAGCAGACATCGCAGATGATACAACTATCCTTGAGTTATTAATTACTCAAAAAAGTTTTTTTGAGGGATCAATTAAGACCCTTGATAATATGGGCTTTGCAATAAAGAATCGTCTAGATATATCAAGGTTGTAAAAAAGATCGAATGAAGTTTGATTTTAACATTAACAGAAGACAATCAATATTTAAGAATTGATGAAGCTACTGAAATTGAGTTAGAGCAGATTAGAATCTCTCTGACCAAAAGAATAGAAAGTTGGAGGTTTCACCCTCTAGTAAAACGCGGAGTTTGGGATGGATACGTATCATATATTAAAGATGATAAATGGATTCCTGCTGGGCTTTGGCGTCATATCATGTCAATATGTAAAGAATACAGATTTGAACTTAAAATCGAAGGTATTAAAAGACTTATTGATTCAAATATTAATGCAGAACAGTTTGAAGAGTGGGCATTAGACTTCTTTAATGGTTCGCAGATCACTCCTCGAGACTATCAAATCGAAACTGCATATAACATTTTAAAATTTAGAAAGTGTCTTGCAGAGCTAGCAACATCTGCTGGTAAGACACTGATTAGCTTCTTAACAGTAGCTTATATGCTTGAAAAGGGGCATGCTCAAAAAATACTTTTCATAGTACCAAACGTTTCATTGGTAGTTCAAGCTCATGAAGATTTCCACGAATACAACTATCGAAATAGAGTTGACTTAAGAATTCAACAGATATTTGCAGGACAGGAGGTTAAAAAGAACAAGAATATAATCATTGGAACATATCAATCACTAATCAAAAAAGATGCAGCATACTTTGCTGAATTTGATGCAGTTATTGTCGATGAAACGCATAAAGCAAAAGGAGCATCAATCAAGGAAATTCTTAGTAAATGTGTAAACGCAAAATATAGATTTGGACTTTCAGGTACCATACCAAAAGATGGAACACTTGACAAATTAACCCTAATGAGTCAAACAGGACCTGTTATCAGTGAAGTTAAGGCAAGTTTCTTACAAGAACAAGGACATATTGCGCAATGTGTTGTTAAAGTTATTGAAATGAATTATGCAACTCCAAAACAGAGAACTGCGTTCATGGAACTTGCACAAAATAAATATGACAGCAAGGATGTATTTTCATTAGAACAAAACTTTGTAATCACAAGCGATGCCAGACTTAATTTTATCTCAAACGTAATTTCAAGAATACCCAGAAACTCATTAGTACTTTTCCATCGTATAGAACATGGACAAAGATTATATGAAAAACTTCGACAAGAGAGCAACAAACGAGTATTTTATGTTGATGGTGGAACAGCTTCAGATATTAGAGAGGAATATAAAAAGAAAATGGAAGCTGGAGAGGAAATTGTAATTGTTGCAAGTTTTGGAACGTTCTCAACTGGTATCTCAATCAAGAAAATTCATAACATCTTTTTTACCGAATCATTTAAATCAGAGGTAATTATTAGACAATCAATTGGTCGTGGATTAAGACAACATCACTCAAAAGACAAAGTATTAATTGTCGATTTTGTTGATGATATTCGAACAATAGAATGGGATAACTATCTCTATAAACATGGAAAAGTAAGGCAATCTATTTATAAACAAGAGAAATTTGAATACACTGTAAAGAAAGTGGATTTTGATGGAGATATATAAACATAATAACGTAATAAAAAAACATATTAAAAATGGCACAAGTTAACAAAATCTCTTCATTTAAGAGTTTTACTGAAGTTAAGAATCAGGAAATGACAATGAAACTAAGAGAAGAAAACAATGCAAAAAGACAGGAAACTGTTGGTAAAATTGGAGCAATCCTTGATGAAATGGGATTAACTTCTTTATCTGAATTAGATGAAGATAGAAAACAAGCCCTAATTAGTAAAATGTTTGGTAATGTTTCAGAAGATGAAGCAGAAGATATTGAAGACGAAATCAATAAATTAGGAGAACCTGAAAAATTAGAAGAAGGAAACGCATTTATTTTTGCCGCTTCAAAAGCTAGACAAGAAGGTAAAGATGAATTTGAATTTAATGGTAAAAAATATAAAGTAACTCTAAAGAAAGATACTGGTCTTAAAGAAGGTAATGCCTTTGGAGATGCTGTAAAAAAAGCTAAAGAAGAAGGAGAAACTGAATTTGAATTCGATGGTAAAACATACAAAGTTGAAGAGTCTTCAGTTAATGAAGGTAAACATGGTATGGCTAAAAAATTACTTAAAGGTATTGTTGATGGAGATTCAACAGAGGCTGAAGGTATCAAATTATCAAAAGAATTAGCTGATCATTATTTATATTGGATTAGTTCATCTCCATACGGTAAGAAAAACGAAAACTTACCATTGTATATGTTAATTGATGCAAGTTTTAATTGGGGAATCGAAAGAGGTTTACCTAAAGAATTAAAAGCAGAATTAGATGCTTTAAAAGTTTCAATAAAACAAAATGAATCTTTAGTAAATGAAGCTCGTTCAATCGCTAAAATTCAAAACGAGTGGTCAAAAGTAACTACTGAAATGGCTGCTTTAGCCGCAGAATGGAAAGCTGCTGAAGGAGATGCTAAAACAGAATTACTTGCTCAAATGAAAGAGAAAACTGCTATTAAAAAAGGATTAGAATCTGAATTAGATGCAGCTGTTGCTGGAAAAGATAAAGATTTAGAATTAGTAGTTTCTGAAGCATTCTATAGATTACCTAAAGATGTTATTGGAAATGAATTATATTTAGCATCTCAAAATTTAACAAACTTATATAACAGTTCAGCAACTGGAAACGATATTGACACTGGAGTTATTGATTCTATTGTTAAACAACTAAACACTGCTAAAAAATCTGTTAAGAAATTTAATAGTGCTGAAGAAGTTGTTGGAACAGTTTATGAAGGAGCAGTTAAACAATTCGATGCTGATTTTAACGATATGGTTAAAAACATTAAATCAGGATATGGTTGGATTGATCCAGAATACGTTGCAGATACTTGGGAAAATTCAAGTGACTCAATCGATTTTGAATTAGTTAAAGGAGAAATCTATAAAAGATTAATTGCTGCTAAATTATTAGCGTATGCTGATGATGAAGATGAGGAATCTGCAGGACAATATATTAAATCTTTAAAAGAATTAGGAATTAAAGAATCTGTTGAAGTTAATGAAACTGAAGTTAATGAAGCTGAAATTAAATCAGATGATGAATTTAAAGAATATGCAATAACTGTTTTGAAAAAAGCATTTGGCGCTGATTTTGATGAGGCTAAAGGCGAAGAAGTTGCTAATGGAATTCTTAAAAAATGTGACGGAGATTATGGTGCATGTGTTGGAATGTTAACAAGCTCTTTAGGAGAATCAGTTGTTACTGAAGGTTTTGATGCAAACTACTGGGAAGATTATCATGAAAAATCTACAAAAATAACCTCTGCTTCTAAAGTAGCAAGAGCTGTTGAAGATGCTGTTGAAGATTGGAATGATAACAACGAAGATGGAGAAGATAATGAAGTTACTAATGGCGGAGAAAAGAAAGTACTGACTTTAGCGCATGACTTTTTTAAAGCAAAAGGCTGGATTTCATCTGACGTTATTGAAGCAATGATTGCCCAAGAATCATAAAAAATAATTAAAATAAATAATACCTGATGTTTTACCATGTCAGGTATTTTTATTATATTTACACTATGAAAACAAAAATCCTTAATTTTAATCAGTTTATCACTGAAAAGTACGAACTAAAATTAAACGAACAATTATTATTAGAAGGTGGAGCTGCAGGACATATGTCACATCCATTTGATAATAATAATTTGACATTTGGTGACTTTAAGAACATGATTATAGGTGGACTTCAAGGAGAATTAAACTTTGAAGAGGAACCTACTGAAAAAACAGATGGTCAAAACGTTTTTGCAACTATTCAAAATGGTGAAGTTAAATTTGCCAGAAATAAAACTGAATTGCAAAACCCAATGAGTCTTAAGGATTTCCAAAATAAATTTGAGGGTCATGCGAGTAAATTAGTGCAAGATACTTTTCAATTTGCAGCCGCAGATTTAGCAAATTTACTTATAAAATTACCGACAAAAACACAAGAGGAAGTGTTCCAGGATGGTCTAGACTTTATGAACATGGAGTTGATATATTCTGCAAATCCTAATGTTATTCACTATGATGTTGATGTAATTCAATTCCATGGTGTTAAAAAGACTGATGGTGCTGGAAATATTATTGGAGACGATAATAGTGCGGCTAAAAGTGTTGCAGGTATATTAAAAGACCTAAATGCTCATATTGGAAGCACATTTACAATTATTCCCCCACAAGTTATTAAATTACAGAAGGATATGGATTTTGAAGAGAATCAGTCCAAGTTTATTGGAAAGGTTGAAGCTCTTAAAAATCGTTATAATTTAACAGATTCAGATTCTGTTGCAAGATACCATGAAATGTGGTGGAGAGAGCAAATTGAATCTATTTTTGGCGATCTTCCTCAGAATATTAAAGAAGGTTTATTATTAAGATGGGCATATGACGATAAGAAAACCCTAAATATGCGTTCATTAGACAAAGAATTAACAAAACAGCAATCTGATGCTATTAAAAAATTCGACAAAGAGGACGCTAAAAAGAAATTCAAAGAAAACATTAGACCATTTGAAGACCTTTTCTTAGAATTGGGTAGTGTTATCTTAAAGAATGCAAGTAATTTTGTTGCTGCTTCACCAGATAAAGAAATGCAAAGGCTACATAATGAAATCAGAACAGAAGCTGACAAAATTAAATTAAATGGAGACCTTACTCAAATTGAAAAAGTTGCAAAAGAACTTGACAGATTAGAGAGAATTGGAGGAATCCAATCTATTATACCAACAGAAGGTATTGTATTTTCATACAAAGGACACATGTACAAATTAACAGGAACATTCGCTGCGATAAATCAGCTAATGGGAATTATAAAATACGGAAGATAATGGCATTACAAAAATTAAGAGAATACTTTAACGAAACAAATAGAGAATCTTTTATTGATATGTTAAAGAATAGGGTGCTAGTAACTGAAAAAGTTGCAGCTCCCACATTTCTTGTTAGGAGAAAATCAGATGGATTTGAATACTACAAATCTTCTAATTCTGACAAATTAAATTTAGTTGACAGAACAATCATTTCATTATATGAGATTGCAATCAATTATATGCAGAGTTTACCAACCACTATTAAAAACGAAATGCCAGATGATTGGAGATTCGGATTTGAATACTTACCAGAACTTGGAGCATCTAAAATATCTTATGGTACAACACCATTAAACAATTTAATACTTACTCATATTCAACAGATTGGAGAAAATGGCAAGGTTAAAAAAACAATCAATGACCCAGAAATCTTAAAGAAATGGTCAAAGACCCTAAATGTTCAAGCCCCAAATATTGTTTTTGATGGCTATTTATCTCAATTACAAAAAGATGAATTACTTGAATTATTAGGAATGAGTGATCGAGAATTTTCTGATTCTTTTGATTATTTAATAGAAACTAAAGACAAATCAAGTTTTACAAGTAAAATATTTAAACTATTTAATCCAAGTATTAGCACATCATCATTAAACGCTGATCTTGAAAGCGAAATTGATGGACTTATTGTTAATTTTATTGACGGTAAATTTATGAACTCATTTAAGCTTGAAGATTTTAATAGAACAATCAATACCGAAGACCAAAAAGAGTCAAGTCACATGTATCAAATTGCAGTTACTGACTTTTTAGAATATCTGACACAATATAATTTAGAAGATATTAAATTAGAAGAGGAAAATGCGGATTATAGATACCTTGAAACAATGTCAGTTATCTTTAATTCTTATATCGACAAAAACTCTTCAAAATACATTGGTGTTAATTTTGAAAGTGCAGAATTTTCAGCTGCTGAATCTTTTAAATTAAATATCAAATACATTAAAAATGAAAAGACCCTAAAATTCGTGGCAAACGATGTTTTAGCAGAGCTTTTTAAAATGATTTTAAGTTCTTTTAGAAAGAAAAGAACAAAAGCAACCAATCTTATTGATGAAGATACAATGAAACGTATGAACGAAATCATCGATAAAATTAATGAAAAGATATTTGTAGAACAAACTGATGAAAATTCAATCTATGATTATCAAAATTTTATGTTACATAATAAAATTAAATCTTCAGTTGACTTAAACGAAGCACTTAAAGTTAATCATGTTGAACAAGGAAAACAACCAGTAAATATGTTTGTTGGAAGATTTCAACCATTTACATTAGGACATGCCAAAGTATTGGAAACAATTCATAAAGAAAATGGCTACCCAGTAGTTGTATTTTTAGTTAAAGCAAAAACCAAAAAGAAAGGTGATGAATTTAGCAGACCATACGATGAGAGCACTCAAATTGATATGTTCAATAATGTTAAAAAACAATATCCATTTTTAAAAGAAATATTTGTAATTCCAACTGGTGGTATTGATACTATGTTCAATGAAATGAGACCTAAATACGAACCAATACTTTGGGGAACCGGAAGCGATAGAATGTCAAGTTATGGTTATCAAGTTAATAATGATTCTTATAGAGACCAATTAAACGTAAGAGCTGATTTTGGACTTTTTGAAATTCCAAGAACTGACGACGATATTTCAGCAACTGCTGTAAGAAATGCATTATTAGATAGTAATGAAAAGCAATTCCAAAATTTAACACCAAAGGCAGTTCATGGAATGTACAAAGAATTAAAATCTAAAATTGAAGATTCAATGGGAGTTGTTGCTGAATCAGTTTCAACAGAAATAATGACATTTGAGCAGTTTATTAATAAAGATATATAAAACATAAATAAAATAAAAAATTATGAATTTCAACCAATTCTTAAATGAAGCATACGGAAAACCGGCGGGTCTTACAAAGGAAGAGACTTTAGAGGTTGCACAGAAATTTGCAGATGCAATGTCCAAAATAGACAAAAGTAAAGTTACTGTAAACAAAAGAACATTAGAGGAAGATTCATTTGACCTTGACATTGACGGAGAAGAATTTGATGGAGGTTCATATAACATTTATCAAAATGGAAATGTTATGAATATGGCAGTACCTTCAAATCCTATATATGGTAAGAAAAATGATTCAGTAGAGACAATTGCTAAAAACATGAAAAAAGCATTTACAAATGAATCTTTAGTTAACGAAGGTAAAGGTTTTAAAAACACTGAAGATTTCGAAGCATTTTTAGAGGAAATCGACGGTATGCCAGAATCAGCAATCAAAAAAATCATGGGTAAAGATTATATCGATACTCCAGGAGGTTATGCTGATGAAGCTGAAGATTACGATAATGACATTGTCGAATATATGATTTCTAACATGGGTCGTAGCGAATTTGAAAAACTACAAGACTATTGGAAATCTAACGTTGCAGAATCTGTAGTAACTGAAGCTAAAGCATTACCCCTAGATAAACTAGTAGACATGGCTGGAGATAAACCATCATGTTACGACTTAGCTGACTTTGTTTATACAAATTATGACAAAGTAACTGGTCTTAGAAAATCAATGAGAAATGACGAGATGGATTTCCCTGACGAAATTGTTGATCTAGTAGATCATTACGGGTTTGACATCGATGAATTTACGGATTGTTATGGAATGGCTGCAGAATCTGTAGTTAATGAAAGAAACGTTACAATCAAAAGACAATATACTGAAAATCATCCAGCAGTTGTAGTTGGTAAAGCAGCAAAAATTAGAAATAAAGTATTAGAAGCTATCAAAGATGGTAAAATATCTCAAGTAGAATTTGACAACTTATTAAAAGAAATGACAACAGATTCTAAAAGATGGTTAAAAAGAAATGCACGCCACTTTAACGTATCTGAAGATGGAATTAGTTTATCTAAGTCTGGAAAAACAATCCTAAAAAATGTTATGGTTGCTGAAGCAACTGAAAAAGCACCTAAAATTTGGGTTCCTGGTGGTTTTGACAAAGCAATTTCAAAATATCCAAATTCAAAAATTACAAGAAAAATTGTATTAGATGCAGCGGTTAAATGGGACGTTGATCCCGAAGATGCTATTGAATACGTTGAATATGGATGGATGGTAGACTTAGATGAAAATAAAAACACAAAAGATATGAAAACAAAATTTATTTATGAATCATTTGCTGAATTTGTAGAGAATAAATTAAATGAAGGTACATTAAACGAGGCCTTTGCATCAACAAAACTTGCAAGTTTATTAACGGGAGCATATGCAATGCCAAAAGATCTTCCACAGGCTTTTTACAATATGGCTAAATTAGCACTTGATAAAATCCAAGACATTGATATTCTTGAAATGACACCAGATCAGGCAAAGAAAGAGAAAAGAGCAAGGGCTGTTTATTTTTACTTTACAACAAATGAAAAAGAAAATCCATATGCTGGTAAAAACTCATGGAATGCAAAATCAATTCCTGCAAATACATTATTAGCAATAACAGACGGTTCTAACGAATGGATGAATACAGAATGGAGCAAGCACAGTAGACAAGCAACTGGTAGAACTTTAGTAAAAACTAAAAGAGATGATTCTGCTGGAATCAATAAATCAAGTGCTAACGATCAATATGGTACCGGTATTTCAAGTTTGAAACAAGTAGTTGATTTAGCTGATAGAGCATATTGTTTAGACTTAACAGTTCTTGATGCAAGATATTCAACAGCTTCATTAAAAGCAGACAGAGAAGCTGCAAGAAAAGGAGCAACTGCAATAATGGATCCTAGAGCATTTAAAGATGAAAATAAAGCAAGATACAACGCAATCTTAGCTAAAAAAGCAGCTGCAATGCCAATTGACCAAGTAGTTTTAGATGCAATTGATGCATTATCAAATCAAATCAAAGATGCTTTAACTAAAGGAGAAAAAGGAAAATATGGCGATATGTTAATTGGATTAGATCCAAGAGGAAAAGAAGTTAAAATAGGAGATGCTTCTAATTTAATGAGAAACATCTTAGATGAATATAATAGATATGTACAGGCTGTTGCTAGTGACGAAAAAGAAAAAGCAGCAGGATACGACACTAATTATTACGAACGTGAATTAACGCAATACGCAAAAAACATTAGTGATTATACTAAGAAAATCGAAACTAAAAGTTACGGTTGGTAAAAAATAAAAAAACTATGAAACATATTAAATTATACGAGGAATTCGTAACAGAAAAAGCGTACAGAATGACTGGACCATATGCTGCAAAAGGTATTATTGGTAAATTAATGCAAACTTTTAAAAAAGAAATTGAAAGAGTTTCATTTGAAGGAGATGCTGCGGATACATTAGAAGAAATTAATGGTGCTTGGGGAGATTTCTATAAAGATGGCGTTAAGATCATTTTAGATGAAGTTCAAAAAGCGGTTAAAGACATGGAACAAGTAGTTTATGTACATGTACAAGGACTAAATAAAACATGGGAACCTGACACTGTTAATAAATTAAACTCAGATGGAGGACCTCTATATATTGGAATTCCTGGTGATTTTGTAATTAATGTTGGTTTTATGGATGACGTTGATGGAGGAAAATTCTCTAGAAAACTAGGAGGTATGCAAAACAATGCAATCCCAGGTGGAGAAGACATTTACGGAACATTTGATTCTAATATTGGAGAAAATAATGTTGAAATCAGAGGTTCTGAAATCATGCAAATAGACGCAAAATAATTATGCCAAGTACTAGTAAAGCACAACAAAGATTAATGGGTATGGCATACTCTCTTAAAAAAGGAGATATGGACCCTAAAGATGCAAGCCAAGAGGTAAAAGATCTTGCAGATTCTATGACACTTCAACAGCTTAAAGATTTTGCAAGTACTGAACATGAAGGACTTCCAGATCATGTTAAAGAAGGAGAAGATCATGAAGTTGGAATGGCAATGGGACAAATAGAAGCAATTAAAAAAGCATCTGATGAACTATTAGGAAAAATTGGTCAAGTTGAAAAGAACTTACCAGGATGGATTCAAGGGCATATCACTTCAGCGTACGAATACTTAAAACAAGCAAATGATAATTTTCATGAACTTGAAGAGGGTGTTTCTCCTGCAAATATTGGAGGAATGGGAGCTACATTATTACCAACGTCAACTCAACCAGGATCTGGTGATGTTTTATCAGGATCTGGAGATGCTGAAGAAGAGCACCTAAAAAGAAAAAAAGAGAGAAAAGATTACTTAGTAAAAATGAAAAAATTTAAAACATTTGAACAATTTTTTAATGAAAGTTCTGGTGATGCAGTAAATACATTTGCAAACGATGAACAACAAGAAGGATATGACGCAAAAGTTTTTTTAGGACATTTTGATGGTAGAAGCTTTAAAGCTCAGGTTTGTACAAAATTATGGCCAGACGGGGTACCAGTAACTAAACACTTTTCTAAATTCCAAGATGTAAAACTAAAAGGAGAATTTCAATTAGTAGATTCTGATCGTGGATGGTGGTATATACAAGGACCAAAAGGAGCTTGGTATGCTGTTAAACATGCAGATTACGGAACACCACCATTTGAATATTAATAATTTTGAGTATCATCGAATTATACCATTAATATGGATTTAAAGACCCTGAGAAATCAGGGTCTTTTTGTGTTTATAAACTTTTTTAGAAAGTCTTATATAATACTCGACTTTAAATAATCATAATATGAATTACATATTTCGACCAGAAAATTATTCAAGCTGGGCAAAATTAGCCATCAACAAAATAGAAAAGACTATCGACTCATGTATTAATGTAGAGCAAGTAGAAGTATCTAAAAAAATGGTTGATAACTTCATTATCATTACAGCCCTTGAAGATGGTATTAAAGAAGAGGAATTAGAATCAGTAATAAGACTTTTTTGGCTAAAAATAGATTTAAAAAAACAAAGTTTTTTTGAAACAAAATAAAAGTAATTAGTATAAGTTAAGAACTTAAAAATAATCAAAATGAAATTCGTAGACGCATTAAGACAAGAAGACATCGTAACAGAAAATGGAATGGCGACTAATTCAACATCGTTGAATGCTTGTGTTGACCTTTTCTTTAACATTGGTGCTATGAGAGGCCAAGACAAACAACGTTTGATCGCAACCTTTTCAAAGGCATTTAACGAAGATCCTAAGCGTGCTATGAAACTTTTGTTTTGGGCTAGAGATGTTCGTGGTGGAGCTGGAGAACGTCAAGTTTTCAAAGACATTATCGTTTATCTAGCGGAAAATCATGATTTGGTCTTAAAACCAAACTTGCATTTAATTTCAGAGTATGGTCGTTGGGATGATTTATTAGCCCTTGTAGGAACATACTTAGAAAATGATGCTTTCACCCTAATTTCAGATGCATTAATCAATGAAAATGGTTTATGTGCAAAATGGATGCCACGTAAAGGAGTTGTAGCTGAAAAGTTACGTAAATTTACTGGAATGTCTCCAAAACAATATAGAAAATCTTTAGTTGGATTAACTAATGTAGTTGAAACTAAAATGTGTGCTGGAGAATGGGATTCTATCGAATTTGGTAAATTACCATCTGTTGCTTCTGCAAGATACCAAAAAGCCTTTGGTAAAAATGCATACGAAAGTTATTCAGCGTATATTGCTTCCCTTGTAAAAGGAGAGGCTACAATTAATGCAGGTGCAGTTTATCCTTATGATGTTACAAAATCATTAAAGCATGGTAATGCAACCGTAGCAAACGAACAATGGAAAGCACTTCCTAATTATTTAGAAGGAGCAAACGATATGATTTTACCAGTAGTTGATGTTTCAGGTTCAATGGAAACTTCAGCAGGAGGTAGTAAAACTGTAACTTGTATGGATGTTGCAATCTCTTTAGGTCTTTACATTTCTGAAAGAAATGAAGGTCCTTTTAAAGATGCATTTATAACATTTT
>Ga0222712_10004967_pt1 | contig 13665 bp, 17 predicted proteins | sample C33_657DmetaG_FD_165043 | JGI IMG/M metagenome (GOLD analysis project Ga0222712, IMG submission 165043) | Estuarine water microbial communities from San Francisco Bay, California, United States - C33_657D | ecosystem: Environmental > Aquatic > Marine > Unclassified | place: USA: California...
CGCCGCTTTCCCTGTAAGCTTCCTCAAATTCTTCTTGAGTTTGATTGGGTTTTGGACCGGGGATAGTGTGGCGGCTATATTCGTATGTTCCGCGCATCCAGACTTGAATTTTTAGCATAAATTAAGGAGTTTTCCAGTTAGAGTTAGTACTATCAGAACAATTAAGGGTATAATTTATATAAGGAGTAGGAGTTCCCCAAGGATAAGGCACAACATATGGTTGACTATTGTAACCTAAAATGCCTCTAAGTTGAGAATAAAGATCATTCACTTCTTCCATTGTTAGAGTAATTTCTTGCCCTTTAATTTTTAGATTAACAGACACGGTGATAGATGCAGAACTCATACTGCATTCTATCTTTTAATTGATTAAATCAAAGATAAAAATAAGCACCAAAAATAAAACACAACCCCCTGCTAGAGTAATAATGAGATGATAAAAGAGTTGCTCCAGTCTTTTGTTATTCATTTTTTTATTTTGAATGGTTTTAAGTGTTTGATTTCTAAATTAAAACAATCAGCTTTAAATCTAAATCCGCAATTTGAAGATGGGTCTAGTTCTCCTTCTCTATAAAACTTAGCTTTATCATAAAAATCTTCTCTCTTTATTCCCCCTAAAATCCAGCACTTACTAAAGTCTTTTAGTATTCTAACAAATCCATATACCTCGCAGTCTTGAGAAGTATTGTAATTTGCTACAGAGCAATAGTAATTAGGATTTGGCTTGCTAGTGCATTGCTTGGTCTTAACATCTACTGTTCTGCCATTTCTTACTAAATCAAAATCATAAGTGTTAGACCTATCGGCAGCAATGTAATCAGCAACAATTATCTCTCCAAGTATGCCATAGATATTCCCTTTACCCTCAAGGATAGAGTTATTAAGAACTCCAATTTTCTCAGCTTCTTTTTTTGCAAGAGAAATCTGAGAGGCAGTGGGGATAATTTCTATGAAATCAATCATGAATGTTTATGCGTCGAATATTGATTTCTTCGTGTAAAAGGGCGCGAATAGCTTCAAGAGCTTCATTTGCAGTTTTGAAATTGTGACCGTATTTTATATAGCTTCGTAGTGTATCTTCAAAATGACCAATAGCAGATACCATGTCAGGTGCTTGATTTGCCATTTCAAATGATCTTTGGTCTTCTGGTAAATTAAACTCTAGGATTGCTTTCATTTTTGTAAAGTTAATGTAAAAGATTTAACCAACTTCACTCTCAAGTGTCATTATTATTGGTATGAAATATTTATTACTAATTCTACTCGCCCTCACGGTTAATGCCCAAGATAAACCAGAGCATCCTCCCGGTCAAGGGGGAAATCATCGCAAACCTCTAGAGGTTAGCAAGGAAATTCGTGAACAAATGTTGAAGAAATACGATCTCAATAAAGATGGTAAGCTTGACAAGGAAGAGAGATCTAAGATTTCTCCAGAAGATAAGAAGAAGATGGGTCCACCTCGCAAAGGACCAAAAGGTCCACCTCCTGAAAAGAAGTAATCTTCGCCCCCGAAAGGGGGTTTTTTATTTGTACTTAGAAATAACATCAAGTAAATTACTTATAAAGAATTCTTTGTTCAGCTTGCAAGCGTCCTGACTTGCGATTATCCCCTTCGCTTCTACGGTGTTTGGATTATTGTAGGCGAACCGCATGGTTTCTATCAAATTTTCTTCATCGTATTTTGACCATTTTGCGGCGGGAGCTTTCCAATATCCTTCTGCTGGCACTTCTTTATAATTAACACAAAAAGAATTCTCTTCTGTCATGAACTCAGACAATCCAGCATACTTACTAGCAATCACTGGTCTGCCGCAAGCCATACTTTCGTGCTGCATCAATCCCCACCCTTCTGCACTTACACAAGAAACGAAACAATCATTATAAGAGTACCAGTCTTTAAGTTCATCTCTTGTAAGAGAATCCTTGCAGATTTCTATTTTACCTCCAGTAAATGCCTTATCATAATTTTCTTTGGGAGATATTTTTATTCTGAGTTTGACATCTTTTTTATCTGGGAAAGCTTTATTGAAACATCTTACTACATCCTCTAACTTCTTGCGAGGGTCTTTGTTTGCAGTTCCAAATACAAATTCATTCTTAACTATAGGTTGCTGATAATTAAATATATTAGTGTCAACGAAGAGGTTAATGACATGAATGGGAACTTCGCATCCCTGTGTTTCAAAATTGGTCTTGTTCCACTTGTTCGGAACGATAACAGCTTTCATGTTGTTCATCTGTTCAATGAAGATGTCGTTGATCCTTGTACTTTCCCACATTGTAAAATGAATTCTTTTCTTATGAGGGTTAAGAAAAAATATGAAATTATTAAAGTCCAACTCATTACAAGGAGGGCAAATTAATAAATCTAAATCTTCTTTAAATGGGGGAATATTTTCAAAATATTTTTCGTATTTTCCAACATTAGTGCTGAATGATCTTGGTTTTAATAGACAATTGTTTTTTGGTAATTCTTCTAATACACAATCTAATAGAGTATTATATCCAGATTCAAAATCAAAAAATGTAGAAACGCTTAGTTTAGTCATTTAATAAAATACCATGAGCCAAACCATTCATAACGAGTAGTTTGCAAGGTATAATTGTTTTGAGCGCAAAACTCGTTTACTGCTGGATTAACTCCAAAGGTTGCTATCTTAATGCCTTCTGCATTAAAAATATATTTATCTATTCCGTTTGGAGCTACATCAGTAATGTCGTCCCAGTTATTAAAATAATCATGTCCAGAAACAATTCCTCCTGTCCTTACTTTTGGAAACCAAGCCTCTATGTCGGCTTTAACAAAACTATACTTATGATTAGCGTCTATATAAACGAAGTCTAAAGATTCATTTTCAAAATCATTCGCTGCTAGTAGAGATTTTTTTCTTACTATCGTGTAACGAGATTGGTATTCTGATAGCTTGGTAGCACAATCATAAAAATTTGACTGATGATCTTCATAATTCGTTGTATCTTCATACTCTTGTGGATCTTGCATGATCCAAGGATCTACTAAATATAAATGACCAAGGTATTTAGAAAGTATTGTCTTAGCATGTTCTCCCTTACCGACTCCTATTTCTACGCCTTTCGCTAAAACATTATTAGATTGGAAAAGATCCGAAAGTTGATTCCTATATTTTATCATAATTGTCTTTCTAATTAAATACACTTACGGTTCGTGAATATTATAATGAAGTATTTTTGCTATTTCGGCGTTTTCTTTAGAAAAAGGAGCAGAAAATTTCCAATGTAAGACCTTTAAGTTTTTGTCATAAATATATTTATTAAAATGGCTTTCGTCATCCCATCTAGAAATTATTCTATTTAGAAGATTTTTATTTATTTGCTGATTACATTCTTCAATTAATTTAAAAAAATTGTCTCTATAAGCTCCAAAAAAACTGCCTTGACAATAAATTTCTACATTTTCTATATATGATGTTGATTTAGGGTTATTTTCAACTAACCATCTATTATCATTAGAGTTTGCCCAAGGATGCCTCACAACCACAAATTGATCTTGTGACTCTGGATAAACTTCTTCAAAATTAATAATTTTATTTATTTCGGCATCGCAGTCTATGTAATATAAAATATCATACTGCTCTAATAATGATTTAGCCATTAAGAAATAATGAAATCTCATAAGAGTAGTAAGGGGTTGCGGCAAATGTTTTATATAAAAAATTTGATCACATAGATCAACAAGATTAACGCCATCAGAAAAAAGAATTATTTTTTTATCTTTTATTTCTGGGCAGAATTTTTCTTTGATGGTGTTAGATAGTTTTTCATAATATTTATGATATTTTTCGCCAGTAGATATTATTATTATTCCTATTTTCATGAATATGCGGTTATAGATTTAAATACTATATCTGTTGGATTGTTTATTGATATTTGATCTGCAAGAGGAGGCATCATCACATAGTATTTTAACTTTGGAAGGCTTCGCTTTTTTATTTGTATATCGATGGAAGACCAAGCTAAACCGTTGGTTTCTATAAGAATTGGCAAAGCAGATTTTTTAATCATGTATGCATGAGTACACATAGGAGGTTCTGTCGTTTGTATAATATTCTCATTTACATGAAATCTTCCTTCTTCGCTGCATAAGCAGCAATGTCCTATAAAAACGTATTGCCAATCTTCTGGAAGCTGAGATTTATAATTAATTAACTTTTCTTTAAAATTGTCACATAAAATTACATCGTCTTCAAAAATTATATATTCTCCAAATGGAAGATACTGCATAGTCTTCCATAGCATATAATGAGATAAAATACAACCAACGTGACCTTGAGTTATAAAATGAGGAGTTCCATCGTCAGGACTCCAATTAGGCACATCGTCTGTGTATGGTATTTTTGTAGAAAGGCCAAATTTTTTACCATGAATGCCTTCAAAAAATTCAACATCTAGTCCATGTTGCTTAAAATGTTGTTCCGCATACTCTTTTCTTTTAGGAGTATCTTTCAATGTCAGACAAAATATTTTTGGCAAGTTAGTCATTATAAATCCTCTAAAGTTTCTCCGTCAAAATCAATAAAAGTATCATTTTCAATTGATCTAAATTCCGTTGTCTCTAAAAATAATTTTCTTTCATTTATGTAATTAAAATAAATATTCAACGGTAAAAATTCTTTTTTTTCATATAAACTTTTCTTTTCTAAATCATTCATCGCTGATAAACATATTTTATGTTTTTCATCATATTTTTCTTGAGCTTTATATTTTTTATCATTCAAACTCCATCTTCTCATTATATGTGTGCTATTATTATTAACAAAATGTAATTTTTCATCTTCTATTACTAAGCAATTTTTATTGTAAAACATTTTATTTTTTAATCCGGCATTTTCTAATCTCATTCCAAGATTACAATCTTCAGATCCTCTTCTAGCGTAAAACTCATCATGTCCATTTACATGAATTAAATACTCTAAAGGATATCCAGCATTTGCTCCAAATAACCACCCGCCGCCAATGTTAATTTGTTCATCTGTTCGTTGGTGGGATTGACGTTGATCCATATATTTTCTGTCACATGATATAAATTTATTATTTTCAAATTTAATATTGTCTACTTTATCAAATGATCCGGCTAATATATTTTTATGTAGTGCAGCATTTTTATGATAAGACAACCAATTTGGCATTAAAACACTTAAATCATCAATATAAACAATATATTCCGTGTCACAAACAATCATTCCTGTATTTCTAGCTCCTGATAAGTCAAAATATGTACCCTTTGTTTTTTTATATTTACCTCTCCATATAGAAGGTTTTGGTGGCAAATGTATATATTTAAATCTATCATTTACCTTTTCTTTTATATTTTCTAATCTATCAGATTGAATTTCTGCATAACTATCAATAATTATAATTTGATCAGTGACATTTTTATCAGAATATTGGGAAATTAGACTATCAAAAAACCAATCAAACATTGGTTCTATCCTACTAGTTGTATAACATATTGTGATTTTCATATTGATATATAATAAGACATTACTCCTTTGGAATCATAAATGGTATATAAGTTTATAGCTTCAAATGTTTTGTATCCAAATGTTTTAAAAAAATTTATCCATTGTTCTTTATTTTTGCAATTAATATGCGTAAGATCTTGTCTGGAAATATTTAGATAGAAATTATTATCATTATTTTCAGAACATGGAATTCTTACTATTAATTTATCAGGGGAAAATGTTTTTAAACAATCATAAATATTTTCATCTTTCATATGTTCAAATACATCCAATGCAATTAAAAAATCATATTTTTTAGGACTGTAATTAATATAGGTAATGCCATATCTATTTTTTGATTCAGCACATGCCCATTCAGAAATATCATACGCATCACAATTATATTCCATATTACGTATTGCATTTGTCAAAAATCCAATTGCTGCTCCATAATCTAAAATTGTAGATTTTTGTGTTAAATTATAATTTTTTATTAAATATGTAATTAGTTCGTTGGCTAATTTAATATATTTATCTTCTCTTTCAAGATAATTTATGTAATTCAAAGATTTAAAATAATTTTTATCAAAATTCATATTAGGGAAAATTTTTATCTGGCATTTGTTGCGATACAGTGTGTAGAATTTTATTATTAAATTTATAATAACAATATTTACATGATTCAGTCCAATTATTACCGCAATTATTTTTTATTTGATATGGATATCCAAAATTTTTATAATTCTCATTACATCTATCCCAAATACTGATTACATCATCTATACTGCCTAATGAATAATTTAAATCATAATTTCTATTTTGTAGAACGTGACTTGTACATATGTAAACTTGATAATTTCCACCATCAGGATGAGGAGCGATATAAGGTCTTACAAGACCAATATAACATCCGTCATTAAATGGATAATCATCCAAACCAATATCTTTGATGAAAAATTTATTAAATTTATCTATTTCATCTATTATAGGAGTCCATTTATCTTTAATAATTTTATTATTTCCTTTTATTAAACAATTACCAGCTACTCTTACAAATTTTATATTCGGGTTTAGTTCAATTAATTTAGAAATTTTTCTTATACTTTCAATAGTTGTTCCCGCATAAGGTTTGTTCGTTCTGGATAATTCATCAGGAATTCCTCCAGTGTTATTATATATAATGTAACTCAATCCAATTTTATTTACAGGAAATTCATTAAAATAATAATCTTCTGGATTCTTTCCTTCATCTAATTGGATCAAACTAATTCTAATCCAATTAATTTTATTAAAATTTTCTTTTTTTATTGGGTTTAATGTATGATTATTTGTTATAATGCCAATATCATAACCAAGCTCATTTGCGAATTCAATTATATTATTTATATTTGCATTACATGAAGGGTCTCTATATAGCATTGGATTCCCCCCTCCTGTTATTTCCACGCTTTTAGCGCCTAATTGTTTAAAATCAAATAATAATTTTTTTATTTTATCAAATGGAATTAAACTTTTTAAAGGTCTTCCAGCAACAGAACAAAAAGGACAATCACTATTACAAATTTCAGTTGGAGCTAATTGTATAGTTATTGGTTTAAAAACTTTTTTATTTTGTATAGAGTGTAGCACATCTGTATGTTGTAGTAATTTATCACCCCATGTGCTGTATTTTTGAGTGAATTCAACGTCTTTGTTCATATTTTTATAATTCCTGTTTTTTCATCATTTAAACCAAAACTAACAATAAATTTTCCATTTTTTTCAATTGCTCCACATGGAAAAACAACTAATGGACTATTGTCTGGTAGCAGTCTTTCATCAGCCTCGTTGCCATACAGAATTGGTTTTTCAGAAATCTCAGTTATTTTAAAAGGAGGTTTAGCTTCAAATTTATAATATCCCATGAAGTACCTTCTCTTCGCGCCTTTCCAATGTAAACTGCTATGAAAGAAGCCATGATAATATCCATCCTTTAAAATAGGATTGCTTCCCATGCGACATTCGCCAAATTTCCATAGCTTACTTATGTCTTGAAAGTGTTTGTATTCTGCAACGACTTCTCCTTTTATATGATCTATTTCTAGAACTACATGAGGATTCATTCTATATTCTAGCATTAATTTATCATCATGAATAAACCATGTCCAGTTTTTTTGATTATTTGTATTGCTTGTTATAAAAGATCCGTTACCATCATAATTAATATGTAAGTTATCTATATGATTAAAATACTCATCAAATACTAAAACTTTTTGATGAATGTATCCTCCTCTATTTTTCAGATAATTAGCGCACCCTACATAATATTTATTTTTAAAAAATATAACTCTGGGGTCTTCATATTGCTCGCTCTGAAGCTCGTCTCTTATATTTAAAGCAACCTCTTGTTTGATTTCAAAATTTAAATCTAATTTATATAACTTAAGAGTATTATTAAATTCAAGGGGTCTATTATTGGTAATTTTTGCATATCTTACCATTAAGTAATGATTTTCGTTTCTTGAAAATATACAAGGATTAAAAAAGAAATTTTTTTCGTCGTAGGATAAGTTTAATATTTTTACATCTTGCCCTTGATTAAAGATACTCCTGTTTAAATATGCTTCTGGCGACACAGCTTCGTTCTTCGAATCTACTCCAAAAGTCCATAAGTCTATCTCTGGACACTCTTCTACTATAATAGGCTTCTTTACTCCAAATTCAACTAAGGTTTGCTTATTGTATTCACTGGAGACACTCACTACATTTACTAAACTATTATTAATCTTTGCAACAAGTTCATCTGGAACAGTGTCAAGATTATCATAAGTTCTTCCTACAATTATTCTATTTTCTGTTTTTATCTTAAACTGATCAATTATGATGTCCCAGCTTTCTGGATTTGAATCTATTATTACTTCTGAATAAGATAATAACCTATGCTTATATTGAGAAAGGAGTTTATTGAACTTGTTATCAGCATCTATAGAATTATCTATTTTATAAGTCTTCCATAGGACATTAACTTTATCATTTATTAACTTGTAAATGTGTCTCTTGGCATACATTGCCAGATCAGAATCTCCTGATGGGCTTATGTATAAGACGTTTTTATAATTAATATTGTCCACGAATTATTATATCTTAAAAAACAAAAAAGGTAGTAGGATTTTAGCCCCACTACCCTTTTGTTATCTATTCTTCTGTCTTTTTGTTTCTAAGAAGAATCCTATTGCTACAAGAGCAAACAATAGGAATATCAACATTAGGATACCTTCACTTTCTTTATGAAGCGTCCTTGTGAATCTCTCTGGTTATAGAACGAGACAATGAGATGCCCTTCTTCTTGATTATCATCCTCTGCGGGGCATTGGTCACAATCGCAAGGGTCAGTGTATTCATCAAAATCTTCATCATCAGAATACTTCTCAGTATAATGATCAGGAAGTTTTTCGGTATATTCAGAAACTACCTTGTACTTGCAGGTGCGGAGCTTCTGGCAATTAGAATCCTTTGGTATACTAACTACGTCAGCAGGGCTAATCTCAACAATTACAAGACGCTTGTCGCCGCCTCCAAAAGAAGAAGCGTATTCCAAAGAACCAGCATGGAATCCAGAAGAACAACCAACATCAGCATCATCGCAAACAGCATTACGGACCATCTCAAGGGTCTTACCAATGCTATTATCAAACGTGCCAGTATGATGATCTCTCCAATTAGAATCAACTGACTTGTAAGCTAAGAAATTACCATTCGGGGTAATCGGCATAGCTTTATGCTCAAGGAATGAATAAAGCTCATTCACTGCCCTCTTGGAAGGGTTGCTCATAAGCTTGTTCAAGAAAGCGACAAGAGGCTCAAAAGGCAACCCCTCCTTCATAAAGGAAAAGATCTTATCGCAAACGTAATTATGAACTGGTTGCCCAGCGTACTTGATTGCGCCATCCTTAATCTCAATGTTGCCATGAGAATACTGGCGAATTGCTTTAGGAATATCGACAAGAGCGGGAATCTTATCGAACTGCCTGTCTATTATGGCTTGTCTGACGGCTCCATAATTAGGATGCCCATCATTCAATGTGTGGCTAATCCCATCGAAAACGATGGTAATAGAATTATTAGTGATGATGTATGGGATGTTCATTTTGTTTTTACTTGAGGATGGAGAGGATGATCTCGTCGTTCTGCGGGGTATTGGCCCAATCAAGATAACTAGTATCGACGACTGAAAGTATTGGATATTTATCGTGAAATTTCTTCAGATTATCAAATGGATTTACCTGTGTCCCAGAAGGATTTCCTAACAAAAACAAATTCACACAATGAATACTCAAAAGGCTTTCGTAAAGATTAATAAAAACAGAGTTATTGCTGATATTCGTTATCTCCTGATAATCTTTGAGGAAGTCTTGAACGTGTTGATTATTGACAACAATTGGAGATGCACTCTTGCGACGAAAGAATGACACCATGTTTCTCTGCTGAGAAGATATATTATTTCTTTTGGTCATGATGTAATTAATAAAATCATCTAATTGACCTTTAGCTTTTAGAGCGTCAGCCAGCGTTTTTACTGCCCAGTCTTTCAGTTCAATGAAATTGTGGTTCTTCTCTATACCTTTGGGAGTCTCTTTAAAGCCAAAGAAATTAGTACAAACATTTGCAAAACCACAAATGCTGTTTATGCAATTGATTATTTTTTCTGGTTCAACAGAAGGATCAGAGGCATATTCAAAACGAGAAATATGCATCCAAACTCCAGAATCATTCTTGAGATCAACAACAACAGGATTCCAATACTCTGAAAAGACATTGCTCCTGCTATTAAATTTAGAAAGATCTAAAGCAAAAGAATGCTTAAGATGCTTCTTGTTTCTGATCGAAGCGACTTTCGCGGTAGGATTAGAAAATCTAACCGTAACAGGAACTTCAATTTCAGAAAGATTCTTAAAGACATACCCTTCAAGACCTCTCTTGGCTAAAGCTTTTTCCCAAAGCTGCTGGTCTCGTACAGTTATAACATTGACAGATTTATGCGACTTTCTATTTACAATTACCTCAACCATTCTCTTCTTGAGGTATTTACCATCACAATCATCTATAAGATTCAAACAACTCTCTTCTGAAGAAATGTTATTCGCTAAATAAAAGTTAACTGACTTCCTTGAGCGTCGTCCTATAAAATAATTCTTAATGGTTGCAAGTTCATGCCCATCAGGCAGGTTTTCATCTTTAGAAAAATGGAAATCTACATTAGGCTCATGGACTTCAAAGCCTTTCCAATTACATTTCTTGCCCAGAAATTGAAATCCAGAATAAGAAAAGAGGTTACAAAAAGTGTCCTGATAAAGTCTCTTGGCTTCCAAGATATCGGCAGCGTTCTCAATCTTGCCATTAATCTTTTCAATCAATTCAGAAAACAAGGTATCAAGAACGCTAACAAGATTCTTCTTGGTGAAATCAGTATACTGGAGGTCTTCTCTGGAAGCAGAGACCTCAACAGTTCCAATATCAACATAAAAGATGAAATTGTAGCTCAAAGACAATCGTCCGCCAACTCCAAACTTCTGATAGAACACGCTCTCAATCTCTTGAGCCATTAAGTCATCATTGAAGGGATAGGCGACATTGCCCATTACAACAACAGAACGAAACGTATTGGTTAAATTGCCTTTAGCATGAAAGAATTTCCAATTAGTCCCTTCGATAGTAGAAGTATCAAGTTGAAATTCAGAAGCATCAATTCCTCTGACCTCTACCTTGCTACTCCAGAACTTGAAGAAGCTCTTTGCCTTGGTAACAAAAGAATAAATATCTTTAGACTTAACAGGAATACAAATCTCAACGCCATTAGGCTCGCTAGTATCTTCCTCGTTCATCTTGGCGATCATACCAATTTGAGAAGGGTCAATGTAAGCATTGTAAGTGAGCTTCTTGCCGTTGACGTAAGAATTAATAAGGAAGTTGTCGCCATAAGCAAAGGCAGACTTGGAGCCAAGCCCAAGCTGACCAATTAACTTATTGGAATTGCGTTTGGTAGACTCGCCATAGTTGGCATAAATATCACGAATCTCTTCCTCGTTCAAGCCATTGCCAAAGTCCCGCACCCTGAAGGTAGGGTCGAAGGAGTTTGGAACAGTAACGATGATTGCTTGGTCTTCCTTGCCAGCCTCGACGTTGGCATCGACGGCATTGGCAGAGTACTCTCTGATGACCGCAAGGATCTTGTCAGAGTAGAGTTGGTTGCGGAGAACCCCAAAGATATGGGCCAGACCGTCCTGCTTGATGCCGAAAGATACGGACTTGAAGTTGTCCGACAGCATCACAGAATTCTCGTTTTTTGGAGCAATTTGCATGATTTACAAGTGTTGAGTTCCTACCGACAGGGACACTCTAGGCTGGAACGAAGAGAGGCGCAAGCCCTTTTCGGAAATTTATTTTTTCGACAAGGCAAGAATTTGGTCTAAACTTTCTTTGACTCTTATGCCTTGGGGGTTGCTCTTGGTATAGATTATGCTATGGACCTTGCTAGGCTCAATGGAGACTGCCGCATCCAAGTTAATAAGAGCAGGGATATACTCCTTGCCATTATCATGAGTAAGGTCAAGCAAGTGAACTTTGATTAAGTGCGCCATATTAATTATTAATTGTTAGTAACTTTTTGTAACCGTCTTCAACTGTCAAGAAAAATTTATTTTGAAGGTAAAGACCCTCTACTGTCTGCTCCTTGTCTTCCAAAGTCAAGGGATTAAACTGCTCTATCGTGAAATTTCCTTCGGCATCTTCCTTGTAATTGGCGAACATTACATTAAAATGCTTATCGCTCAAATAATCTTCAGCATCTTTAAAATCACCAGAGATGTAAAACGTAGAGGTTTCATCCCATGCGCCATCTTTTCGGAGGCAGACGCAGATTCTTGTATTGTTTTCATCTATCTTGCCACGAAATAAGAAGGCATTAATTTTTTGTATCATAAAAATTGGAGCGGGAAACCAGAATCGAACTGGCACATAAACTTTGGAAGAGTTTCAGGCTACCATTACATCATTCCCGCAAAGCGGTTTTAAGGATGACCGCAAACCTTATCTCCGCTTAGAAATTCCATCTAATTCCGCCAACTGCGACTACAGAATCATTCAACTCCTTGATTGCAAAATTATACTTGCTTACACCAAAGTTATTATCATAATAACCAACTTCAGCGAAAGGCTCAAGGTGATTGAATAGAACCTTTGAGACAGTTACCTTCGCTGCCTTGAAATCATAATCGGTAAACTTACCATACTCAACTAGAGGAGTGACAGTAAACCAACCAAATACATCAGTAGGACGCTTCAAGCCAACGACGTAACCAGTCTGATCAAGATCTAGATCATGAGAACCCTTAAGATAAGGAGTAACTACAATATTCTCAAGGGCAATGATACCTGCCACCTCGGTTGAATTTGGCGCACCGGGGATTGCAGTCAAATGGCGAAAAGCTTGACCATCCAAACGAACCGTTAGACCATCAAAGATCTTGAATCCCTTTCCTACGCCAGCAGTCCAGTGAGACTCGTCGAGGGCAGAAGAAACAGGAATAACAGTTCCGCCAATGTAAGCATCAACGCCAAAATAAGTTGCGCCGATATTTACCGCACCAAAAGCTTGAGCTTCAGTACGAGCAACGCCATTTACGATGTAGTGAGACATATAACCAGCCTCTGTACTCGCCTTGACATTTTCGGCAAAAGCCTTAGTTGCGAATAGTGAGACGATTAACGACAATAATGTTAGGATCTTTTTCATAACACTTTATTTTACACAGGGGATAGGTCTTTATCAAAATTTTATTCATACCCTTCCATTTCAAAACACCCAAACCCTGCTTGATGCTCAAAAGTAAGGAGTCCGCACCTCTTGCTGCGAAGATTGGTGCAGACTCCATAATCAAGATTTAAATCTTTATTTAGTTTATCATATAGGGGAATAAAATGCTTGCAGCCAGCACTACAATCAAGATAATGATAATCACTATCTGCTCTTGTTATTTTTCCCCCATATTCAGCATAGTCAGTATCTAATACTTTACAAAAGTCAAAAAGGTTGATTTGATTCTTGTTCTTTTTCTTCATAACGCTTCAGGTACTCTTGACCTTTACCTGTAAGCATTCTACCCTTTTCTGCAATTTGTATCAGATTATTTCTCAATAACCAAGTTTC
>Ga0222712_10004968_pt1 | contig 13664 bp, 11 predicted proteins | sample C33_657DmetaG_FD_165043 | JGI IMG/M metagenome (GOLD analysis project Ga0222712, IMG submission 165043) | Estuarine water microbial communities from San Francisco Bay, California, United States - C33_657D | ecosystem: Environmental > Aquatic > Marine > Unclassified | place: USA: California...
GGTGACCGCAGAGCTTGAACTGCCCATCAAAGTGGTACGGGGCAGGGCGGAGGCGGTAAAGATGCAATTTGAGGTAGTCACCGCCAGGGCGGTAGCACCCCTTGAAAAACTGATCCAAATCTCCTGGCACATGATCCCAAGGGGCGGCTGCTTACTTGCGATAAAAGGGGAGAGTGCGGCTGAGGAGTTAGCGGCCACCAAGCTAAAAAAGGGCTCTACTGCCAAACTTCATGAAATATCACTACCCAATCTGCCTGTGGCAAGGGTGGTTGAGGTACTTAAGGGTGCTTAACTTCGCCCCATGAGGGCAGATGATGTTTCACGTGAAACCAATACCCAATCTTCTACCGGGGTTAAGCCAGTCATTGGGGTTCGCCGGCTAAAGGAGCCGATGGTAGCCCCATTAAAAACCCGGATCTTCACCGTGGCCAACCAAAAAGGCGGGGTAGGAAAAACCACCTCAGCGGTAAATATCGCCGCCGCCCTTTCAATGGGTGGGTTAAAGGTTTTGGTAATTGATTTAGATCCCCAAGGAAATGCCTCAACTGCATTTGGGATTGATCGAAGTACAAATGGTGGAATTTATGATGTCTTAATAAATGATCTACCAATAAGTGAAGTGGTTGTAAAGGTTGCTGGCTTTCCTCATTTAGAGGCGGTTGCAGCCAACGCTGATTTAGCTGGAGCTGAAATACAACTTGTACCAACTGTGGCAAGAGAGTTTAGATTACAAGCGGCATTACAAACTTATCTAACTGCAAAACAAAATGCTGGCCAAAGATTTGATTATGTCTTTATTGATTGCCCACCAAGTTTAGGTTTATTAACTATTAACGCACTCGCTGCAGCGGATGAGGTTTTAGTTCCAATTCAATGTGAGTACTACTCATTAGAGGGATTATCTCTTTTACTTCAAACATTAGGTGAGGTACAAAAGAGATTAAATCCAAGAATCTCACTAACCACAATTGTTTTAACAATGTTTGATGGCAGAACTAGATTGGCAAATGATGTTGCAGATAATGTTAAAAAACACTTCCCAAATGAGTTAGTAAACATTCCAATTCCAAGAGCGGTAAGAGTTTCAGAGGCTCCTTCCTATGGACAAACTGTGATGACTTATGATGCTTCAAGCCCTGGCGCCATTGCATATATGTCAGTTGCTAGAGAGATTGCAAATAGAGGTGGGGCACCAATTAATCTTCAAAACGAAAGTGCTTAATGAGTACTCGTAAAGGTGGATTAGGTCGAGGACTTGACGCATTAATACCAACCTCTGTTATACCGAATGAGATTAAAACTCAAAGCGGTGTTGTAACAGCTAATCGAGATGAGATTGATGTTAACAACATAAGTGCTAATCCAAAACAACCAAGGACTGTATTTGATGAAGATCAATTAACTGAGTTAGCTCTTTCCATTAAAGAGGTTGGGTTACTACAACCACCAGTTGTTAGATCAATTGGAAATGGCAAGTATCAATTGATTATGGGTGAGCGAAGATTTAGAGCTGCCAAACTTGCTGGCTTAAAAAGCATTCCAGTAATCATTAGACAAACAAGTGATGATCAATTACTCCGTGAGGCGTTAATTGAAAATATCCACCGCAGCCAATTAAATCCTTTGGAGGAGGGTGCGGCATATCAGCAATTGTTAAATGATTTTTCATATACCCATGATGAGTTAGCCCTTAAGTTAAGTAAGTCTCGCCCAGCCATAACTAACACCATGCGGTTATTAAATCTGCCACCATCTGTGCAACGAAAGGTTGCGGCCGGGATTATTTCAGCAGGACATGCCAGAGCGCTTTTATCTTTAACTGATGAAAAAGAGATTGAAAATCTAGCAAATCAAATTGTGGCTGAAGGTTTAACCGTCAGAGCAGTAGAAGAGATTGTGGCAACTGGATCAACTAAGGTAAAAAGCGGATCAGTCCGCAGTGGAAAAATTATTGTGCCTAAATTGAAAGAGATCTCAGATCAACTTTCAGATTACCTAGATACTAGAGTTAATGTTGAGTTAGGTAAGCAAAAGGGAAAGATCGTGATTGAGTTTGCAACTATTGAAGATTTAGAGCGAATCAATAACAAAATCCAGAAAAATTCCTAATCAATATTTCTTAGGCAACTTATTTTACTCAAAACTAAACTGAAGATAAAACTATGACCAAAATTCTTGAAATCCAAGGCTTAAGAGCGATTGCAGTAATTCTAGTGATCCTCTATCACCTGCAACTTCTTCCCGGCGGTTTTATCGGCGTTGATATATTTTATGTAATCTCTGGCTACTTAATAACTAATTTAATTATCTCTGAAATAACAGATACTGGCCAATTAAACATTCTTAACTTCTATAAGAGAAGAATTAAAAGATTACTTCCAGCATCAGCTTTTGTACTACTAGCAACTGCATTAATTTGCTATCTCTTATTACCACCAATGGACCGAAGTGAGTTAGGAAAAAACCTAATCGCTATATCCCTATTGGTTTTTAATTATGCCCTGGCTGCCTGGGAGAACGATTACCAAAATTTAGGGGCCCTACCTTCACCACTTATTCATTATTGGTCACTGGCTGTTGAAGAGCAGTTTTATCTAATCTGGCCCATCTTGCTGCTAGCTATTTCTAAATTTGGAGTAAAAGCAATTAAAAATACCATTATTTTTGTTTTTATTATCTCATTTACATTTTCTGTAATCCAAACCCCAAATGAACCAATTCTTTCTTTCTACTCGCTACATACAAGAGCTTGGGAGTTGGCCGCTGGAGCTTTAATAGTTTTTCTACCCAAGAGTTATTCGATAACTCACCGAAGGGCCTATAAGACATTATCTATAGCGGGGGTTCTTTTCATTGGTTGGTCTAGCTTTATTTTCACATCAGCGACAGCTTTTCCTGGCCATCTTGCCGCAATTGCAGTTCTAGGTGCTTTCTTACTCATAATTACGATTGGTAATTGGGTAGGACCATTTAAAAATGCATTAAACAATCAATTCACCCAACACCTTGGGGCAATTTCCTATCCGCTCTACCTGTGGCATTGGCCCCTAATAGCTATACCAACCATACTACTAGAGCGAGAACTTAAAACAAATGAAAAACTATTAGCAGTTATATTCACAATAATTTTGTCAACATTAACTCATTATTTTATTGAACAACCTTTCAGGCTATCAAAGATAAGCCTTACAAAAACATATCTTTCACTTACTGCAGCCACCACAATATCAATGGTTGTTGGAATCTTGATAATGAATAATTACTCAACAAACATATTCATAAAAGAAAATAGCTTAAATTTTGATCTTAAAGCTGTGACAGCATTACCAATAATTCATAGAGATGGTTGCCATGTTAACTGGAATAGTACAATTTCAAAGGATTGCTCCTATGGAAATTTAAGTTCAAAGAAAACAATTGTCTTATTTGGCGATTCACATGCCGCGCAATGGTTTGACCCAATAAATTCAATCGCAATTTCGGAAGGCTACAGATTAATCTCACTTACAAAATCAGCTTGCCCAGCAATCAAATTACCAATAGCAACCAGGGGTTCATATAACAATAACGAGTGCCGCCAATGGCAAAGCAATTCAATCGAACGAATTAAGAAAGTAAATCCAGATATTTTAATAGTGAGTAACTTTTCACACTTTAATCTTAAATCAAAACAGGAGAGTAAAGAGCACTATTACTTAAGCGCCCAACAAGATTTGTACCAAAAATTAGAAAAATATGCTGGCCATTTAATTTATATCAGCGATACACCAAAACCAACCAAAAACATACCAAGGTGCTTATCTCATAAAACTGCAGATTCTTGCGATGAAATAGTTAGATCTTCCAGCGCAGTATATGAAGGTTTTATAATGATAGATCCATACAATTGGTTTTGTGACACAACCTGTCTACCAGTAAAAGAAGATTTTATTGTTTACCGAGATGCCTCGCACATATCAAAAGATGCTGCAAATTTTGTTACTAAGAACTTAGAAAAAGCACTAAAAGAAAATAAAATTTTTAATTAATCTGCCGGCTATCCATCTCAGTTTTAATCACGCCAGCAAGTGATTTAATACCTTCAGTGATGCGCTCAGGGGTCGGATGACAATATGAGATTCGAAGCGACCAAGAACCAAAACCATCTGCATAAAATGCAGTTCCTGGTACATAGGCAACCTTTGCTGCTATTGCTTTTGGCATAAGCACGTTGGTATCAATTTCTGGTGGCAAGGTAACCCAGATATAAAAACCTCCACCAGGCTTTGTCCAAGTAGCACCCTTTGGAAAGTATTTCTCTAGCGCGGCAAGCGCAGCATCTCGTCTTTCTTTATATAACTTGGCAAAAGATGCAATCTGATCTCGCCACGGTTGATTTGCTAGGTAACTAGAAATTACAAGTTGAGTGAAATTGGATGGACAAAGAATTGAAGACTCAGATGCAATAACCATCTTTTCCTTTAAAGATTGTGGAACAAGCGCCCAACCAACCCGAAGACCTGGTGCGATAGTTTTAGAAAAAGTTCCAAGATAAATTACATTTTCTGAATCACTAGCTCGCATTGCATTGGGAGATGGTTTATCAAAACCCAATAAACCATATGGGTTATCCTCAACAATAAATATTTCCTCTGCTCTACATATATCTAAAATTTCACTTCGTCGGTCTGCTGAAAGTAGTACACCAGCAGGGTTTTGATAATTTGGAATTAAGTACAAGAACTTTATTTTCTTCCCATTTGCTTTTGCTGTTTTAATCGCATCAAGTAAAGCAGAGGGAATTAAGCCATCTTGATCCATCATCACATGCACAACCTGCGCCTCATATTGTTTAAATGTGCCAAGAGCCCCGACATATGAAGGAGCTTCAACTAAAATAAAATCATTTGGGTCAATAAAAATACGAGAAATTAAATCTAAGGCTTGTTGTGAGCCAGTTGTGATAACTACATCATCTGGGTGGGCTTTAATTCCTTCAAGTGCCATCACATCACAAATTTGTTCACGCAGTTTTAAATGTCCCTGGCCACTACCGTATTGCAAAGCCTCTGCACCATTGTCTAAAATCAATTTTTGAGTAACAGATGCCATCATCTCCATTGGCAGGGCCGACAAATTTGGCATTCCCCCAGCTAATGAAACAATTTCTGGCCTATTGGCAACAGCGAAAAGTGATCTAATCTCACTGGCCTTCATACCTACTGCACGGCGGGCAAAACGGTCGGGCAAATTCTCTGGTTCACCAGTTTGAATACGAATAGGTGAATCTGATTTGACTACCTTTAACTTTTTACCCGAATCCATTAACTAAGTTTGTCATATCGCATGGAGAGATGAAACTAGTTTCTAAGACCTGCTCGCCTTAAATCAGAGATCTTCAAGGTGCCAGTCTTGGCATCATCTTCCGCTGATAAATAAAGTCGTTGAATTGCCACAATCATGCCCTCCGCCAATTGATCTCTAAATGCAGCAGACGCTAATCGTTTTGCATCTTTTGGATTTGAAAGGTATCCCAAATCAATTCTTACTGTTGGGGCTACTGTTAATCTGAGCAAATCCCAACTTTTGGCATGGGTTTGGCAATTTAATAAATCAGTACGAGCGCAAATTTCACGTTGAATCAAATTCGCAAATCGCTCTCCAACAACCGATCTGACACCTTTGTCATCACGGCCATAAAAGTATGTTGCAACCCCATTAGCTTTCTCATTCTTATAGCTATCAACTTTTAGAGCAATAACTAAATCTGCATTTACTGAATTGGCAATCTTTATTCGATCTACTTCAAGGGGTGAGTTGTTAGCACTTCTGGTTAGAACTACATTCACACCCAGAGCGATTAAACGTCCTTCAAGTCTTTGAGCTAAATCAAAAACAATCTCTGACTCAACAGCCCCGTTGGCGCTCTCTCCAGTAAATTCACCACCCCAGCTGGGGTCAATCACAATTACCTTATTTGCTAATGCAGGAGACCTAACAGAATGTTTAACACTTTCACGCAATTGATTTGGCGCACCACCTGAGACAGTTTTAACTAACCGCATCAACGAGATTAAAGTTGCTGGCCCACATTTACCATCAGGGGCAATCCCCACCGACTTTTGAAACTCTTTTACTGCTCGCTCTGTGTTTGCACCAAATATGCCATCCACTTTGCCACAGTTAAAGCCCATTTGAATTAATCGATCTTGTAAATTACTAACATCATCACCGCGCATAAGCGAAGATGAGTTAAAAGACAAAACCCGATCGCCAAGTTTAAATCTTGCTTCCTCTAAGGATCTGGCAGTAATTTCATTTATGACTCCAGTTGCAGTCAAGCCACGCTCCTGCTGAAAAGCTTTAATACCTTGAGATAATTTCTCATCAAAGATATCTGATGGGGCAGTAATAAACCCTAATCGCAGTAAGGTATTGGAAATTAACTCAATCGCAGTTGAGCGATCACCTAACTTTGGTTGATCGCTCATAAATTCTTAAATACTTTATTCGTTAATTACTTGATATAACTTTCAAGATCTTTAAGCAATGCCGGCTTTGGCTTGGCGCCAACGATGGTTTTTACAACTTCACCACCAACAAACACATTCATCGTCGGGATTGATGAGATGCCATATTTCATTGCAATTGAGCCCTCTTCGTCAGTATTTAACTTAACAATTTTTAGCTTATCCCCATACTCATTTGAAATCTCTTCCAAAATTGGTCCAACCGCGCGACAAGGACCGCACCACTCTGCCCAAAAATCTACCAACACTGGTGTTGCACTCTTTAATACAACTGATTCAAAATCAGCGGTAGTTACCTTTGATGTTGCCATTGATTTCTCCTTTTAGTTATCTGCTTATCTTACTTTTAAAACTTAATGTCCGGCTAAAAAGCGCTCAGCATCTAAGGCAGCCTGACAGCCTGAGCCAGCTGCAGTAATTGCTTGGCGGTAGGTGAAATCTACTAAATCACCGCAAGCAAATACTCCTGGGATCTTAGTTTTAGTACTTCTACCTTCAACCTGCACATAACCATCAGAATTTAACTCTACTTGCCCAACCACTAACTCACTCCGAGGCAGATGACCAATAGCAACGAATAAGCCGGTGAAGTCTTTCACACTTTCTTCCCCAGTAACAGTATTTTTTAGTTTCAAGCCGACTACTTTTTCTTCACCTAGAACATCAATGACTTCATGATTAAACAAAAATTCAATCTTTGGATTTGAGCTAGCGCGGTCAACCATAATTTTTGAAGCTCTAAAGGAATCACGGCGGTGAATTAACACTACCTTGCTGGCAAACTTGGTCAAAAAGTTTGCCTCCTCCATAGCAGAGTCTCCACCACCAACTACAGCAATTACTTGATCTCTAAAGAAAAACCCATCACAAGTTGCACACCAAGAAACACCTCGTCCAGATAATCTTTTTTCATTTGGTAAACCAATCTCTTTATACGCAGATCCCATTGCCAAAATAACTGATTTCGCTTTAACAGTATTTCCAGAACCATCGGTTAACTCTTTTATCTCACCAGTTAATTTCATCGACACAATGTCATCTGTAACAATCTTGGCATCAAAGCGTTCTACCTGCTTGCGCATGGACTCCATTAACTCTGGTCCCATAACACCTGTTGCAAACCCTGGAAAATTTTCAACCTCAGTGGTGTTCATTAACGCACCACCTGCGGTAACTGAGCCTTCATAAATAATTGGCTTTAACTGGGCTCGAGCGGCATAAATAGCTGCGGTGTAACCGGCTGGACCTGATCCAACAATGACTACTTCATTAACATCACTCATAGAACCAGCCTATTCCTTTCTGCCTTTAATTACTTTTATCAAGGTTGTGACCTCGGTTATTTTCCAAACTTTTAGTAGCACAAGATAGATAACTGCTGATGTAGATAAAACCAGTAAAAGGTAAATTAAATTCCCGCCCAAATCCGAGTTTCTAGCTAGCCAAATTGGCATGACAGAGAGCGCAAATATAAAAATTAACTTAAGGTAAAAAGCAGCCAAGCCCAAAATCGGTATTTGTACACCATGTTTTTTGATCAGAAGGAAAGAGATACCTGCGCCAATGAAGTAGTGAAAAGTAAAGATTGCAGCAAGTCCTACCGTTACCCATTTTGGCTCTAGGTATAAAGCAGCAATAAGTGATAAAACCACTGAAATTAAATTCATAACTAAATTACCGATGACTTGAGATTTAAGATTTTCAAAGGCATTTAAACCACGAAGTAGAACTAGATTAATACTTACCGGGATTAATCCAAGGGCAAATGCGGACAATGTAAGCCCCAAGTAATTGGCATCATCGGTTGGAATGCCAAAATACAAAACCTTTGCAATTACGTCACCAAAAAATAAAAACAACACTGCTGCTGGAATTATGAATATTCCCATCAATCGCATAGTTAGCGACATAGAGTCTGAGATATCTTTGTACTTTTTATCAATAACTAAATTGGATAACTTAGGTAATAACGCGGTCACTATTGAAACGGTAATAATTGAATGAGGCAGAATTAAAATTAGATAAGCATTGGCATATGGGGTGTAACCAACACCAGTTGTTACTCCATCTGCTGCTGATTTAACTGCAGCTGAGGTGGCAATATTGATTGTGACTAAGTATGAAAGCTGAGAGATCATTGCGTAGGCAAAGCTCCATCCAGCTAACTTAAATGATTTAATAATTTGTGAATTTGCCCAATCAAATCTTAGGGAGAGTTTGACGCCAGATTTGATAACAACTGGAAATAAAATAAGTGCCTGAGCTAGGTAGCCAGCGGTAGTGCCTATCCCCAACCAAAGTAGATCTTGGCTAGAAATATTTGCCACCGATAAATCACCTCTGCTCACCAATAGGAAGTAAAAGAGGGCAATAGCAAGCAAATTGTTAATAACAGGGGCCCACATCATTGGCCCAAATCGATCCTTAGCATTAGCAATTTGGCCTAATAATGCAAATAAACCTAGGAAAAATATCTGCGGCAAGCAATAACGCATTAAAGTTACTGTTACATCAAACTCCTTAGATCCGGCATACTCGGGCGCATAAATATTTACCAGCTGTGGAGAAATTAAAATACCGATTACAGTTAAGGCAAATAAGAAAGTAACTGTTACGGTAAATAATCTAGATATAAAAGCTGAACCCTGGTCACTATCTCTTAGGGATCTAACAATTTGTGGAACAAAAACTGCAGTAAGTGCCCCGCCTATTAGTAAGTTATATAAAATATTTGGCATAGTGTTTGCCACGTTGTAGGTATCACCAAGAATTGCAGTTCCAAGGAGCGCGGCCAACATTAAATTTCGGATCAATCCAGTAACCCGAGATGCAATGGTGCCAAGTGCCATTATGGAGGAGGCTTTAAATAATTGGTTTTCTGACATTACTTGCGCCTCCTAACTCTTCGAAGACTTTGTATTAACGCTGCGACAAATAAAAGTACCGCAGCTGTTGAGGTAATCCAGGTGGCAACTGGGCTAATTACGGAAAGTTTTAAATTAATACTGACTGGATAACCAACTGGCTTATTATCCAAGTTAGTTAATTGAGCCAGCAGAGATGATTGACCTGTTGCTAATACTTCAACCGGTAGCAAGACCTGTTGCTTTGAATTTCCCTCAATTTTAATCTGCTCAACCGGAGTTACCACCACCTTGCTGTTTATTGCCCGAATGCTTAATTTTAGATTGATTGGTGACTCAAAATTGTTTACCAAGGTGATTGGTAACTGCTCATTTGTTGAGGTGATCGTAAATTTAGTTTTAGTGATCTTAAGCTTATTTCGCAGTTGATTAATGGATTTATCTAAATCTTTAATTAATTCTTGAAGCTTGTTCTTTTCAATATCTGGATTTAACAATTGGCTAATGCGTAATTGGTAACTCAATAATTCTTTTTGATCAACAAGAGTGCTGAATAACTCAATTTGGCGTTGGGCATACTTTAGAAAGTTGATATTTTGTTTACTTAAACCTTGTTTTTCACCATTTTGAAAAGCACTTTGGGTAGTGGCTTTGCCAAGCACCCCCTCCAATGAGATCTTGCCGCTGGCATTTATATATGTAATTTGGTTTTCAAGAAGTTGATCAACCCAGTACCGAGATGGGTTGCCATAAGTGAGCACTGATATCTTTTCAGATTGAGAGACTTTTAAAAATTGTGTAAGCCATGCTTTAGCAACATCCTGCCCGCTAATTTGGGCATCCTTGATCTCCCAGCCATCTGCAATTACATAACCATTACTCATTGCCACAATCTCTGAGATTGTGGCTGGATCAACTAACCAACTTCTGACACCTCTACTAGGTGAGTAAATTAGTAAGCCCATTTCTCCAGTGGGAGCAAGTTTTGTAGCTAACTCATCATCAAAGAAGACGCCATCAGATAAGCGATGAGTTGGCTCGCTAATAACTATCTCTTGCACAGCTTGTGCTGGAAAAGTTAAAAAAGTATTTGAAAGAAGTAAAGCTACAAAAAGAGTGAAAACTTTTCTCACGTTGTTAATTTTCCTGATTTTGCAATTAATTTGCGCTCATCGGGGTAGGCAAGCTTGCTTACAATCTCATCAATCGGAAACCAGGCAACATCATCAACCTCTGTTACCTGCGGCGCTAATTTGCCACCAACTTCAGTAAATAAGAAATGGTGAACAGTTTTATGAATTCGTTTACCACTTGCCATAAACCAAAAATCAATTACACCTAAAGATCTTGTTATCTCACTTTTGATTCCTGTTTCCTCCGCAACCTCACGGATTGCAGCCTCTTCCGGTGATTCACCAGATTCAATATGACCTTTTGGTAGCGACCAAAGTAATCTTTCATGTGAGGCATCCTTTGGATCTAATCTGCCAATTAATAAGCCCTTTGTGCCAGTTTTATCAACAACTAATCCACCCGCCCTTACCTCATCAACTCGCTTTGCATATTTAGCTCTAGGTGTATTTTTCCCACCCTGATTACCTTTATTGTTTTTGCGGTTTGTCGAATTATGTTTTTTAGCGGGCTTACCAGAACCACTATTTTGCGCACCCTTACGAGCACTGCTTAAATCCTGATTGCCACCCGCATTATCTGCTGGGGTCATTTCGTAAGGATACTGCCTCAATCCTTGAGCCCCTTGGGTATTCCCACTCAATGGCAAGCCTGCCTGCTCTAACCTAGTCCTACCGTGAAAACACCAATTGATGCAGCTGCCCAACTTGCGATTACAACTCTCACAAAGCAGGCACCAACCGCTTCAGAGCTTGCAAAATTATTTAAAGTTGCTGGATTTAAATTAGCTCTCGTTGGTGGTCCAGTAAGAGATGCAATTTTAGGCAGATTAGGAAATGATTTAGATTTCACAACTGATGCTCATCCAAAAGATAGCGAAAAGATTTTAAATAAATGGGCTGACTCTGTTTGGGATATTGGCGCAGCCTTTGGCACAGTTGCTGGTAAAAAAGATGAAATAACTGTTGAGATCACAACTTATCGAAGTGAAAGCTATGACCCAACCTCTCGTAAGCCAGATGTTGAGTTTGGCAAAAGTATCGAGGCTGATTTAGCTAGAAGAGATTTCACAATAAACGCTATGGCACTTGAACTTACAACCGATGAGCCAACCTTTATTGATTTATTTAATGGCGTTGTTGATCTGCAAAAAAAGATTATTAAAACTCCTGGTAAGCCTGAGGATTCATTTAGCGATGATCCACTTCGAATGATGCGGGCGGCAAGATTTATGAGCCAATTAAATTTTGAGGTGGATCAAACTGTTTTAGTTGCAATTAAAAATATGGCAGCAAGACTTGAGATTATCTCTTCTGAGTGAATTCGAGATGAGTTCATAAAAATAATGATGAGCCCATCCCCAAGGCTTGGCATCACATTATTAGTTGAGACTGGATTGGCAGATTACTTCCTACCAGAGGTGCCAAAGTTAAAGCTTGAGATAGATGAGCACCATCACCACAAAGATGTTTATGAGCACTCCTTAACTGTGCTCGAGCAAGCAATTGCCTTAGAGGATCGCTTAGCTGGCCCAAATTTAACGCTGCGCCTTGCCGCTCTTTTACATGACATTGGCAAGCCAAAAACTAAGCAGTTAATTGCAGGTGGTGGGGTTTCATTCCACCACCATGAGGTAGTTGGTGCCCGGATGTGTAAAGAGCGGATGAAAAAATTACGATTTGATAATCACATTATTAATGATGTCTCCCAACTGGTATTTCTTCACCTTCGCTTTCATGGTTATGGGTCAGGAGAGTGGAGTGATTCAGCGGTTCGAAGGTATGTCAGAGATGCTGGTGAATTACTCACCCACCTGCACTTGTTAACTAGAGCCGATTGCACAACTAGAAATAAGACAAAGGCAGAGGGATTAGCTAGAACTTATGATCAATTAGAGGAGCGGATCCAATTGCTAATGCAGCAAGAGGAGTTAAATAAGATTCGACCAGACTTGTCCGGTGAGCAAATCATGGAGATTTTAGGAATCAAGCCATCTCCTACTGTCGGAAAGGCGTATGACTTTTTGCTTGAACTTCGATTAGAGCATGGACCACTTGGTGAGGAAAAAGCTAAACAAGCTTTACTTACTTGGTGGAAGGAGCAAAAGTAGCTTTTCGCATTAATACAGTTGCGCCAAATAGATAAAAAAGTGCGATCACTATTGGCAAAGTAGCAGTTACGCCATTATCTGGCAGTAGGAGTGCTGCCCCAATTGCGCCAATTACAATTCCAGCATTTACAGCAACATCATAAAAGGCAAAAACTCTTCCCCGATAATCATCATTAATTTTTGATTGCACCAGCGCATCATTTGTAACCTTAATTCCCTGCCCACACAATCCAACTAAAAAAGCACTGCCAATCATGGTGATCTCATTTACTTGGGCTGCATAAACAATTAAAGGTGGCACGCATAAAAACATTAACAATCGCATCCATCTATGTCTGCCAAATTTTAAAACACCATAAGGTGAAATAATTGCGCCAAGGCCAATGCCAATGCCGGCAATTGCAAGTGCCACACCAAAGCCAGCAAGACCAGCATCTGGATCTTGCGGATCATTAAATGAGTTTCGCTCCAGTAATAGCGCCATTAAGGTTAAAGCGGTAATACCTCCACGTTGAATACCAACAGCCATAATTCCGCGAAGTGCATCTGGATGAGATCGCAAAATTGCCACACCCTCTAATACCTCTTTATAACCTCGCACCTCATGGGAGCTTTCATGCTCACTTGGTCCAATCTCATATTTATTTAATCTAAAGCAAGCAAGGGCTGCGATTAAAAAACCCATCGCGGCAACTAAAACCACGACCGCATCAGCATAATCTGCATCTGCACTTTTACTTAAGAGATTTTTAATTGCAATTCCAATTCCACCACCAATAACTACCCAGACTGTGCCGCCAGTTACCGCTAACGCGTTTGCTGCAATTAACTCCTCTTTCTTAATTAGTAATGGCAAGCCAGCAGAGAGCCCAGATAAAATCAAGCGATTAACACCAAATGCAAATAAAACAAAAAGGGTGAGAATAATTCCAGTTGAGCTGTTGTTAATTAGCCAGGCAATAATTAATAAATTTACCGCTCTTACATAATTACAATTTCTAATAATCCGCTGCCGTGAAAAACGATCAAGGAATGTGCCAACGTAGGGAC
>Ga0222712_10004969_pt1 | contig 13663 bp, 12 predicted proteins | sample C33_657DmetaG_FD_165043 | JGI IMG/M metagenome (GOLD analysis project Ga0222712, IMG submission 165043) | Estuarine water microbial communities from San Francisco Bay, California, United States - C33_657D | ecosystem: Environmental > Aquatic > Marine > Unclassified | place: USA: California...
AAAGTACCTGGGTTTATATCCGGGTACTTTGTTTCTTAAAGAACGGGCATAGTTCAATGGTAGAATAGAGGTCTCCAAAACCTTTGATCTGGGTTCGAATCCTAGTGCCCGTGCAAATGAAAAGAATGAGTATCTTTACGATACAGTACTTTTCAAAAACAAAAAAAGATGAATAAGATACAAACATATTTCAGGGATTCCTACAATGAACTGATGGAGAAAGTGACCTGGCCCAATTGGCAGCAGCTTCAACAGTCTACCATGATAGTACTCGTTGCTACCCTGGTAATCACTGCCATCGTTTGGGTGCTGGATCTTGGAAGCAGCAATCTTCTTAAATTCGTTTATTCATTGTTCAAGTAATGGAAGAAACAACAATACAACAGGATACAACTGTTCAACCAGATACCAAGTGGTATGTTCTCCGTGTAATCAGTGGTAAGGAGAGAAAGGTGAAAGAGTACCTGGACAAGGATATTCTCCGCAACGGTTGGGATACTGTCATCAAACAGATTTTCCTTCCTGTGGAAAAAGTTTACAAGGTGCAGAACGGTAAGAAAGTGATGAGGGAGAGGAACTTTTTTCCTGGTTACATCATGATTGAATGTGCTGGTGGAAAGTTGCACGATGATATCATTTCTGCCATCAAGAATACCACAAACGTCATTCATTTCCTTGGAAAGGAAAATCCCATCGCATTGAGGAAAGCCGAGGTCAACAAGATGTTGGGCAAGATCGATGAGATGAGTGATGCGGGTGGCATGATCATGAGTGAACCATTCATCATTGGCGAAACCATCAAGATAGTAGATGGACCTTTCAATGATTTCAATGGTGTGATTGAAGAAGTCAATGACGAAAAGAAGAAACTCAAGGTTACAGTGAAGATTTTTGGCCGTTCAACACCTGTGGAACTGAACTACATGCAGGTTGAGAAAATCTAACTGAATCATAAAGTACTGAAAATAAAGAAGGGTAGCATTTGCTACCCTTTCTTTTTATGCAATGATCTGTTGGTTTAGTTTGAAGAACCCTCTGTTGATTCAGTTGGTGTTGTTTCAACAAATGGCAACTCTGCAGCTACCGGTGCTGCTGCTGGAGCAGGGGTTGGTGCTACAACGGCTGGAGCAGGAATTGCTTTTTTCGCTGGTTTTTTAGCAGCTGCTTTTTTAGGAGCGGCTTTGGCTGGTGCTGCTTTCACAGGTGCAGCAACTTTCTTTGGAGCTGCCTTGGCTGGAGCTACGGCTTTTTTGGGAGCGGCCTTAGGGGCGGCTTTCACAGGTGCAACGGCTTTCTTGGGAGCTGCTTTTGCTGGTGCCGCCTTCTTTGGAGCAACCTTGGCTGGCGCGGATTTCTTTTTAGCTACAGCTTTTTTAGGAGCGGCTTTGGCTGGTGCTGCTTTTTTCACCACCTTTTTGGCTGCTTTCTTTGGGGCAACAGCTTTTTTAGGAGCTACTTTCTTGGGTGCTGCTTTTTTGACAACCTTTTTGGCTGCTTTTTTGGGCGCTGCTTTCTTTACTGCCTTTTTTGCAGCTTTTTTAGGAGCTACTTTCTTGGGGGCCGCTTTTTTAACAACTTTTTTTGTTGCTTTTTTAGCTGGTTTAGAAGCCGCTTTTTTTACTGCTTTCTTAGGTGCAGCCTTTTTTACCGCTTTTTTTGCTGCCTTTTTTGCGGGTTTTTTAGAAGATGCCATGGTGTGATTTTTTTAGAAGAGTAATGAGTTTGAATTGATTGTGTGAAAATTAGTAAATTTTCTTCATAAATAAACATTATTTCGCCTTAAATTTTTTATCCAATTTTTCAGACAAAACCTTTGATATTCCCCAAACTGCATTACTTTTGCAACCCCAATCGAAAGTTCTTTTTTTGAAAGGCTTTGGGAGTTCCGGTAAAATGCCGGGACGCTATCACCAAAAAACAATGTAATATGGCTAAAGAAATTTCTGGCTATGTAAAGTTGCAGGTTAAAGGCGGACAGGCCAATCCTGCACCTCCTGTTGGTCCCGCACTCGGTTCCAAGGGTGTCAACATCATGGAGTTCTGTAAGCAATTCAATGCCAGGACCCAAGACAAAATCGGTAAGGTATTGCCGGCTCTGATCACTGTCTACACAGACAAATCATTTGACTTTGTTATCAAAACTCCTCCAGCTCCAGTACAGTTGCTTGAGGCGTGCAAGCTTCAAAGTGGTTCCAAAGAACCTAACCGCCAAAAGGTAGGTAAGGTGACATGGGCTCAGGTAGAAGCCATTGCAAAAGACAAGATGCCTGATCTGAACTGCAACACACTGGACAGCGCCATGAAAATGGTCGCCGGTACTGCACGCAGCATGGGTATCACTGTTGATGGCCAAGCCCCATGGGAAAATTAATTGTTCACACCTTAAATCTTAATTAAGATGGGAATCACAAAAAAAAGAAAAGCTGTTGCCGGCAAAGTGGATGATAAGAAGATTTATTCACTTGCTGAAGCCACAGGTCTCGTTAAAGAAATCAATTGCACAAAATTTGATAGTTCAGTAGACCTTCACGTAAGGTTGGGTGTTGATCCAAAGAAAGCCGATCAGGCCGTTCGTGGGACAGTAACCCTTCCTCATGGAACTGGTAAGACCAAGAAAGTTCTCGTACTTTGTACTCCTGATAAGGAAGCCGAAGCCAATGCTGCTGGTGCAGACCATGTAGGCTTGGATGAGTTTATCCAAAAGATTGAAAGCGGATGGACTGATATCGATGTGATCATTGCAACTCCTGCCGTCATGCCAAAGATTGGTAAGCTCGGAAAGGTACTTGGTCCTCGTAACCTCATGCCCAATCCCAAGACTGGTACCGTTACAAATGATGTTGCCACTGCAATCAAGGATGTAAAAGCGGGTAAGGTTGCTTTTAAAGTTGACAAGGCTGGTATCGTACACGCTTCTATTGGTCGCATCAGCTTCTCTCCCGAGAAACTGGCTGCCAATAGCTTGGAGTTCCTCAATGCCATCATGAAGGCCAAGCCTTCTACTGCAAAAGGAACATACATGAAGAGTGTATTCATGGCAAGCTCAATGAGCCCTGCCATTGCAGTTGACACCAAAGCAATTGTTCACTAATCGCTGAACAGATTTTAAATCAAAAAAAGCTTAATCATGAATAAGCAAGAAAAAAACGAAGTAATTGAAGTACTGAAAGGTAAGTTCGGTCAGTACAACAATTTCTATATTACCAACACAGAATCACTCAGTGTTGCACAGGTCACCAAGCTCAGAAGCATCTGTTTCAGCAAGAACGTTGAAATGAAGGTTGCAAAGAACACACTGATCCGCAAGGCATTGGAGTCATTGGATTCTGAGAAGTATTCAGGTGTATTTGATGCATTGAACAATGTAACTGCCCTGATGTTTTCTGAAAACCCTAAAGAGCCAGCTTTGATCCTCAGCTCTTTCCGTAAGGAAGGAAATACTGACAAGCCTGTTTTGAAAGCGGCTTTCATCAACGGAGATGTTTACAGTGGTGATAATACACTCAAAGCCCTCACCCAGATCAAGACCAAGAATGAGCTTATCGGTGAGGTTATCGGATTGCTCCAATCTCCTGCCAAGCGTGTTCTTGCAGGTTTGTTGCAACACCACGAGAAGCAGGCAGAAACTGCTGCTGCAGAGTAATCAACAAGCGTAAAACCCAACGCCACTGAGGTCAAAACGTGGCATATTCATAACCATCCGCTGGAGCGAAAGCTTTGAAAGCGGTTTAAAAACTAAAAAAATGGCAGACGTAAAAGCATTGGCCGAACAACTGGTAGGCCTGACAGTAAAAGAAGTTCAAGAATTGGCTGACGTATTGAAAGCTGATTATGGTATCGAACCAGCTGCTGCAGCAGTAGTTGTATCAGCAGGTGACGGCGGTGGCGCAGCTGCTGCTGAAGAGAAATCATCTTTTGATGTAATCCTTGTATCTGGTGGTGCAAGCAAGCTTGGTGTTGTTAAAATCGTAAAAGAATTGACAGGATTGGGCTTGAAAGAAGCAAAAGACCTCGTTGACGGTGCACCTAAGCCTGTTAAAGAAGGTATCTCCAAAGCTGAAGCTGATGACTTGGTTGCTAAGCTTAAAGAAGCAGGCGCCGAAGTTGAAGTTAAATAATCAACTGTCAGACCTCAAGGTCTTTCAGCAGCAATTTGAAAAAGCCGGATTCGTTCCGGCTTTTTTATTGCCCGAAATGAAGCTGATGAGATCTTTAATCTGTTGAAATTCATTCTTATCTATTGTTCAATGAGCATCATTTGGTGTCCTAATAAATTTGTCCGTTTCGCCTATTAATCATAACTTCGCAATCCCTTAAATTGGGCGCAATTCAATTTTAATTCCCGTTACAGGTGTAAAGTGCTGAAATTCAGTGCCTTATTGTAGGTGTAGCAGAGGGCAATTTTCATTGTTTTGATGATATACAACACTTTAAAAAGCACATCATTCTATGTCTTCAGCAAAAGTGGCTTCAAACAGGGTGCATTTTGGCAAGGTAAAGCACCTGGCGGAAACGCCCGACCTCTTAGAGATTCAGATCCAATCGTTCAAGGATTATTTTCAGCTTGAGACCACGCCTGATAAGCGTAACAACGAAGGTCTTTTCAAGGTTTTCAAGGAGAATTTTCCCATCAATGATACAAGGAACATCTTCATGTTGGAGTTCCTTGATTATTTCATTGACCCGCCCCGTTATACCATTGAAGAGTGTATGGAGCGTGGTCTTACCTATGCCGTTCCTCTCAAGGCCAAGCTGCGCCTGAGTTGTAACGATGAGGAGCATGTCGACTTCCAGACAATTGTACAGGATGTATTCCTCGGAAACATCCCATACATGACCCCACGTGGTACTTTTGTCATCAATGGTGCTGAAAGGGTAGTGGTATCTCAGCTTCACCGCTCACCTGGTGTATTCTTTGGTCAATCCCTACACCCGAATGGAACCAAGATCTATTCTGCCCGTGTGATTCCTTTCAAAGGTGCATGGATGGAATTCGCTACTGACATCAACAATGTCATGTATGCATACATCGATCGTAAAAAGAAATTCCCCGTAACAACGCTTTTGCGTTCTATTGGTTTTGAGACAGATAAGGATATCCTTGAGCTTTTCGGTATGGCTGATGAAGTAAAGGCTGACAAAAAATCATTGGCTGGCCAGGTTGGAAAGCGTTTGGCTGCCAGGGTACTCAAAACATGGGTAGAAGATTTTGTTGATGAAGATTCTGGTGAAGTTGTTTCGCTCGAAAGGAATGAGGTTGTTTTGGAGCGTGACAAAGTATTGAGTGAAAAAGATCTTGAAACCATCATTGAGACTGGTGTTAAGAGTGTATTCATCCAGAAGGAAGAGGTGAGTGGTGATTACGCCATCATCTATAATACTTTGAACAAGGATACCTCCAATTCAGAGCTTGAAGCGGTTCAGCACATCTACAAGCAATTGCGTGGTGCTGATGCTCCAGACAATGAAACTGCCCGTGGTATCATCGACAAATTGTTCTTCAGTGACAAGCGTTATGATCTCGGAGAAGTGGGTCGTTACAAGATCAACAAGAAACTGAACCTCAACTATGCTTTGGGTCAAAAAACCCTTACGAAGGAAGATATCATTGAGATTGTTAAATATCTCGTTCGCCTCACCAATGGTAAGGCTGAGATTGACGATATCGATCACCTGAGCAACAGGCGTGTTCGTACAGTTGGAGAGCAATTGTATGCACAGTTCGGTGTTGGTCTGGCCAGGATGGCAAGAACCATCCGCGAGCGGATGAATGTACGCGACAATGAGGTATTCACTCCTGTGGATTTGATCAATGCACGTACACTCTCTTCTGTGATCAATTCATTCTTCGGTACATCACAACTTTCACAGTTCCTCGATCAGACCAACCCGCTGAGTGAGATCACGCACAAGCGTCGTATCTCCGCACTCGGACCCGGTGGTTTGAGCAGGGAGCGTGCTGGATTTGAAGTCCGTGACGTACACTATTCTCACTATGGTCGTCTTTGTACCATCGAGACGCCGGAAGGACCAAACATTGGTCTTATCTCCACGCTTTGTGTTCACGCAAAGATCAACGAGATGGGATTCATTGAAACACCATACCGCAAGGTGAACAACGGTAAGGTTGAAGTCAAGAAATTGACCTACCTCAGTGCGGAAGAAGAGGATACTGCAAAGATCGCACAGGCCAACGTGCCTTTGAATGATAAGAGTGAGTTTGCTGATGACAAAGTGAAGGCAAGACAAACAGGTGACTTCCCAATTCTTGAGCCGAATGAAGTAGAATACATGGACGTTGCGCCCAACCAGATTGTTGGACTCTCCGCTTCCCTTATTCCTTTCTTGGAGCATGATGATGCCAACCGTGCATTGATGGGATCAAACATGCAACGTCAGGCCGTTCCATTGATCAAGCCTCAGGCTCCGATTGTTGGTACCGGACTGGAAGGAAAGGCTGCCCGTGATGCAAGGATTCAGCTGCATGCAGAAGGTGATGGTGTAATCGAATTTGTAGATGCAAACGAGATCCATGTTCGTTATGAGCGTGACGAAGCCCAAAAGCTTGTCAGCTTTGCAGATGACTTGCTGGTTTACAAATTGACCAAATTCATCAAAACCAACCAGGAAACCTCTATCACATTGCGCCCTGCTGTTTCCAAAGGACAGCGTGTGAAAAATGGCGACTTCCTTACTGAGGGGTATGCCGTTAAGAATGGTGAGCTTGCATTGGGCCGTAACCTGAAAGTGGCATTCATGCCTTGGAAAGGTTACAACTTTGAGGATGCCATCGTTATCAATGAAAAAGTGGTGAGTGAAGATCTTTTCACATCCATTCATATTTCTGAATTCGAACTTGAAGTAAGGGATACCAAACTTGGAGAAGAGGAATTGACTCCAGATATTCCAAACGTTTCTGAAGAAGCCACCAAAGACCTCGACCAGTATGGTATCATCCGTATCGGTGCACAAGTGAAGGAAGGTGATATCCTCATCGGTAAGATTACTCCTAAAGGAGAAAGTGATCCAACCCCTGAAGAGAAGCTTCTGCGTGCCATCTTCGGTGACAAGGCCGGTGATGCCAAAGATGCATCCCTCAAAGCCCCAAGTGGAACTGAAGGTGTTGTGATTGGAAAGAAACTCTTCCAGCGTGCCAAGAAAGACAAGAATTCCAAAGCAAAGGAAAAAGCAGCCATCGAAAAGCTCGAAGCAGTTCATGTCCAGAATGAAAAGGATATTCTTGAATTGTTGGTAAGCAAATTGCAGACACTTCTAAAAGACAAAAATTCTTCAGGTGTTTCCAACAACTTCGGTGAAGTCATCATCAGCAAAGGTTCTAAGTTCAATCCAAAAACCTTGGCTACCATCGATTACCAGAACATCAATCCTTTGGGTTGGACTGGTGATGAGAAGATTGATGATTCAATCAATACGCTTCTTCACAATTACAATATCAGGTACAACGAAGAACTCGGACGTTACAAGCGTGAGAAATTCAATATCTCCATCGGTGATGAACTCCCTGCTGGTGTGTTGAAACTTGCAAAGGTTTACCTCGCAGTGAAGCGTAAGCTGAAAGTGGGTGATAAAATGGCGGGTCGCCATGGTAACAAGGGTATCGTAGCCAAGATTGTAAGGGCTGAAGACATGCCTTTCCTGGAAGATGGAACACCTGTTGACATTGTACTGAATCCATTGGGTGTACCGTCAAGGATGAACCTTGGACAGATCTACGAGACCATCCTCGGATGGGCTGGTGAGAAATTGGGAATGAGGTTCTCCACTCCAATCTTCGATGGTGCAACTGTTGACGAGATCAAGGGATTGATTGACCAGGCTGGTTTGCCTAGCTTTGGCCATACCTACCTCTATGACGGTGAAACCGGAGAGCGCTTCCACCAGAAAGCAACGGTTGGTATCATCTATATGCTGAAACTACACCACATGGTAGACGATAAGATGCACGCGCGTTCTATCGGACCATACTCTCTCATCACACAGCAGCCGCTGGGTGGTAAGGCACAGTTTGGTGGTCAGCGTTTCGGTGAGATGGAGGTTTGGGCATTGGAAGCCTATGGTGCTTCTAATATCCTTCAGGAGCTTCTTACCCTCAAGTCTGATGACATCATCGGTAGGGCCAAGACATACGAAGCCATCGTTAAAGGTGACAACGTACCGAAGCCTGGTATTCCGGAGTCGTTCAATGTACTCGTGCATGAATTGCGCGGACTTGGACTTGACCTCAAGTTTGACAACTAAAGGCCGTAACCAAATCATAACTTCAAAGCCATCCGCAAGGATGGCTTTTTTTATTTTCTGTCTAGAATGTTATAGGCAAGAGTTATCAAAATAAAAAAGGCTCCCGATTGGGAGCCTTGAAAAAATATAATTCAGATTATTGGGGAAGGGCAAAGCTTGTTCTGCCTCCACCTGAAGCGAATGTTGCCAGCATTCTTGTTTTTTGACCAGCAGAGAACATGTACATGCAGGCATCATATGTGTAATCCATATAGTTCATTGTCATCTCTATTGGAGTTCCTGAGCACGTACTTCTATGATCTATTGCAGGACAGCCTCCATTAGAAGTGTTATGAGTGGGAGTATCAGTTACAAGATCACTTCCGCATGTTGCATCCCCCCATATATGTCTAAGATTTAACCAGTGACCAACTTCGTGTGTTGCAGTTCTACCTTTATTAAATGGAGCTTTTGCTGTTCCTGTGTTGCCAAAGGCTGTATTTGAAACAACAACACCATCCGTTGAGGGGGAACCTCCCGGGAATTGTGCATAACCTAAAAGGCTTCTTGAAAGTGTACAAACCCAAATATTCAAATTTGTTGCTGGGTTTGTAGGGCTAATTCCCCCCCTTGAAGAACTTTTCATTGCATCATTGGTCGACCATGAAGTTGTTTTAGTAGCCTTTCTGACAGTTGCAGCAAGTTCAAATCTAATATTGGTATTTCCAGCCAACACACTTGTGAACGATGCTGGAGTTAAGGAATTATCAGCATTTGATCCAGCAAAATCAGCATTCAAAACATCAATCTGGGATTGAATTTGTGCAGCTGAGATGTTTTCTGCTGCTGTTCTGTACAGAACATTTACCACAACAGGAATTACATAAACCCCATTCTCAAGCCTGTAAGCAGATGGATCGGAACTTACTTTTTTTGTAAATGCTTCAATATCTGCCATTTTCTTGGCCAGCCCTGGATTGTCTTTCAACTGCTGCTGGTGCACCTCATGCGAAGCGCACGTTTTTTGAAAAGGAATACCATTGGCATTGACTGGCACTTCTACAGTTGAACTAAGGTCAGGAACATTGCCCATTGGATCCTGGGCCATTTTTGTACACGAAAAAACAAGCAATGAAAGCAATACGGGTAAGACTAAAATTTTCTTCATAAAAGGTTTGATTGGTTACTACTAAAGTAAGCAAATATGTCAAATGTGACATAAAAAAAGAGCCCCAATTTGGGACTCCTTTCTATATAAATTCAAACTAAGTTTAAGCAAAAAATGTACTGATCCAATAGACCAAGGCTGCCAGTAGGGCACTTACCGGAATGGTAAGGATCCAGGCAACCAACAGAGAGGAGGTTACGCCCCACCTTACGGCACTGAGTCGTTTTGTTGCACCTACACCGATGATGGACCCCGTAATGGTATGGGTAGTTGATACGGGGATTCCCATTTGACCGGTAAAGAATAAGGTGAAGGCACCTGCGGTTTCAGCGGCCACACCCTCCAACGGGGTCACTTTGGTGATCTTGGTTCCCATCGTCTTTACGATTTTCCAACCTCCACTCATGGTACCCAAACCAATGGCCACATAGCAGGAAATGGGAACCCAGCTGGGCAACTGTCCAAAGTCCTGGATGTTTCCGCTTGCAATCAGTGCAGCGCCAATGATACCCATTACTTTCTGTGCATCATTACCACCATGTCCAATGCTGAAGGCAGCTGAACTGAACAACTGAAGTTTCTTGAACATATTGCCCACCGAATAGGCTGTTGGGGTCTTGATTTTTTCTACATAAAGATAGACCAGCATGAACAGGATGGATGTTAGGATGATGCCCCATACGATGACATGGTTCTCAGATTTTTCAATATCCTTCTTAAAGGAACTTTGGATATTGAATTTTTCAATTTTTGATTTTACTTTTTTTGCATTGGCCGGATCAATCGGATAAATGGCATTGATAGCATGAAGTGCGCTATCAACACTTATTTCCTTTTTCAGCAATTGCTTAACGGGGCCTTTGTATTTTTCAGTTTCCACCTTCGCAACATCATACTCTTTCTTCTTTTCTGCATTGTCTGCAGAGAGGGATTCCAGGATAAGAAAATTGTTGGCATTCCTGATTTCATCTTTTAATTTGCTTACCTCGATATCGGCTAATAAGCCATTGTGGTAGGCAAATGCAGCAATAGAATCGGCACCAATCATATCGAACTCAGACATCACAGGAGCAATTTTTGCATAAATCTCTTTTGCCCCGTTCATTTTCTTTTCAGCAGTTGCCAGGTCTTCTTTTGCTTTCTCATCGTTGCCATCTTTTGCCAATGCTTCTTCTGCTTTGGCAACATCAATTTTGTACTTGTCCAGCTTGATGAATTTTTCAAGTCCCTGGTTCATTTTGTTTTCCTCAAACCTGTCGAAAAGCAATACTGTCAGTGCAGTGGCCAAAACGATGATGCCCATCCTTAACCACATGTTTTGCAAGATGGTTACAATCGTGATGAAGATGGAGATGGCCATGCCAATCAATGGTGCAAAAAAGATGAAAAGTACCGTTTTGATGATGGTGTCATTCTCAACCACTTTAGACCAGGATATGGTTAGTCCTTTGGTCATCATGGCATGGGCGATTGCAGCTCCTGCAAAACCTCCAATCAGCGTGTGGGAGGAGGATGAAGGGATGCCGTACCACCAGGTCAGCAGGTTCCAGAAAATGGCTGCAATCAATCCAGCCAGAATTACGTTTAGCGTTATGAATTCCTTGTTAACAGTCTTGCTGATGGTATTGGCTACGGCATGGTCCTGGAAAATGAAATAGGCCACCACATTGAAAAAGGCAGCCCAGACAACCGCTTGAAATGGGGTAAGTACTTTTGTCGAAACAACGGTTGCAATGGAGTTGGCTGCATCGTGAAAACCGTTGATGTAATCAAAAATCAGGGCCAGTATAATGATAACAATGAGAAGGGTCATGAGTTCTTTTTTATACTTACGTAGGGATGGTTATGCGTACTTAATGATGATGGACTCAATCACATTTGCAGCATCCTCACATTTGTCTGTTGCGATTTCCAGCACTTGATAGATTTCTCTTTTCTTAATCACTTCCTTGAAATCGTTTTCAGTATTAAAAAGCATCTCAATGCTCATGTCGAAGACATCATCTGCTTGGTTCTCAATGCTGTTGATTTTTACGATAGCTTCAGTCATTTCCCTAAGGTTTTTCATATCGCGTAAACCATGGGTAGCTTTTTTTATTTCTATGCTACCTTGAAGAATCAATTCAGTAAGCTTGTGTATGCCTGTGTCGTTGGGGTTGATCTTGTAAAAATTGATTTTTTTGGCAGAAGCGTAAATATAGTCTGCAATATCATCCAATGCAGTTGCCAATTGATGAATGTCCTCACGATCAATCGGGGTGATAAAATTTCTCCCCAACTCCGTAAAAATCGTATGGGTCAAATCATCATTCTTGTGTTCCATGTTTTCGATCTGAGACAGTATGCCTGCTCTTTTATCTTCATCTGCCTCATATACCATTTCCTGCAGGGTGATACCCATTTTGTGGACTGTGTCAGCTGCTGTTTCAAACAAGCTGTAAAAAATCCTGTCTTTAGGTAAAAAGATCTTGAAAAATGAATTGGCTGCCATGGGTTTTATTTTAAATGATTAAAAATTGATTTGTGCCTGAATTCTGAGCAAACGGCCTTTTTGGTCGTTGCTTTTCAGTTTATTATCCTCGAATCTTCTGTGTGAAAGTACATAAGAAGTAGTGAGTTCAAAATTCTTATTGAACTGCCATTCAAGACCGCTTTCGATTTCCCTTACATGGTAAGTTCTTGCATCCAACTCATGTTTTTTACCACCATTATAGGTTTGTATTCTCGTAAAAGGAAAAAATACCTCATCCTTTTTTTTTCCTGCAATTTTATAGCTGAATGTTGCATAACCTCCCGAAAGATTTCTGGTTTCGATGGAGTCTTTGGCAGGGTTATACCTTGGGCCTGTCCCAATATTGTATTCGGCTTGAATGCCAAATGGTTTTGGGTATAATATAAAACTACCGGCCAATCTTTTGTCGTTGAACTCAAATGATTTTACAGCCTTGACTCCAGCATTCCTATTTTCTGTGGGTACAACAAATTTGCCGGCATACGCTTGAATGCCTGGTTCAATGATCTGATTGCCAAGCTTCATTGGGATGCTCAGTCTGCTAACAATGTGTAAACTGTTATTGAGTTCGGGCTTGTTGGCTGTCTGACCATTGTATACGCCAATCCCAAAAATACCATAGTCCCCAGATCCTTTGAGATTGTCTTTTACCAAAGCGCTAAAAAGTTCTCTTGTTTTTGAAGGGGCATAATAGAAAAAAGCTCCCATATCTCGTTCATTTGATACGGCGGAGTTGGTTGCATCTGCTCTGTCTAGTGGTAGCCTGTTTTGACTGGATTGCATATTTTCAAATCCAAATGGAACTTTACTTTGTCCTATCCTAAGCCTAAATTCGTTTTTTTTATTTAGTCCCAAATCAAAATAGGCATCCCTGATTTGGAACAATTGCAATGTTGTTCCTGTAGAACTTCCAAAGTCTGGCTGTATATAGAAATAGATGCGATCGGTGACGTATCCGCTGAGGATTAAACGGCCTCGCCTGATGGAAACTCCTCCATTTTCTCCCCAGGATTTGTCCCCCTGCTCATTCTTTAATTTTGGATTTGATTCCAACAGCCGATTGTAGCGTACTTGCATGTATCCACGAAGTGAGATTGTTTCGTACCAGGGTTTTGTTTCTTTCTTTGATGCAGTTATTTGTCCATTTGCATTGATTGAAGTAATCAATGAGAAAAATACCAACGCACCAATTGCTTTGGCGGGAAGTCTAAACATGAATTTTCTTTTAATTGCCTAACAAAGGTGTGAAATTGGAAGGGTAACTAAGCCCCTTTCCACATTACCAAATTGTTAACAAATAAAGGAAAATAGCCCCACCAAGAATGGCAGGGCGTTGCAATTAAAAGATAATCCATGCAGTTAAGCATTTATTACCCAGCTGTTAAGCCAAGATGAAATTCGTTTAGCCATGTTACTGTATGGTTACCGCTCTATTATGAGAAAGTTAATAAAATGTTACTTGAATGTCATGGTTGCTCTGTTAGACCGATGATGCATTAAGGTACAAGCATAAAGGTGAGTTAGGTGTCTTTTATTTCGAGAACTTTGAAACCTTATAGAGTATAAAAAAATGCACTAATGCAAGTCCTTCAAAAACAAGTATGTACCAGGGCCAGTCGCCCACGATCAGTGGGTTCTTGACAATGGGAGGACTGGATAAATACATGTAATTGGATCCCAAGGCCCAGTTAACGCTTCCAATGGCCAGGGCAGCAAGCTGGGTGATCAGGAAGACCCTGATCCAA
>Ga0222712_10004970_pt1 | contig 13661 bp, 15 predicted proteins | sample C33_657DmetaG_FD_165043 | JGI IMG/M metagenome (GOLD analysis project Ga0222712, IMG submission 165043) | Estuarine water microbial communities from San Francisco Bay, California, United States - C33_657D | ecosystem: Environmental > Aquatic > Marine > Unclassified | place: USA: California...
TGCAGCCAATTCACGATTGGCGTCCGCGCCCTGCGACGCCGCCTGCGCCTGAGCCTGAACTTCAGGCGTCGCACCGCCCACGGCGCTGGCGAGGTTGTTGAAGTTGTCGCCGGCCTGCCGCGCCTGCTCGTTCGCGCGCGCGAGTCCGTTGGCGGCCACGTCGTCCAGCGTGCGGCCGAGTTCGGCGGCGGTGTCGCTGACCAGCGCCAGCGGCGCGGTCGATGCCGCGCCGAGCTTGGCGGCGCCCGCGGCGATGGCCGACACGCCCGTGTCGAACACGTTGGCGACCAGCGACACGCCTTCCTTGATGCCCTTGACCGCGTTGGCCACCTCGCGCGCCGATTCGGCGAACGTATCGAGGTTGGTCTTCGCTTCGGACAGGAACGTCTGCAGCGTGGCCAGCGCTTCGTCGAAATTGAACTCGGCGATGAACTCCTTGATCGCCGTAATGCCCGCGGAGAAAGCCCCTGCGAAGGCCTCGCGCAGCTTTGCGAATTCAGGCGATGCCGCGAAGGTGCGCAGCTGCTGTTCGAGCGCATCGACCTCGGTCTTGATCGGCGCCAGCAATGGCTCGAAGAACGACGCGCGAACGTCACGGAATGCCTGTTCGAGCTTGGTGAAGCTGGCGGTCAGCGTGTTTTCGACGCGATCGGCGAATTCCTGCGCCGCGCCCTGCGACTGCTGGAACTTCGCGATCAGCTGATCAATCGATCCGCCACCGTCCCGAACCAGCGCCTGCAACGCCGCCGTACCACGCGACCCGAGCGCATTGATCGCGCCCTGCGCCGCAGCACCTTTCGCGCCCAACTGCTCTATCACCGTCGTGAAGTCGCGCGACGAAATGCCGATCTTCGACAGTTCCACCGACAACCGCGACGCCGGATCCGCGAGGCCGTCAATGATCGCGCGCAGTGCACCGCCCGCCTTGCCGCCCTCGATGCCGTTCTGCGCCAGCAACGCCACCGCCGCCGCCGTCTCGTTCAGCGACAGCCCAGCATTCCGCGCGACCGGCCCGACCTGTTCGAACGCCTGCAACAGCTGATTGACGCCGGTGCCGCCCTGCAGCGCCGCCGTGGCGATGACGTCCGCCGACTTCGCCGCCTGGTCGGCACTCAGGCCGAACTGGTCCAGCGTGGCCGCCAGCGCGCCCGCGGCTTCCTGCGTGCTGATCTGCGCAGCCGTGGCCAGCGCCAGCGTGTTCGGCAGCGCGGCGATGGCTTCCGATGCGCTCAGGCCCTCGGCCGCCAGCGTCTGGAACGCTGCCGCCGTCTCGGAAATGGTGGCCGTCGAGCCGGCTGCCGCACCTTCGATCGCCGCCTTGACCTGGCCGAGTTCTTCGGCCGTGAGCCCAGCCGTCGCACCGATGCGCGCCAGCTGCTGCTCGAACGCCGCAGCATCCTGCACGCCCTGCGTCAGCGCCGCGCCGATGCCGACCGTGGCCAGCGCCGCGCCGGCAGCCACCGCCGCCGGACCGACCTTGGCGATCGATGTGGCAATGCCACCGACCGCGCCTTGAATCGATTTCAGGCCGGCCGAGACGCCGTCCTTCAGCGAAAACCGTAGCTCGACGTCCTTCTTAGCCACGGAACGCCACCTCGATCTGTCGGATGATTTCGGCCGAGAGCTTGTTCAACGCGAAGTTGCCCACGCGCGTCACGACCTGTTCGTTGTTGAGCATGTCGGCCACGCTCGGGCCGCTGAGTGCCGTGATGGGCAGGCGGCCGACTTGCCCGCCGCCGACCAGTCGCACACGCTGGAAGATGCGGGCCTTGCTGCCGCCACCGCCGCCGAAGTTGCCGGCCCGGACCTTGAACGCGGACGGGATTGGCTTGAACCCTTCGGTCTTGCGCACCTGCGCGACGACGCCGTTTTTCCGGCTGGCGCGGTGCTTGTATTCCTGCAGCTGAATCGGCTTGCTCAAGCCGGTGATGGTGAACGACAGATCCTGCGTGTTCACCTTGGACGCGCGCGTGCCCGCCTTGATGCGCCGCGTGCTGGCCGTGTAGTTCTCGGCCGTGGCCCGCGTTGTTTCCGTCACCGTGGCACGCTGGGTCGAAGACAGCGCGCGACCCATGTCACGCTTGGCGTTCTTCGAGACGTCTTCCAGCGTGCGGCGCAGCGCGGTCAGCTCGCGCGAGTCGATGACGATGGGCATCGGTCAGCGGCGCGGCTTCTTCGATGGCATGGCAGGCGCCGCAGATTCAAGCGCGGTCGTGACCTGCGCCGTCACACCCTGCATTGCCTTCGCGAAGCGATCGGCCGCAGTCGGGAACGTCTGCAGCTGCGCGATGTTGTCGGACATGATGGCCGGAATGCGCGCGGCCGCCGCGTCCAGGAACTCGGCCATGCCCATGTCGGCGTGGCGCCGCTTCGGCTGGTCGATGTGGTCCAGGATGCCGGCGAGGTCGCCAAGGATCTGGATGTATTGCGCTTCCGACGCGCTGCTTGCGCGCTCGAACAGCGCCGCCAGTGCCGCGATTTGCGACACCGTGAGGATTCGTTGGGTGGCCATGGTGGGCTCGATGAAGTGAGAAAGCCCCGGCGCGGGTCGGGCGCCGGGGAAGGTTCAGCCCCGATGAAGGCTTAGACGATGTCCTGGCCCGCAATGATGATCTGCGGGGTCGACGAGTCCTTGGTGCTGACGCCGATGTCGAACGTCATCTGGCCGATCTCGTCGCCGGTGATGAACGGCAGTTCTCCCGAGGGCGCGATCGAGCAGAGCGGGATGCGCAGCGACTGGTCGTCACCCGCAGCGTTCGCGGACACGAAGAACAGCTCGGCATCGATGGCGCCGGACGTGCCGGATTCGATCAGGGTGCGTGCGCCGGCTGCCGGGGTGTAGTCGACATGGATGGTCTGGCCATTGGTGATGGCGCCGCCGCTGATGATGTAGATCATGCCGCTGTCGGCATCCAGCGCGTAGTCGGTGTTCAGCACGTAGGTGGTGCTGCCCGCGACGTTGGTCACGACGACCGAGGTCACTTCGCGCACGCCGACATCGTTCGATCCGACCTGGCCCAGCTGGTAGTGGTAGCCCTTCTGCACGACGATGGCTTCATTCGTGACCGGCGTGGCCACCTGCGTCAACGTGCCCGAGGTGCCGGCCAGGGACAGCGCCAGGTTCTCGGCCTGCATGTCGTCGCAGGTGATCTGCGCGTTGAAGTTTACCGACTTCGTGACCGTGAGGTCCTTGGTCTGGATTCCCGATGTGGACGAAAAATGCTCGTATTTCTCGGACTCGACCGACAGCGTGAAGCCCGGGCAGTTGCCGATGTAGCGGCGGTCAGCGCGGTTGGCGTCGCCCGAGTAGACGCCAATGAACAGTTTGCCACGACCGAACTTGTACTGGTTCGTGTGGGTATTCAGGGGAAGTGCCATGGATGTTCTCCAAAGAAAAAGCCCGCTTGCGCGGGCTTCGTGGTGGGTGGTGTGGCTTGGGTTACAGCGATGGCGTCGGGGCTTTCTTCCCCTTCGGCGGATCGGTCTTGCGCTCGTCCATCGCACCGGCACCGAGTCGCGTCAGCTTCTCGACATCGTTCGCGGGGAGTTCTGCGGGGTCGCTCTTGGCGTAGGTCACGCCGGCATGCGTCCAGGCGCGCGCGAACACGAAGCGCGCGGTGCGGTTATCGGGTTGCATTGGGATCTCCGAACTTCTCTGTATAGGTGACGCGGAACCTGCACTGCACCGATTCAGTGTTGGCGCCGTCCTCGCGGGGGAGGGGTGTGGAGCCGAGATAGGCCAGTGGGCCAATGGCGAAAAGGCCGTCTTTCAGCGTGGGCTGGTCGAACAGCAGCAGCGCCCGCTTGATGTCGGCTTTGACCTCTTCGAGCTGTTCGCCGGTGTTGGACTGGTCGGCGAGCACCATGCCCTCGATGTTGATGTCGAACTGAACTTTCATGGCCTGCGACCGGCCATCGGCCTGGCCACCGCCGCTGCTGGGTTCGACCGTTTCATCACCGGGCACGATGACGAGCAAGGGCAGGTCGCCCTTCTCGACCGTGCTGCGATTGATCAGCACCGTTCCGCCGGCGGCCGTGTTGAACGGCGAATTGCCGTCGATCACCTGCAGGCGCGTGCGGATGGCGTAGATGGCGCGGAGCGCGACAGAGTCGGTCATGTCGACACCACGCAGACCACGCGGCTTTCGTCCTTCGCGGTGACGGCGTCGACCTTGTAGGTGACGGCGCCGACCGCGAACAACGCCCCGCGCTTGGGAACCTCGGCGATCTCGTCCAGGAACGCCGTGATCGTCACCGCGTCATTGCGCACGGTGCCGTCGAAGCCCTGGAAGGTGACGCCGCGATCGACGTAGACCGAGCACGACGTCGGCGAGCCGCTACCGTATTGGATGAACGTCGCCGCATCGGCCAGCCCGGCAGACGTGAACGCGGCCATGAGTTCGGCGTCGAGCGCGCGGAGGGCGGTGGATTGGGTCATTTCAGGTGTGCCGCAGCAATCGAGTAGCTGCCGCCGCTGCCGTTGGCGACCAGGCGAACACCTGTAATCGGCCCCGCGATCGATGCCGCGTTGCTGGTGAGCGTCAATGTCGACCAGAGCGACGATGCGCCGATGGTGCCGGTCGAGTTCGTCACGCTGACGGTGACGTTCGAACTGTTGTCGACGAAGATCGACACCAGCTGCGCCGGAACGGCAAGCGGCACATATTCCGTCTCGGATGCCGACAGCGTGTCGGCCTTGTGATGGATCAATTTCATGGTCGCTCCGGGCGGGAAAGAAAAAGGCCGCCCGGAGGCGGCCTTGCTCTACTGCGTGGCGGTCAGTCGACCGATCAGGTCAACGTCGCGTTGCCGGGGGTCAGCTTGATCGTGCAGGTCGTTTCGGCGTTCGCGCCAGCAACCCACGCGACGCAGCCGCCGGTGATGTCGCCAGTGGCCGGTGTCGCTGCGGAGTCGTCGAACTTGCCGGCGCTGGTGTCCCAGATCAGCTTCTCGCCCTGCACGAACACGGCGGCCGTGACCTTGGGGATGCCGGAAAACACGCCATCAAGCGCGACCGCGCCGGTGGCGCCGTTGGCGATGTCGACGAGCGCGACACCGACGCAGTGCTTGACGATGGCCACACCGCCGGCCGCGACATCAGAGCCGCTGCCGTTGGTCCACTGAATGACGTTGCCGTCACAAACCTTATTCGTTGCCATGACTTCTGTCCTCTTTGGATGGGGTAGTCGGGCCGGATTGCTCCGGCCCGGTGTTCATCGCAACGCTTACGCGCCGCCGTTCTTGTAGCCGGTGCGCCAGTCGGTCGCGGCCACGCCGAAGTCTAGGCGCACCTTCATGCGCATCGAGTCGGTGAGGAACGACACGTCTTCCTCGATGTACGGCGTCTGCACGCCGTCGAGGAACGCGACCTCGATGCACGGCGTCGACTGGCCGGCAATCAGGTGCCATGCGGTGGTGCTGTTGGCGTCCATTTCGGCATCGCTGACCAGCGTCAGGCCGAGGCTCGCGGCGTAGTTGCGCTTCGCGCTGTTCGACTGCGAGATATCGGTCGGGCTATTCAGCACATCCCAGGCGATCTGCTTCTTGCCGACCGGTGCCAGGAGGAAGGCCGGGCGCAGATTCAGCACCTGCGTACGGCTCGGATCCTTCTGCAGCGCCATGGCCGATTCACCCGCAGAGATCGTCGACACAGCGATGGCACCGCCGGAACCGGCCAGATTGGCGTGTCCGCCCGTGGTCGTGACGGCCGTAGTGTTGAAGAGCGCGCCGGTGTCGGACATGGTCGGGTTGGCGTAGAGCTTGGTATACACCGCCTTGTTGACCGAACGCGCCGCAGCCGCACCGAGCGCCGCATTGGTGCGCAGGAAACCGCCCAGGTCGTCGTTGATGATGGCTTCGCGCGTCAGGTCGATGTAGCGGCCCTTCGTGCCCGCTTGGATGGTCTCGCGACCCTCGGACATCGTGCCCTGCGTGTATTCAGCGCCTTCCGCCTTGTCGGCCAGATCCGAGAAAGCCGACAGCGTGACGACGCTGGTCGACTTGAAGTCGGACACGGACATCACCGGCGCCCACAGCTGCCACGTGGTCGGGGCGTTCTCGTAGGCGGCCTTCAGCACCTTCGCGGCGGTGTTGGCCAGCATGTACGGGAAGTCCGACGTGCTGTGCGAGGCGAAGAACTTGGCCGCCAGCTGCGCGCCTTCGAGGCGTTCGGCATGCGCGACGCCCGCGTTGCGGAGTGCGACGCGGATCAGCGCTTTCAGGCCCATGCCGGCGAACTCGTTGTTCGCGGTCAGCTTCTCGCCGCCTTCCTTCGGCGACAGGCGCGCGAGGATGGCGTTGGACGCGCCGGCGATGAACTTGTCGCGCTGGTCGAGCACGCTGTGCGTCGGGCCGGCGGTCGGGGTGGCATTGGCCGCGAGCGCGGCGAGCAGCTTGGTGCTGGCCGCCTGGGCGGTGCAGCCCTGGTCGGCGATGCAATCCGACATCAGCGCCAGATGCTGCACGCCGTGCGGGCCGAACATCGCGCGAATTTCGCTCACGCGGGCGGCTTCGGCCTGGAGCGCTTCAGCGCGCGCAGCAGCCTTGGCAGCTTCGATCTGTTCAGGAGTCATAACGCTTTCCTCTTTCGGGGTGGCCGGAACGGCCGGGGTGACCGCCAAGGCTGGCGGATTCAGTTGTGCGGCAATGCGCAGCGACGGGGCGCTGAACTGCTCGCGGACCTGGGCGAACGCCTTCTTGAAGGCCGACGTGGCTTCGGTCGAATCGGTGGGTTCTTGCTCTTCCGCCATGCGTGTGGCGAATCCGGCCTTGATGGCCTCGGCGGCGGTGTACCAGTGGTCGCCGCCGGTCATCAGGGCTTCGATGTCCTCGCGCGCCAGCGTCTTGTTGAACCGGGCATAGGCGTCGACCATGCCGACCGCGACCTTGTCGAGCATGTCGGCGGTTTCGCGCATCGTGTCGGCGGGACCCCATGCGAACGTCGACGGGCCGTGGATCATCATGGCCGTGCCGGTGCCGAGCACGATCTCGTCGCCCGCCATGGCGATGACCGTCGCGATCGACGCGGCGTAGCCGTCGACCTGCACGATCTTGCGGGCCTTGTGGGCGCGAAGTTCGTTGTAGATGGCGATGCCGTCGAACACCTCGCCGCCGGGCGAGTTGATGTGCACGAAGATCTCGCTGATGTCGCCGGCGGCCTTCAGGTCGTCTCGGAACTGCTTGGCGGTGACGCCGTTGCCGTACCAGTCTTCGCCGATGGGGCCATAGATCAGCACCTCGGCGGTGCCTTTGGCTTTCGCCTGCACCTTGATCATGTTGCTCTCCTTGAATTAAGCGGCCAGCTTGAGGCCGACCATTGCGGCGATACGCCGGCGCGCCAGCACACTTTCGTCACGCGCAAACGCAGCGGGCGCAAGAATCACTTGCCTTGACATCCCGGCCGTCGCCACCGCGTGCCCCGTTGCGCGCGCCTGGACTGCGGCGCGCGCGATGACTGAAACCACCCCAGCGGCCATTGCATTCGCTGACTGTCCGCCGGTCGCGGTGGCGGATATTGCGCGTACGGTGGCACTGCCCATGGCCGCAACAGCCACGACATCCCGCCGCAGCGGTTTTGCAAGTTCTGCGATGACCCAGTCCGGCAATGAACCGCCGTCGCCGACAGCTTCCGCGACGGCCGAGAACGCCGTGGCCGTGACTTCGGGCAACGCTGCCGTTGCATTGCCATCGGTGCCACCGGCCAAGCCGGAAGCCGAAGCCGCGGCCGGCGAGGCGAGCACAGTACCGACGCCCGAATCGACCGACCCATCACCGGCTGCCGTCACTGCGGCGGCCGATGTCACGACCGATTCGAGCGCGGTTGACGTGTCCGCGGCGCCAACCGCGGTCGCTTGCGGCGCCGTGGCGGACACGTTGACGCCCGCCGCACTGGCCGACGCAGCGCCTTCAGCCGAAACCGCAGGCGCTGTAGCGGTGACGGCGGGCAATGCTGCTGTCGCGGCAGCATCACCACCCGCGCCGAAGAACAGGTCTGCAAAGACCGGCGGCGCGGCGTCGCCAACGCGCTGCTCAGTCAGCCAGTCTGCGACGGTCGAAGCCCCTCGCCGATTCCGCTTGAGCTTCAGGAGCCCATTCAGATATTCAGCGTCGCGCGAGTTGCCCATCGGTCAACCCTGGGTGCAGGCCAATTGCCCGGAAAGCAGCGTGGTCGTCGTTGTCTGCGGCACGTAGATCAGGAATGGCACGGTGTTGTCATACATGCGCGGCATGCCAGACGTCAGCGCATCCACAGCGTTTGGCAATCCGGCCGCCGCGAGTTCGACGGCCGCAAGAACGCGGTAAGCCACGAGGTGGATCGTGCCGCTGGTCCAGGTTGCGGACAGCGTCAACGTCTGTATCGATCTGACGCCCACGCCGCCGGCTGCAAGTCCGATTCGATAGAACGTGCCGATTGCCGAGTTTGCGACGGTCGCATCGACATTGGTTGCGGTGGCGCCACTGTTGCCGGCGCTGTCGGTGTATCCGATCGTCAATGTGGGCGTTCCTGCGCCGGTGGCCGCTGACACCTCGACGCCAATCAGCACGCCGTTGCCATTGGTCGTGCCGCTGCGATCTCGCGCCGGCCACGTGACGCTGTTGATGTTTTGCGCCGTATTCTGGGTAATCGTGATGCCACTGTTGTGCCAGAGGCGGTCGCAGAGCAGCAGATGACCGCCTTGCGCGCTCGACACCCCCGTGAAGCGCGCGAGGTGCGTGTTATTCGATGCCGCCGGTATGGGCAGCTGTCCGGAGTAGCTCGTGAGCGCCGCGCCGGCCAGCCCCGGTGACGGCGCGACGGCCGCGCCTGGGACGCCAGCGGTGTAGAACGGCGAAAACGGGCGGCCAGCAACAAGTGTTCCGCTCGCTGCTTTTGCGAAATACGTCGGCGGCGCCATGCCGGCGAGCGCGCCATCCAGCGTGGTGATGGCCATCAGTTCTGGATCCGGAACGGGCTCGTAAACGTGACGCTGAATGTCCCGCTCGTGCTGGTGACGTCGGAGCCAAAATCAGCATATCCAATCAGTTCGTCCGCGCTCGACGCACCGCCACGTGACTTGTAGATCACGGCCGCGCGCGCGGTGATGGTCGACGACGCCCAGCTTGGATCACTGAATGAAATATCGATGCGGTCGTTGGCGGTGTCATTCGTCACCGAAGCCGTCACGGCAACGCCGCCTGTCGTGTAACCAGTGCCCGATACCTCATTGGTCACGTCTGAACGCTTGGTGTGCGTGTCCTTGTTCGGGGTGTAGGCCGACGTCACCAGCATGACCTTGAAACTGTCGGTATCAAAGTCGATCGCGCCTCGCACAGCATCGTTCAGTGCGCTATTAAAAATCAGACTGGCCATGGATCACCTGTTAAATTGGGGTTTCTTCGACGCACGTCGGAATGCCGTCGGCATCTGTCGCAACGACTGTTCTGCGCATCGGCTTGCTCGTTGCATCGACCGATACCGAAATTGCGGGCTGCGACACATTGACCACGGGCGCGGCCTGGTTGCCGATCGCCGCGGCCAGGCTGGAAATGGCGGCGGCGGTCTGGTCCGTTTCGGGCGCTTCTTCGGGTTCCGGGTCCGGTGCGGGCGGTGCTTGCGCGTCTTCGCGACTGAGGCCGAGCGCGGCGGCTTCGTCCTGGTCGCGCTTGATTTCCTGCAACACCTGCGATGGATTCTCGCCGCGCTCGCGGATGATTCGGGACCGCGACTTGTAGAGGCGCTTTTCGGCCATTTCGTTGGCCGTCATTTCCTTGACCGGATCAATCCACGGCATCGGCGGCGGCGCGTGCGTCGCGTCCCAGATCGTTTCCTTGTCGGTGTTGTCCGGCAGCGTGACCAGGCGCGCGGCGATGGCCGCGTCGACGAAGGACCACCACACCGGCTCGCAGAACTGGTGAATGAACGTGCCGGCCAGCGTGCCGTAGTGGTTCCAGCTTTCGACCAGCTCCTGCCGCTGCGCCGAATACGTGCCGTTGTAGTTGCGCGACAGCGCGGAGTAGCTGGTGCCGAGGCCGGCCGCAGCGCTGCGCAGTTGCGAATCGCGGAACGGGATCAGCGCATTGTTCGGCCGGTTCGGGTTGATGGTCCCGATCTCTTCGCCGGGGCGCAGGTCGTCGAAGATCATGCCTGGCGCCATTTCCATGGTGCGCTGGTCGTCTTCGTTGTAGTCGCTGGCGCTGTAGTCCTCGGGACTGCCCTTCTTGATGTAGGCGGCCATCGCCGCAGCCACGCGCGCGGCGATGCGCTCGGACTCGTCGATTTCCTTGATGTCGTCCAGCCGCGCCAGCACCGACGCGAAGATGGTCATGCCGCGCAGCTGGTGCAGGCGTTTGACCAGCTTCAGGTGCACGACGCGGTTCGCCTCGACGCGCTTCGTCTCAGTGCTGCCAGCGCCCTGGTCGCCCGGGTGCTGCTTGTACAGGTGGAAAGCCCGCGGGCGGCGCCAGCTGTTCAGTTCGATGCCCTGCACGATGCCCTTGACGGTGTCGTTCAGGTCATACGGCAGGAAGTCGGCCTCGAGCAGTTCGAGCGAGAACGGAACCTTCGTGCCGTGGTCAAGTTGCTGCACGGTGCCGAGCAGCAGCTGCGCCAGCATTTCGCCGTCGCGGAACCACGATCGCGCGGCCAGTCGCTGGGCTTCGAAGTAGTCGAAGCACTGCGTGACCTCGGGCTTGAATCGCCAGTCCTCGAACAGCTTCAACAGCTGGTCATTGACCTCTTTCAGCGGCTGGCCGTCCTTGTCCTTGACCTGCGGCTCGGGCCGGATGCCCTTGCCCACCGTGTTCGCGACCAAGACATCGAGCGCGCCAGACGCGATGTCCAGGTTCTCTTCCATGTGCCGCGCCATCGCCCGCAGTTTCACGGCGCTGCGCTGGTTCTGCATGTTCGCGCTGCCGCGATCGTTGCGCTGTTTGCGCAGGCGCGACGACTCGCCGACCTCGTAGAACGCCTTCAGCGCCGTGGCCGCGCGCTCGCGACGGAGCGCCCAGCCTGGGCTGATCGGGGCGATGATCTTCGTCAGCCAGTTCATCGGAAGTCCGCCAGTCGAACCGACAGGCTCGGACGACCGGCCGCCACGCGCGACAGCCGCGCGACCTCGCGTCGCCAGTAGTTGATCAGGTCGATGATCTCGCCCGCGCTGCGATACGTGACCTGGCGGTCTGCGTAGCGCACCGACAGCGATGCCGATTCATTGGCCGCCATCAATGCGTCGAGCTTCGCCTGGGCTTGCGCGAGGGTGATTCCGCTCATCGGTATCTGCTCATCCATCCGCCCGAACTCGGGCGCTTCGGTTTCGGTGTGGTCGACTTCGGCGGTGGCGCCGGCGTCGGTGTGTTGTTGCTGGGCGGCGGGTCGTCCGCCTTGGTGCGTTTCGGTCGCGCCGCGCCCCCGCCGCGCTCCGCGAGCGCTTTCAGGTTCGGTCGCTTGATCGCCAGCGCCGCAAGGGCGTAGACGTTCAAGTCAAGCGCTTCGTTGCGGGCGCCGCTGGGCAAGTGCCACGCGGTATAGGGCTGGCCGAACTTGTATCGAGTGACCGATCGCTCGGCCGTCAGCTGGTCGAAATACGCCTGGCCGTACTGCGTCGACACCGGGAAGTGCATGTAGCCCGGCCCCGGCTCGGTGATGGCCAGGCGCGACTTCAGGATCAGCTCCTTTGCGGTGTCGGTTCCGACGATCCAGAGCTTGATGCCGGCTTTCTTCACCTTGCCGCCGGGCTTCACCAGCGGCATGCCGGCACCCGCGCGACCCTTGAGCGCATACACCCGCGAACGATGTTTGCGCGCGAACTCGTAGGCCTGCTTGGTGTAGTGGCCGCCGGTGTCCAGGCCGCACGCATACACGCCGAGCACCGCGCCGTCCTCGCGCGTGAACGTGCGGTCGAGGTGATCCGCTGCGCGCTGCCAGAGTTCGTCGCGACCGGGGTCACCGGCAAGCACGGCGTAGTCCATCGACCACGATTCCTCGCCAACGCCCCAGCCCTTCCACTCGATCTCGAGGCGGTCGTCCTGGACGTCGATGGCCATGGTCACGACGACCACGCCATCCGGGACGCTGTCGGGCCCGTAGTGCTCGCGACGACCGGGCAGCGATTCCGCGCTGACCTTCTCGCCTTCGTCGTCCTGCCAGACCTCGCCGAGGCTGGTGTTGGTGAACACCTTCAACGTGTCCGCCGCGCCCTTGGCGTCCAGAAACGCGCGAACGATTTCAGCCAGCCGCCGCCAAGGCGAATACAGCTCCGACAGCCAGAACCCTGCGACCTTGCGGTCTGGATGCTCGGCAATCCACCGTCCGCGCTGCAGCGCCTGGGCGCGCTCGCCTTCGGTCCAGAGTGCGCCGCAGTGCTCGCACGCATACTGCGCGGTGTCTGGATCCTCGTTCACCCACTGCACCTGCGCCCATTTCAGCCACTGTTCGCCGGCGCAATGCGGACACGGCAGCATGAACCGCCGCATGTCCGAAGCCAGCCACGCGCGGTTGATGCGCGATGTGCTGGCCAGCGTCGGCGTCGAACACAGGAACAGGCGCCGGTTCCAGAACGTCTTCGTGCGCGCCTTGCCGAGATTGACCGGATCGCCCTCGGCGCCGGCGCTCGGCGGGTATCGGTCGACCTCGTCGAACAACGCGACCCGGATCGGTCGCGATGCCAGCGACGCCGGCGAGTTCGCGCCCGCGATGGTCAGATGACCACCGGGGAACGTCTTGTGAAGGATCGTGTTGCCGCTGTTGCGGCTCTTCGGATCCGCGATCTTGCCGCGCAGCCGGGGCGTGTCTCGCACCATCGGTGCCAGGCGGTCTTTCGAGAACGCCTCGCCGATCTCGAGCGTGGGTTGCACGACCAGGATCGGGCTCGGGTCCTGGTCGATGAAGAACCCGAGGCAGGCTTTCAGCATCATCGTCTTGCCGACCTGAGCCGATGCCATCAGCACCGTCTCTTCGATCGACGGGTCACTTAGCGCGTCGAGGACTCCGCTTTGATACGGCGCCCGATCGCTTCGGTACTGGCCCGGCTCCGCGCTGTCCTCGGGGCTGAGCTGCAGGTGCGCGTTTGCCCACTGCGTCACCGTCAGCTTCGGCGGCGGCTTGGCGAGTTGCATCGCCAGACTCGCCTGCTCGAAGCAGATCGAGTCGCTTTCGCACGTCAGCTGGGAATCCATCACCTGAGATCTCGGCCAGCGCCTCGTGGACGCTGGCCTGAATGAGTTCCTGAGTGCGGCTCAGGGAATCCGGGCCGGCCACCTGGGGCGCGACCTTCGACGGCAGCGACAGCAACTTCGCGCGCATCGCGGCGACCGTTGCCTGCCAGTGCAGCCCGATCACCGGCGCACGGACCAGTTCGCCGCGCAGCTCGGCAACCTCGAGCTCGGTCTTGTCGGCCTGGGCCTTCGTCAATCGCGCCCGCTCGGCTTCGTAGTCGTACGCCTTGCCGTCGTTTGCGACGCCAAGTTCGGACAACAGCCGGTTCTTGATCCAGTGACCGAGGTCAGATGCCGAGTAGCCGCCGCCAGATGCACGGATTGGGCCTGACCCATCCTTGTCCATCTGCTGCAATCGCCGAGCCGTCAACCCAGCGACCTCAGCCGCTTGGGCCTGCGTGAGCATTTCTGTCATGCGAACGAAATCCAGACTCGATTTGGAGCTAGCGGAAAGCTGCGCCTCTTCGACC
>Ga0222712_10004971_pt1 | contig 13661 bp, 7 predicted proteins | sample C33_657DmetaG_FD_165043 | JGI IMG/M metagenome (GOLD analysis project Ga0222712, IMG submission 165043) | Estuarine water microbial communities from San Francisco Bay, California, United States - C33_657D | ecosystem: Environmental > Aquatic > Marine > Unclassified | place: USA: California...
AATGAGGCTACAATATTAGAGTCATACCACCCTCTAAAGAATCCAAAGAAAAATAATGCAATATATACTGTAGTAAGACTAGTACTAATACTCATCCAATATATGAAAGGCGCTCCTATCAATAAACCCAACGATTGCACAATTAAACGACTTTTAGGGCTCCGTTTTGCGTAATAGTCTGCTATTTTGGCTCCCGAAAGTACACCAAAAAATGCGCCTAAATGATGATAAAATAGTGAGGAGAAGCCTGCATTTGTCACGGATAATTCAAATTTTTCTACTAAAAACGATGGCATCCATGTCAAATAACCAACATGTACAAATACCATACAACCAAAACCTAAGGTCAAAAACCAAAACGTGGGCTTTCGTCCTATAACCAAGGCCGTGTTTCTAATTTCTCTAATCTTTCCAATGGTAGAAATTTTGGGTACTTCTTGATTAATCGTTTGATTAGTGTCTTTTTGCAACCTTTTAAAAATAAAAAAAGCCAATAAAATTCCAAAACCGCCAAACAGGAAAAAGGAATTTTTCCAACCATAAACCTCGCCAACATAACCCGCAACAAGCCCGCTAAAAACCGTACCAGCATAAATACCTGTTTGGTGAATGGATAAAACAAAGGCTCGATTTTGTGGATATTTTTGCCCCAAAAGAGCATTGGCCGCAGGTGCATAAAAAGCTTCCCCTCCACCAGTAGCAACCCCTCTAATTAAAATAAACTGTAAAAGAGTTGTACACATGCCGGTTGACAGTGTAGAGATTGACCAAAATAACAAAGCAAAGCCAATAATATTTCTTTTTGAAAATATATCTCCTATAAATCCTGCAATTGGAACAAGTAATCCATAAGTCCAAATCAAAGCTGAAGCGATTAATCCTAATTCGGCATCAGTCAATCCTAAATCTTTTCTGATAAGTGGTAGTACAACATTAAAAATCTGCCGATCAGCTTGATTTAGAAAAAAAGCGAGCCAAAGTAAAATCAACATCTCCCATTGAATACCAGACTTGTGATTAGTGTTTAATAAATTTTGACTTGTCATAATTTCACTTCTACTTTTTGAGCATTCCAAGCCGAAAATTCAACACTTGCATTTTGTTTATTTTCAGGTTCTCGCCATAGAACATCGATCGTTATTTCACGGCTTTCGCCTGCTGCGAGCCAATCGTAATTATCGCTAGCAGTAACGGCACGCTTCGTACCCGTGATGTCTATTTTAGTCATAAAAGCAGGCACTTTACCAATGTTCTTAACCAAAACTTTTACTTTGCTGCGATCTTTTCCTACAATTTTAGATTCGATAATCTTTAAGGTCACATTAGTGTTTGTTTTTTGGACAATTGGCTTTAAAAAAGGCCCTTTTTCTAAGGTAATCCAGTTAATGGGTTCAGTTGTATATTTATTATAAAAAGGCTTATCATCCATTATAGACAAAACTCTTGGAAAATAATAAGAGCGAGAAACCAACTTTCCAGATTTATCCTTTAATTCCGCTACAATAAATAAAAAACGGTCTTTATAGGTTTTTCCGATTGAAAAATTATCCATTTTCAAGTCTCTAACAGTTGCTCCTCCCTCAATAATGACAGGCTTTTCTTGTTTCACAAGTAAATTAAAAGTGTCATCAAAAACAGTAATTGAGGCTTTTCCTGCCATTTTATTAGGCTGCGAATTAGTAACTTTGATATCTAATCCTATACTTTCACCCGATTTCCAAAGTAGTCTTTGTAAATCTATGGCAATGTGAGTAGGTTCATATGTCCGTTTGAGAAAATAATAAGGAGCGGCGGCATGTCCAAACCAATCCATGAGTTGGATAGCAATCACTGGCCAATGGCGCTTGAAAACCCAAGGCATTAAGCCTGAAGTGATCGGGTAATTCCCTTGAGTTTTTTCAGAAAAAATCTGATAAAATTCTCCTGCGCCAATTTGTGTAGCTTCTGAAATAGTTTCCAACGTAGGGTCAGTTACATCAGAAATATGTGATGCCCTACTTAACATTCGAGGGACTCTACCTGGTCCATACTCCGTAAAATGATGAATGAACTCAGGATGTGTTTCCCCAAAATTCTTATCCCACATTTTACCGAGACCCCAAAACTCCTTATTGTCCACCGTTTCTTTAAAAACATTGGCCTCAGGAATTGAGTGCATTCCTGTTTCTGAAACCCAGGCTTCGTATTTATAACTACGATTATACCAAGTGGGGTCCATATCAGGGTAGGAATGCATTGCACCATCGTCTGGCGTAGTACGTACATAAAAACGGGATTTATCAAATACGTCAAGATTTCGCTCAAGAATTCCCATTGAAGCCGCATTCCCAAACGAGTATGGATTGAATTCATTTCCTCCACACCATACCGCCAATGACGGGTGATTACGTAATCGAAGGATATTTTGAACCACCTGAGCCTCCCAAACATCTTGCGGATAATCAGGAGTATCTTGGTTTCCTATTGGGAAATCCTGCCAAACCATGATACCCAATTCATTGCATATTTTGTAAAAATGATCGGTTTCTAACAAACCTCCGCCCCAAATTCGAACAAGCTGGACTCCCATTTTTTTTGCAGCCTCCAATGTCCAACGGTAACGTTCTTCGGTTAAATCTAACAAAATATCTTGAGGGGTGAAGTTCATCCCTTTAACAAAAATCTTTTTCCCGTTGATGACAAATTGCCAATTCTCCCAGCGGTCAAATGTCCGAGGACCTGCAGTCGCTACTCTTTCTATGGTACGAATACCATAATCAAAAGCTATATGATCTATTTTTTCATCCGATTTTATAAGCGTCAATCTCACTTTGTATAAATTAGCATCGCCAAGCCCATTTGGGTTCCAAAGCTTAGGGTTGGGCAAAACCAAATCCTGTTCAATCCAATTTCTTCCTTGATATAACTTCAAGGGAATTTCCTTTTTAAAAATGATTTTTTTACCATCCATTAACTCAACTGAAACAGTTAATTTCTCTTCAATTGGCTGATATTTACTTCCCTTTTCATTGGGATGATTTATTTGGGCATTGAACCATGGGTGCAGTTGCTGCTGAAGAGAATGAGCTTTTGCGAAAACCTCGCAGGAAAGATGAAGTTGAGCTTTGTTACCTTTAATGGATTTCGTTGTGAGATATGGCCTTTCCAAATGAAAATCAGGAACAATTTCAATCCTAACCCCTTGCCACATTCCAACACTGAAAAATGCTTCGCCACCAGAACCGCCAGAAATAACCCATGGCTTTATGATTTTTCCACTGGCTCTTGGATTAAAACCTTTTCTTTTTGAATAGTCATATTCTCCAGATGCTAAACGCGGTAAATCCTCATAATAAGTAGCTTTATTGCCCCAGTTTCCTGCTCTGACCTCTATCAGTATTTCGTTGTCCTCCTTTAGAAATTTGCTTATTTCAATTGTGGGACCCCCAAACATTCCCTCATGAACACCCAAAAGAGTATTATTTATCCATACTTTTGAGAAATAATCTATCCCTTCAAAACATAAAAATGCCAGGTCTTTGGAGTTTTTATGGGGCATTTTAAAGGTCTTTTTATAATACCAAACCTTTTCATCCATGAATTTGTACTTGATGGAGTTTTTATTTTTATAGGGATGTGGCAGTTTTCCTGCTTTAAAATAAGACCAATGAACAGAATTCGGAATGGAAGTTATAAATGCATCCTTTCTCGGGGCCTTAATATTTTCTATTGGACTATCAGTGTGGGAAAGTTCCCAGCCATCCCCCGAGAGTTCAATATGCTGTCCCCCAACTCTTTCCGTAATGCGGTAAGGTTGCCATAGATTTTTTGAGGGTTGGGCAAAAGTCGATTGGACTATTATCAGAAGAAAAATTAGTATTCTTTTCATTTGCAAGTTATTTATTTTAAGTTTTTGTAAATTCTAATAATATTTCCAAAGTGTTATATGTTGTATTTATAAGGAATTGCATGACCATTCTTAATCAACCATCCTCCATCGATGGTGATTGAACTTCCTGTCATATAAGTTCCGGTTGTAAGAAGTGCAACGACAACCTTTGCAACCTCTTGTGTATTGCCCAGTCTATTTAAAGGTATTCCTGCTTCAACCCGTTTAAGAAAATTCTCATCTTTGATTACTGCTGCTGTCATGTCTGTTTCTATGGCTCCTAAAACAACTGTATTAATATTAATATTATGAGGAGAAAGGTCTAATGCCATACCTTTCATAAGTACTTCCAAAGCTCCTTTCGTAGCGCCATAAAGCGCTTTACCAACACCTGGAAGTATCCCATTTATAGAGGTCATGGTATATATGCTTCCCTGAACTTGACTTTCAATCATTTTTCGGGCAACAAATTGCGAAAGCAGGAACGTACCGCGAAAGTTAATATTATTAAACATTTCGAAATCTTCGAGAGTGCAGTCGAGAATGTGTTTGGTATGAGAAATGCCGGCATTGTTAATCAGGTAATCGATTCTGCCATAGCTATTCCAAGCGAGTTCACCCAACCGTAATACATCGTCAACACTACCCATATCAGCTTGTATGGAACAGGCTCTTCTGCCCATTTTAGTCAATTCGTCGACGACAATCTCAGCATCTTCTTTATTTCGAACATAATTTATAATAATGTCAATTCCCTTTTCTCCCAATTCAAGAGCAATTGCTTTTCCAATTCCGCGAGAGCCTCCAGTAACCAGAGCTATTTTTTTCATATCATAAAAGTTCTATTATTTCCAATTTTTTACCAGAATAAAATAATTTGAAATATGTATTTTTAATTTTTCTCAATGAAACTATCCTGCTTCATTTTCATAAAATATTGGTGGATGATATTTTCAAATTATCTACCTACCCATCACACACATTTCTAATATTGAATCAACTTATTATGTTAACTTATTTTTTAATTATACGGATAACTACCGACCTGTTAAATTCAGGCAAATTAGCCTTTTCTCCTTCTATCTTCCCCTTCACCCATTTATTTTCCCATGGGAGATAATATTCAATAGACGCAGTGGTCGGGATGTCCATATTTGAAAGATCGATTTTAAGATTTTTTAGCTTTTGGGGGCGTTTCCCTTCAATCAACTCAGTTTGCCAGTCAGATGCTTTATCTCGGCACCAGAATAGTAGCGTTTTTTTGCCTTTTAAAATATACATTCTTAGGTTCGAATCCTCTGAAAAAACAGGTTGGAAATCTTCCTTTATTGGGTTGATTCCTTTAATGGCCTGATTGAAGCGACCAAAATGCCACCATAGGTTATTTTTTTCTATATAAAAATCCCAATGCCAACTTGAGCCCGGGGCTGCCGCTCCACTGAAAAAAGGAGCAAATAATAAGTCGTGTAACAAAATTCCATCTTTGTCAATGTCATACAATTTTGATGGCCCGGAGTGATTAGCCTCAACAGCCCCCGTTTCTGAAAGTATAACCGGCTTACCCGGATTAAAAGACAGAATTTGCCTTACTGCATCAGCTGTAAGTATGTCCATTGGTCCCTTACAAATATCTAAGCAAGAACCCGAATTTAAATAACGGTGCACTTGAGCAAGATCATTTTTCGGGATTTTACTATATTTTTTATACACAAAAGAATCCTTTTCGCATTCAAAGCTACCGAGAGATTGCATCACCAAATGCTTGGGAAAATATTTATGACCCTGATCTAACATTTCATTAGTCCAATTATATGTTAAGGTATCAATAGCATTTACGGCATTTATCTCATTCCACAATTCCCATCCGTATACATTCGGATTATTTCTATACTTGTTAGAGTAAAACGCCATTTTTTCAAGAAACAATTCTTTACCTTGAATTTTAGAAAAATATTCATCCATTGTATTAAGAGGGCCGCCATTACTAACATGATAAATAGGTTTATCAAATGGGATCGAACCAGGGAATATGGCAGGACTATTGGTCAATTTTCTGAAATGTTCGAAACAAAATTTAATTTTAATTCTATACTTCGATGCTAGATTCAGAATTCTATCTATTCGGTTAGTATTTCTAAAATTGTATCCGGAAGTATTTTTATATTCCAATTCATAAAAGGGGGCACTTAAAAATATTCTTGTATAATTTCCGCCATTTTCCGACAACTTCCTGAAGTCATTCTCCATCCATGCCATTACTTTTTCTTCATTTGTTTCAAAGCGTGGCCAGCAAATATTTGGCCCTACTGGAATATATGGTGTACCATTACCCAACTGTAAGTACCTATGATTTTTGGAACTTACTTGAACAAAACTTTCTGAATCATAGCGAGGGGATTTAGTTTGAGACCTGCGTATTTTTACCTTTATTGTGCTTAAAGATTTTCCTATAGCATGATTTAATTTTTCATTTCTCCTCCCCCCTTCTATGTCATTTTTAATTGTTGTGATGGCATTTTCAATGAGTGCATTTTCTGTTATTTTACATCCTATTGTCCTTGGGTTAGCAACCGAAAAGGAAAAAAATATTAAAATCAGCTGTGTTGATAAAATTATTGAGTATTTCATATAACAAATATATTTTACTAGATCGCCTCGACAAATATTTAAAAAATCACTTAAAGACAAGTAAAAATGCCTTCATAACTACGCTTTTGTATCTTTATTTAATTGTTAATTACTAGTTAAATAAGGTCAAAATTTTTATATATAATTTTTCTAGAACAGGCAGGAATTATTTATCCCTGCCTGTAGATGCGAGTTGATTGAAAATCTATTTAATACCCAGGATTTTGATCTTTTTTGGGATCAAGTGCTGTATTAAAATTCAATTCCCCCACGGGGATGGGCCAAAATAAATGTTTGTCTGCAATGTCTTTACCCGTAGCAGCTTTTATAACTTGTTTTAATTTAGGTACTCCCAAACGCTTTAAATCCAACCAGCGTTTTGCTTCATACTGGGTCTCGTAGCCCCTTTCCTTTAAGACTAAATCATTAAAAGAATCCGCTGTATAATCAGTCAAATTAAAATCAACATTAGAAGCAATGGATACAGGTTTTCCGTATGCTCTTCTATGAACCTGATTAAGGGCTTCAACAGATTCTAAAGTTGGCTTATTTCCTGCACGACATGCCGCTTCTGCGAACATCAATAAAATATCGGAATAGCGATAAATTGGAAAATCGCAACCTGCTGCAGTTCCTGTAGGGGCTAATGGGTCAATAAATTTCTTACAAAGCATTGAATTTTTTCCTAATCCGATGTCCCAGTTAATCCAGTTATACCCTTTTCTAAGATCATTATTATCCCAATTCTTATATATAGGGTTAGTTTGTGAATCCGAATGATGTCCAAAAAAGCCACCTGCTCCATGAAGTTTTGTACCAGGATGTTGAGCAAACATAGCTAAATACATCCCCTGGCCATCTATTCTACTCATTTTTAGATAAAAAATCTCTTCTGATGTAGTTGAAACTGTAGGGCCAAATATTTTATCAAAATCACTAGTTGTTGTAACTGGCACAAGAGAAAAAAGATTAGATTTTATTATTTCATTTGATTTATCCCTTGCTTCAGCATATTGATTTCGAGTAAAATAAACTTCCGCTAATGCTGCCTTGGCTGCCCATTTAGTGGCTCTGCCTATTTGTGTCGACCTCTCGGGCAACTTACTTTCAGCTTCTTTTAAATCATTGATAATAAGCGTATATACCTCATCTACTGTGCTTCTTTTAATATTAGGCTCATTTAGATTAGCTTCCGTTCGTAACGGTACGCCCCCCCAGTTTCTCACCAACCAAAAATACTGGTATGCCCTCAAAAATTTTGCTTCGGATACATACTTATCAATATCTGCTTTGCTGATGCTGGAACCTTTTGGGGCATTTTGGATGACTAAATTGGCATTTCGTATACCTAAATAAAGGAGTGTCCAACCGGCATCTGTACGTGAAATATTAGTACTATTCAAGCCTTGGAAATCACTCAAAACCAGATAACTTCCTCGTCCATAACTATAGTCTGTATAGGCTTCCAACTGAGCCCCTAGCTGTCCACTTATATTATTCGCTGCACGTAGCTGCTGGTAGGAAGCATTGACTGCTGTTTCTACTTCTCCCGCCGTATTATAGAAAGTTTCTATTGCAATGGCTTTTGGGGCTTCTTCAAGTAATTGTGAACAACTATTAAGTCCGCAAAGAATGATTGAAACCAAAGCTGCTTCTAAAAATTTATTTTTCATTTTTTTAGTTAAAGTTTAATAATGTGTCAAACAACAAAAAATATTTAAGAATAAATTAAAATCCAATTCTAAGTCCTAATGTTATTGATTTAGAGGTTGGATAGCTGTAATGATCTATACCCTGACCAATGGAATTTGCTCCACCCTGTGAGTTGGTTTCGGGATCCCACCAAGAATACTTTGTAATCGTAAATAGGTTTTGGCCGCTGGCATACACTTGGGCAGTACGTAAATTTACCCCCCATTTTTTCAAGGGTAAAGTATAGGCCAACTGTATATTACGTAATCGTAGGTATGAGCCGTCTTCAACCAATCGGTTTGAAAAGTTATACGTATTTGCTCTTGAAATGATTGGATATTTTGCTGTTGGATTTGATGCTGTCCAATGGTTATAAAATACCTCACGAGGCATATTTAAACCGTAGCCATAGTCAAGGGTATTTCCAATTGAACTAACATTAACTAAATCGTTCCCTTGAGAGCCTTGCAAAAATAACATCAATTCCAAACCTTTATAGCTCATGGTGGAATTAAACCCGTAAATAAAATCGGGATTAGGATTGCCTATAATCGTCTTATCAAATTGGTTTATTAAGCCATCATTGTTTAAATCCTTATACTTTTCCCTCCCCAAATTGGTGTACCCGTCCGTTACATAACCATAAAATACTCCCATGGGTTGACCCTCACGAAGCAAATTGGGATTATCGCTAATAAGCGTTACAGAAATAGATCCACCTAAAATATCTGATCCATTATATAATTTTACTACCTGATTACGATTAAACGAAATATTTGCTCCAATATCCCATTTAAATTCTTTATCAAATACTCGGCCATCAAATGTAATTTCTAAGCCTTTGTTTTGGATTTCACCAACGTTTCTTATCGTACTCGTAAAACCAAAGCTCTCGGGTAATTGCACTGTATTCAAAAGGTCTCGGGTATTTTTGATATAATAATCTACAGTAAGGTGATATCGGTTGTTTACAAAAGATGCATCAATACCAATGTCCGCCTGTTCAGTAGTTTCCCATTTTAAATTGCCTGGAAGGCGTGTACCAGGTGCAAACGTATTGTAAATGGCATCTCCAAAAACAGTTTTCCCTGATAGTAGATTATTGAGTGTTGCATATGGACTTATAGCCTGGCTTCCGGTTTGTCCCCAACTTGACCTTAATTTAAGATTAGATATGAGTGCGTTGTCTTTCAGAAAATCCTCTTCCGAAATCCGCCACGCCAAGGCTGCAGAAGGGAAATATCCCCACTTATTTTCAGGGCTATATCTTGATGAACCATCAGCACGAAAACTCATTGTAGCTAGGTATTTGTTATCAAAGCTATAATTCACCCGACCTAAGCCAGATAAAATTCTGGCTAATGAATAGCTTGAACTCGGAATTCCTGGAATACCTGCGGAACTCAAATTTGCCGTTTCTGTAACATTACTTAGAAAACCATTTCCTGAGCCCGATAAAGATGTATTCAAGAAATCTTGATAGGTAAAACCCACCACCGAAGACAAGTTGTGCTTACCTAATGTTTTATTATAGCTTACTGTATTTTCACTCAACAGACTTCTTCCCTGCGAAGTAGAAACACTGGCTGAGCCCTGCGAATTGACAAAAGCGGTGGTGGTATATCCGTCGGTTCGGTCATCACTATTTTCAACACCTCCTGCAATTTTAATCGCCAGCCCTTCAAACGGCTTAAACGTTAAAGCCAAATTCGCTAAAACACGATTAGCATTTACTAGGTCTGTTTGATAGTTTGTAAAGTTAAGAGGGTTAATAAGTACATTTGAAATAAAAGGATAAGCGATAGCTAGATTCCTAAATGTACCATCTTCATTATATGGGGTAAGTGTGGGTGGAGCTGAAATAGCTGCTGATATCATTGACCCACCTCTGTTACTGCCCCCATTATTTTGTCGGCTGGTGGAAATATTAGTTAAAGTTGCCCCATAAGCGACACTGAATTTTTTACTTACTTCTGTATTAACATTAGCCCTAAGTGAGTAACGGTTGTAATCGCTACCGATTATTATCCCCTGTTGTCCAAAAATACTTCCTCCAATTGAGTAGCGTGTTTTTTCATTGCCTCCACTGACAGTTAAGTTGTGTGTTTGCATGGGAGCTTTACGAAAAATTAGATTTTGCCAATCGAACCCTTCACCGAAGCCATCTATTTGGGCTTGGGTAAAATATGGTGCTACCTTATCATTTGTGGCTTGTTCGTTATAAAAAGTGGCATATTCTTTGGCATTCATTAAATCCAAATTTTTTCTTAAGGTCTGTACGCTATAACTCCCTTCGTAATCTACCTGCACTTTTCCCGCCTTCCCCTGTTTGGTAGTAATTAATACGACGCCATTTGCTCCTCGTGAACCATAAATAGCAGTAGCCGAGGCATCTTTTAAAATTTCAATAGACTCGATATCCGTATTATTTAATATAGTTGGGTTGTTTCCCGAAGTAGGAAATCCATCAACTACATAAAGAGGTTCATTACTGCCCTGCACCGAGTTGGTTCCACGAATTCTAACACTAACAGCACCGCCCGGCGAACCTGTATTTTGAATCACCTGCACACCGGAGGCACGACCCGATAATGCCTGCAGCACATTAGTAGTTGGAAACGCATTGATTTCCTTTGCTTTAACCGAAGTCAACGAACCTGTTAAATCACTTTTTTTAACTGTTCCATAACCAACAACAACAACCTCATCTAAAGCTTGAGAATCTTGTTGCAACGATACTATTAATTTCGTTGTATTACCCGCTTCAATTTCTTTTGCAATATATCCCACAAATGAAAATACCAATACTGTTTTTTCATTAGGGATATTCAAGGAAAACTCACCTTTGACATTCGTCAATGTGCCTTTAGAAGAACCCTTGACTGTTATACTTACTCCCGGTAAGGGTTCGTTTGTCTCGGCATCTTTGACTAAGCCTGTAATGGTTTGTGCATTAGCGCTAAGAGAGCATAAAAAGTAAATGCCCACTAATAAAGCAAAAGTTGTAGAAAATTTATTTGTTTTCATAAATACTTTATTATAGTTGAATAATTATTTTACAATGCAAATGTATTAAACATTTTATTTAAATATAATTATTTTTTTTTATTTTAATAATAGTGCTATAATAGGGCCTATTAAACAAATTGATGATCTTTTATTAATTTGTAGGTGGTAACTATTTTTTAAAAAATAAAATATTAATTACATTTACTTTAATAATAATAAAATAAATGGTTTTAGTTTTATTAAAAGCGTTTGAAATTCTTGAATTAATTGCTCAAGCAAAGGGGCAACCTCTGACGCTTACCGAAATTTCAAGTATTTTAAACTTGAAGCAGCCAACAGTATCTAATATTATTAATACGCTAATAAGTAAAGGATATGTCGAACATGTTGGTAAAAAAAAGGGATATAAATTAGGCCCATCTTCCTTCAGGTTAACAAATGAAGTAAATTACGAGCAAGAGCTCATTGCCGCTTCACGTAGTACAATGGCAGATTTAACCCAAAATCTTAATGAAACTTGTTTAATTGGTGTACTTAGAAATCAAAAGCGTATTTTATTACATTCAGTTCATTCTGATCGTGACATTCAAGTACAACTAAAGACTGAGAGACCTGTTTATGAATCGGCTAGTGGCAGAATACTATTTGCTTATCTTAGTGAAGGCGAAAGGAAAAGTTTTTTACAACAAAATGGATTACCCGATGCATCTATATGGAAAGAGGCATCAACTTTGGAAGGTCTAAATGACGCAATTTCAAAAATAAAAGTAGAGGCATTTGTTGCAACTTACTTGCAAGAAAGAGGTGTAAAAGGTTTTGCTGTTCCCATTTTCAAAAATAATAAGGTGATTGCAGGCTTAAGCATATTTCTTCCAGAATATCGATGCAATAAAAGTAAAGAAATAGAAATTAAAAAATCTTTGAAAATTGCTTCCATTAAAATCGAACAAAATTTATAATCTTATACTAATTATTTCATTGCGTTAATTTATATAGATGATATATCTTCAAATTAAGCGGTCGGACTCATTTGCTAGTGTAATTTAAACGCTCAGTTGAAATTTGTGTCCCATTGGTGAAGCAAAACAATCCAAATGACTCAATTTGCTGCAAAAAAGACCCCAATATGGTCTTTAAATCAAATAAAAACATATTTTGAGATAATGTAGGTTACCGGTACCTGACATGAAAGGTTTTTACCTTAATAAGCGACAATAATCCTAAGTAATTTCATCGCTCTTTGCACATTCTTGGCACAAAACGAAAATCTAATGTAAAACGGTCCTCGAAAAAGGTCGAAAAATCATCAAACCCACTACTGGGCTTGAACCACAAAAATCGATGAATGGATGTAATAGGGGAGGTTTTTAATCGAAAAAAGTCACCATTTCTGATGACTTTCCTGTTTGCTCCCTTACTAGGCGGAATGTTGCAGCCGTTTTCATTGGTTGAACTTGCCAAAATCAGAAAATTGAATGATTGAACTTCGTGTAAATTGAAGGAAGTTTAATTTCCATTTTTTTGATTTCTTTTCCCTCTCAAAGGAAGAAACATATTAAATGAGATAGTAGATACTTTTCTATCAGAATTTTTAAAGATTGAATTTATCCCCCATTCATACCTAGTGCCTAAACTAAATTTATTTCCAAAATGTTGTCTAAAATCAAAGAACAGAGAAGAATAATTTGTTGTTTCGCTACTTACGTCTTTGGTACCCGTTGCTGTCTTTAGCTCAGGGCTCAATATATAGTTTTCCGCTACGCCAAAACTCAAATTCGACATCTTCCCAATGTCAAACATTGGGCCAATATAGACGGCAAGATTGCCAGTAGTAAATTCTCCGCTTTGGCCTGGCATTAATGCCAAATCTCCATAATTACGGCTTGAACCATCAAACTCGGTATAGATTGAGACCCTTTTAGAAATTTTTCTGCGAAAATAAAAACCGCCTCCTACATCAACTTTGTTAAATTCATCATCGAAACCAAAAATATTTGTAGACAATACAACGCCAAATTTATTTTTTGATGGCTCCACATCTTGGGCAAATAATGACCCTATTGAAGTTGTAAATAGAATGAGACATAAAATTGAATTCTTCATAATATTAGTTACTGTTTGTAAAAATATTAATGATAAATCACTTCCCACTCCAAGCGTCCATTATGCCTGATTTAATATCAGTATAACTTGTGAACAGATAAATGACTAAAATGATAACGAAAATTGTTTTCCAGTGAGTTTTTACTAATACTTTTAAGTCGCTTAAGAACTGATTCATATCTGTGATTTTAAGGTTTACATTAAATTCATAGGGTTTGGTTTCGGAAGTTTTCACGAATTCAGACAAGTCGGTTTTTAATACCTCGCCAATAACTCTTAAAGAATAAAGACTTGGTTTTACCTCGTTATTCTCGATTCTTTGAATTGTTCTGAGGGTTAATCCTGTCTGTTCTGAAAGTTC
>Ga0222712_10004972_pt1 | contig 13660 bp, 16 predicted proteins | sample C33_657DmetaG_FD_165043 | JGI IMG/M metagenome (GOLD analysis project Ga0222712, IMG submission 165043) | Estuarine water microbial communities from San Francisco Bay, California, United States - C33_657D | ecosystem: Environmental > Aquatic > Marine > Unclassified | place: USA: California...
GACGGCCTCATAAGTAAGGACGGAGTATCCAAGGTCATTGCGAGCAATCCAGCTCTCCTTGGCAGCAGCTCGCAACTGAGCCTGACGCTCGGACCTGTTGTGACCTAAAAGGAAGTCGAGTTTGGGAATCTGGAGGCTGTCGGCGGGGATTGGCACGTCTCAAACTTATGCCCAAAGGCATTTCGGGCGACTACTGAGGGGTAAATGAAGCACAAATGAACGTGACGAGAAAATATTGGAGAGATTCCCATAGTGGGCACCCCATGACTTCACCGGTGTTAGCCTTTCCTCCGTTTCAAAAGGAGGTGGGATGGACGTCGGGGATCCCGTTGTAAAGCTCGATAATGTTCGCAAGCAGTACGGATCGTTCGTAGCCGTCCATCAAGCCGACTTCGCTATAGGTCGTGGTGAATTCTTCGCCATGTTGGGACCTTCAGGATGCGGCAAGACCACCACACTCAAAATGATCGCTGGGTTTGAACAACCCACCGCAGGTCATGTCTTCCTCGAGGGAGAAGACGTCTCTCAAGTCCCTCCTCACAAGCGCAATGTCAACACTGTGTTTCAGCAGTATGCGCTCTTCCCGCATATGTCCGTGTTCGACAACGTGGCATTTGGTCCTCGAAGCAAGAAGATCAACGAGTCCGAGGTCAAGTCTCGGGTCAATGAAATGCTCGAAGTTGTCCGCCTCGGTGAATTTGCTCAGCGTCGTCCCGCGCAGTTGTCTGGTGGACAGCAGCAGCGTGTGGCACTCGCTCGCGCTTTGGTGAACTACCCATCCGCTCTCTTGCTCGATGAGCCTCTTGCTGCCCTCGACCTCAAGCTCCGTGAAGCAATGCAGATTGAACTTAAGCGCATTCAGCGTGAGGTGGGCATCACGTTTGTGTTCGTCACGCACGACCAAGGTGAAGCGCTCACGATGAGCGACCGCATCGCAGTCATGAGCGAAGGTCGTGTTGAGCAGGTGGGTGCACCTGTCGAGATCTACGCTCGCCCTGAGACTCTCTTTGTTGCGGGTTTCATCGGTTCAGCCAACTTGTTGCCCGGCACCGTGATGTCATCAGATGGTGCGGGCACTCGCGTGCAACTCCTTGATGGCACACAAGTTGTTGTTGAAGCGGGCAATAGTGCGCCTGCTGCATCTCTGTCACAGGGAAACCAAGTCACCGTGATGCTTCGTCCAGAACAAGTAGTGCTTGATGGCGAAGGTTCAATGAAGGTCTTTATCACCGACACTGTTTTCCAAGGTTCATCAGTTCGTGTTGTTGGTCGCACATCAAACGACACGGAAGTTTCTGCACTTGTTCCTGCAGGTTCAAATCACCGAGCACCCTCGGCAGGCGAGACCGTATCCATGCAGTGGCATGCCTCTGCGCCGTACTTGTTGGAAGGGTGGCCAGAGACTGCTGGTTCCACCGCAACCAACGTCGATTCCATCGAGGCCACGTTGTAGCACTTGCTGCAACAGCCACAACCCCTCTCACCAGTAACTACACAAGGAGACACATCATGGGAGCACGAAACAAAATGCCCGCTTGGCGCGGGCCGAACTATTCGCGTCGCGATTTCCTCGTGCGTTCAAGTCTTGTTGGAGCGGGCGCATTGTCTCTTCCCACTCTGCTTGCTGCGTGTGGTAGTGGGTCATCATCTACTGCAGATACCAAGTCATTGTTCTTTGAGAACTGGACCGGATACATGGACGAGGAGACGGTCGCTCTCTTCGCCAAAGAAACTGGTATCGACTTCAAGTACACCGAAGCGTTTAACGACAACAACGAGTACTTCGCCAAGATTCAGCCGGCGCTTGCCAAGGGCGACAAAATTGCTCCGGACATTCTCGCTCCCACCTTCTGGATGGCAGCTCGTTTGATTCAGCTGGGTTGGGTGCAGAAGCTCGACAAGGCAAGCATTCCAAATTTCGCCAACTTGCGAGACGACCTCAAGGATCCATCATGGGACAAGGGCAATGTCTACAGCCTTCCGTACCAGACTGGTATCGCTGGTATCGCGTACAACAAGAAGGTCACCGGTCGTGAACTGAACTCGGTCGAAGATCTCTTTGACACAGCGTTCAAGGGAAAGATTGGTGTCCTCACCGAAATGCGAGACACCATTGGTCTCATCATGATGGCTGAAGGCAAGGACATCTCAAAGGTCTCCACTTTCAATGAAGCTGCGAATGCTTTTGATCGTTTGGAAAAGGCGAAGAATGACGGACAGATCCGTTCCTTCACAGGCAACGACTATGTCGATGACCTCGCCGCCGGCAACTTTGCTGCATGCGTTGGTTGGTCGGGAGACGTTCTGCAATTGAGCAAGGACAACCCAGATATCAAGTTCATCGTTCCCGAGGAGGGCGGCACGAGCTGGTACGACACCATGGTGTGGATGAAGGGTTCTGAAAATGGCGACTCAGTCTCCAAGTGGATGAACTACTTGTACGACCCAGTGAACGCTGCTCGTTTGACATCTTTCGTTCAGTACATGTCTCCAGTTAAGGGTGTTCGTGAAGAACTCGTGAAACTGGGTGGCGAAAGTGCTGCTCTCGCAGAAAACCCATTGATGTTCCCTGATGATGCAACCATCAAGAAGTTGCAGACATGGGGTGGATTGTCCGAGACCGAAGAAGCAAAGTTCGATGAGCGCTTTGCATCTATTGCCGGCGCGTAGCGCTTTCAACAATCAATTACGTCAGTGACTGAGCCACACAAGCGTTTCGCTTCTCGTCCCGAGTGGATGGGACTTGGCGTCATGGTGTTCGTCGCTTTTGGCGTAGTGGCGCTCGCTGCCGAGTGGGTCACCGGTGCACTTGCAATCGGATTGCTTGCACTGTTGATCACATCAGTGGTTGCAATCATTTGGGTTGCCATCATGGGTGGCCTTGAAACGCGTCGCGCACTTGCTCCATATGGCTTGTTGAAGCCAGGAATTTTGTGGCTCAGTTTGTTCTTCCTTGCTCCCTTGTGGACGATGCTCGAGATGTCGCTCTCCAGCAAGAAGAGTCGTTTCGACTTCTTCCCGTCGTTTTCATGGGAGTGGAGTAACTACTCGAAGGCGTTGACCGATTTTGCTCCACAGTTCGGCCGAAGCTTTTTGTATGCAGGCATTGCGACATTGCTGACTTTGCTTATTGGTTATCCATTGGCATATGTCATCGCATTTCGTGGCGGCAAATATCGAACCTTGTTATTGGGTCTGATTGCGGTTCCATTCTTTACGTCGTACTTGATTCGTACATTGGCGTGGCAGAACTTGCTCTCTGACTCTGGTCCAGTGGTCTCTGTCCTTGAAACTCTCAAACTTGAGAACATCATGGAGTGGTTACACATCATGGATAACGGGCGACTCATCAATACGCCCGCAGCAGTGATTGGTGGACTCACTTACAACTTCTTGCCATTCATGATTCTTCCGATTTACGTCAGCCTCGAAAAGATTGATGTGCGCCTGATGGATGCGTCGATGGATCTCTATACAACGGCAACGGGCGCCTTCCGTCGTGTGGTGTTGCCATTGTCGATGCCCGGCATTTTTGCGGGCAGCCTTTTGGTGTTTATCCCCGCTGCGGGCGACTTCGTGAATGCAAAATTCTTGGGTAGCCCGCAGACAACAATGATCGGTAGTTCGATTCAAGATCAGTTCTTGGTGCAGTTGAACTATCCATTGGCAGCAGCAATGTCATTCGTGTTGATGGCCATCATCACTGCATCGGTATTGGTGTATGCCAAGTTCATGGGTACAGAGGATCTGGCATGACCCGCGCACATGACTCCAAGCAGAAGTGGGGCCGCGGAGCCATCAATGCTGTCGCTGCGGCGACGATGCTGTATCTCTTTGCGCCTATCGTCATGATTGTTCTCTTCTCGTTTAACAATCCGAAGGGCCGATTCAACATCGTCTGGAATGGTTTCACGCTGAAGAACTGGGCGAATCCATTTTCTCATCAAGAACTCACGGAAGCTCTAGTTGTCAGTCTCAAAGTTGCCTTTCTGTCGACGCTCATCGCAACAATTCTTGGTACCTGTATCGCACTGGCATTGAGCCGTTACAAGTTCAAGGGCAGTGGGGCCGTCAATCTGTTCCTGGTCTTGCCATTGACATCACCAGAAGTTGTCCTGGGTTCGTCGTTGGCCACGTTGTTCTTGTCTCGCGGTATTTCATTCGGAATGGTCACGGTCATCATTGCTCATGTGATGTTTCAGGTGTCATTTGTTGCAGTGACCTTGCGTGCACGCATTCGCGGATTCGATTGGTCGTTGGAGCAAGCAGCGATGGATCTCGGTGCGACGCCACGCCGCGCCTTCTGGAAAGTCACATTCCCGCTCATCCTCCCGGGCATCCTTGCCGCAGCCCTTTTGTCATTTGCGCTCTCAATTGACGACTTCATCATCACGTTCTTTAACGCTGGTTCGCTCGTCACGTTCCCACTGCAAATCTTCGGCGCATCTCGTGTGGCAATCCCTGCTCAGATCAACGTCTTGGCGACAATGTTGCTGATGGGAAGCATCGCCATCATGGTGGGCGGACTCATTATCGAATCGCGTCGTAACCGTCTGAATAACGGCTCGGAAGCCAAGAGGTAAATCATGTCGAGGGAAGGCCGAATAGCCATCGCGCCGGAGACTTCTCCGGCATGGATTACAGATGCTGTCATTGCTGGTGGCGGAGTTGTCGCCCCCGCAGCCGAAGCCACTGCCGCAGTGTGGACTGCCGCACGAGATGCTGATGGTTTGAAAGCCTTTATTGAAGCCAACGATCATCTGGAGTGGATTCAGGTTCCGTTTGCTGGCGTGGAACGTTTCTTGCCCGTGATCGATGACAGTCGCACGTGGACATGCGGTAAAGGTGTGTATGCAGAGCCTGTTGCAGAACATGCATTGGCCTTAGCGCTGGCAGGTTTGCGCAATGTTGCTGACTATGCACGTGCGAAAACATGGACTGGGCCTGTCGGGCGCAATTTGCTCGGAGCTTCGGTCACCATTGTCGGCGGTGGTGGAATTACGGAATCGCTCATTCGACTCTTGACGCCGTTCCAGTGCGATATCACAGTGGTGCGACGAACCGTCGAACACGTTGAAGGCGCCGACACGGTTGTTGGTACGGAGAATTTGGTGGATGCATTGGTGGGCGCTGATGTTGTCTTCCTTGCTTTGTCGCTCACGCCTGAAACTGCGGGTCTCATCGGTCGTCCTGAATTCGAACTAATGGAATCTCATGCCTGGATCGTGAATGTTGCTCGTGGTGGGCACATCGTGATGGATGACTTGGTGTGGGCATTGCAGAACGGCATCATCGGCGGCGCAGCAATTGATGTCACCGACCCCACAGAACCGTTGCCCGATGGTCATCCGTTGTGGGATCTTCCCAATTGCATCATTACGCCACATGTGGGCAACACACCAGAGATGGCAGTGCCACTTCTCTCCGAGCGCATCACAACGAATGTGCAGAAATACATCGCTGGTGAAGAACTCATTGGTTTAGTAGATGTGCGACAGGGCTATTAAACGGAATCATTACGAAGTGTTGGGAGTTTCTCCCTCATCTTCCGCTGAAGAAATTCGTACCGCGTTTCGGCGTCTTGCACGACAGCATCATCCCGATACCTCTGATATTGCCAACTCTGAACATGCGATGGCAGAGATCAATCGCGCGTGGTCGGTGTTGTCTGACCCCGTACAGCGTTTTGATTACGACCGCTCACTGCGCGCGGAAAAGACTGCGACACAATCAACACGTCGTGCTGCGGAAGAGTCTGTAGACGTCTCTCGTCCGGTGCCTGTGTATCCCGCACGATTCCCGTGGCGAGGAATTCTGTTCTTCGGTGTTGTTGCAGTAGTGGCGGTGTTGGTGATGCATGCATTGGCGAAGCCAGTGGGTCCTGAAGTGCCGGACAATCTTTTGGTGACCGGATCATGTGTCGAAATTGATGCCGAACAATTCGTGAAGGAAGTCTCCTGCCTTACTGCTCACGATGGGACCGTTCGTCAATTTGTTGCCTATGACAGGAACTGCCCGTCAGACACCATGGGCTACCTCGACCGACAGGGCATGGGAATCGCGTGTGTTGAGTACTCGTCGGACGGGCCAGGTGGGGGAGACAGGGTTCCTTAGGTAATCTGACAGTCCCGTAAGGGCGCGTAGCTCAGTTGGTTAGAGCACCACGTTCACACCGTGGGGGTCATGGGTTCGAGTCCCGTCGTGCCCACCAATATTCATGAGAGCAAGGCTCTGATGGTGGTCAATCCACTTCCACTGTTTCGGAACTAGTTTCTACGTCGTGCGGAGATTATGTGAACGGCCTGGTTGTGCAGCGCCAGCAGAGGTGTCGTATGGCATCGATAACTCCGCACTCCTTGTCTGGGTCGATAATCGACCCATTCCTGAACGGGAACTTGCTGGTCGCCTGTGTCGCCGTCATGCCGACGCCATCTCGGTGCCTCGTGGATGGACGATCGATGATCGTCGCCAGGCAGTGCCGCAACTGTTTCGCCAAGCCGATATGCCGCAAGCGGAGCCAGTGAAGAAAACTAAACGTGCTCCCAAAGTTGCGCAACCTGAAACTGGCAACAGCAAGAAGATGACATTGTTTGAAACGATCGCTGAAGAACTCGCAGAGATCGAGAAGGCGCAAGATCCTGTCACTGATCCTGATGAGACGCGCGCGATTCCTTGGTCGCCTCGACTGACTGGTTCGTACAGTGAGGACGAAGATGAGAATCAACCTGTTCTAGGGCGACTGATGGGGCGCGCCTTTGGACAGCGGAAAGATGACGACAAATGAACTACTCCTCATCTGTTGATGTTCCGGTGGCAATTGATGCAGTGCGGCCGTTTGTTGAAGATCTTGCGGCCTATCCCACGTGGATGCCGATGGTGCACGATGTCGTCGCGGTGGATGACGGTGTGTGGTCCGTCGAATTACGCGCAAAAGTTGGCGTGTTTGCTCGATCAAAGAAGTTGCGCATGCGTCGGACAATGAACGAAGAGAGCATCATTGTGTTTGAACGAGATGAAGACGACAATCGTCAACATTCTCCGTGGGTGATGCGTGTCTCGCTTAGTCCATCAGCAATGGGCACAAACGTGACTATCGATCTTTCGTACGGTGGTTCCTTGTGGACGGCCGGAATTCTTGACCGAGTTCTTGCATCGCAGGTTGATGCTGGAAAATCTGGTCTTGTGCGCGCTGTTCAGGGCGCGTAGGCGCCCAGTCGTCCATTAGGGCGACGCTCGACCACGAGGTCCATGCCAAAAGTGGCAGAGAGATTTTCAGAAGTCAGCGTGTTCTCTAATAATCCTGAAGCAATGAGTACTCCATCGCGCATCAATGCGCAATGAGTAGTTGAGGCAGGAATCTCATCCACGTGGTGAGTAACAACAACTGAGGGAAGCGAAGGATTCTCGCGAGAGAACTCATCGAGGATTCGCACCAAATGTTCGCGTCCGCCTAGGTCAAGTCGGGCACTGGGTTCGTCGAGAAGGATGGCGATGGGGTCAGTCATAAGAGCACGACTTAATAACACTCGCTGCTGTTCTCCAGAGGACAAAGTGCCAATAGGAGTGTCTGCGTGCATTGCAACGCCCATGCGGTTGAGGCATTCAACAGCTTTCGCTCTGTCCGCGTCGTCGTATTCGTGCCACCACACTTCCAATGCGCCGTTCTTTGCACTCATCACTACTTCTAAAGAAGTCAGTGCAGGGCGCAGTTCCGAAGCAAGTGAAGCGGAGACATAGGCAAGTCGTGGACGAACAGGTCGAATATCAAAGGTTCCGAGGGCTTGTCCATTGATGCGTATGTGGCCCCTAGACGGATGGAGATAGAGCGACATCACTCGAAGCAATGTTGTTTTTCCGCAACCATTGGGCCCAAGAATTACCCATCGGTCATGAGGGTGAATGCTGAGAGATACGTTGTCGACAGTGGCGCGTGTGCCATGAACGATGGAGACACTCACTGTTTCAATCACTGGTGATGTGGCCCCGGATGTCATTGACAACACGGTAGTGGTCAGACACGTGTGGCATGGCAAAGTGGGGCATGGCGAACGGGGGCGTGAGCGAGTTAGCGCAAGGTCTTGCGCAGGTGATGAATGCGTCATCTGTTGATGATCTGCGTCGTCTCACCGGTGGTGCTTCACGAGAGACATGGATGTTCACTGCCGACAGTGAAAAGTATGTGATGCAGCGAGTGCGTCCTGGACATCCAGGAGGTCTGGGGTTTGAACCACAGGTGTTGATGCAGGCGCAGCTTGCTGGAGTCCCTGTTCCGCAGATGATCTATGACGGTTCTGCATCAACGACACTTGATCGACCATTCATGATCGTTCGCGCTGTGGAAGGCGAGACAATTGCCCGAAAGATTCTTCGTGACGATGAGTTCGGTCATGCACGCACTGTTCTCGCAGCGCAATTGGGTGAAGCAGCTGCACGGACCCATATGGTGGCCGACGATGCAATAGTTGGTCTTCCTGGCCCGGATCAGCTCACGATGTATCGCGCAGTCATGGATGAACTGGGCGAACCACATCCTATTTTTGAAATTGCGTTTCGTTGGTTAGAGCAGAACCGACCATCACAGGAGCGTCGAACATTGGTGCACGGCGATCTTCGTTTGGGGAACATCATGGTCGGTACTACGGGTCTAACCGCAGTGCTGGATTGGGAGCTAGCCCATGTCGGCGACCCCATGGAAGATCTCGGTTGGTTATGTGTTCGCGCATGGCGATTTGGCGGTGCACAGCCTGTTGCAGGCATTGGCACATACGAAGAGTTATTTGCCGCCTATGAGAAAGTCTCTGGAATTAAGCCTGATCTGGATGCCGTTCGCTGGTGGGAAGTTCTGGGAACATTGAAATGGGGCATTATCTGTATACGTCAAGCTGCGACTCACTTACAGGGCATTGCTCGTAGTCATGAGTTGGCAGCCATCGGTCGCCGAGTCTGTGAGAACGAATACGACCTCATCGAATATCTCGCGGAGATGGTGAAATGACAGCACCACATGACAGACCCACAGCCAGTGAACTAGTACAAGCTGTTCGTGAGTGGATGGAGCAAGACCTCATGAAAGGTGTCGAGCCTCGATTGGTCTTTCACCTCCGAGTTGCTATGAACATGCTTGACATTGTTGACAGAGAATTGCAACTCGGTGCTCCGATGGAAGAACGACATGCTCAGGTGCTGCAAAGTCTTGGCGTTGCGGACGACGCGGAACTGGCGCAGAAAATTCGCGCTGGTGACTTTGATGAAGACGTGTCATCTCTGCTCGCAGTGTTGCGCCCAGTTGTGGAAGACAAAGTTCGCGTTGCGAACCCAAAGTATTTGCGTTAACGCATTGGTTTCGGTGTCACCGTGACAGGTTGACCCGCAGCAAGCTGGCCGCACGCCGCGTCAATCTCGGTTCCACGGTTCTGACGCGTGGTGGCATTGACTCCGAGGTCTCTCAGCAACCGTTGGAATGCGGCAACACGTGCAGGAACTTCCCACGGTGGGCCAGCCCGGAGTGGGATTCAGTGGAATCAAATTCACGTGGGCAGGAGGGGAGAGTTGAAAGCACAGTTCGGCTAACTCACGAGCATCTTGGTCAGTGTCGTTCACGGTGGAGATGAGTGCCCATTCGAACGTGACGCGGCGACGCTTTTCGTGGAGATAATCGCGACAAGTCTGCATCAACATCTCTAATGGATACCGCTGGTTGATGGGCACCAATTGATCACGAAGTTCATTGCGGGCCGCATGTAATGACACTGCAAGATTCACTGGTAATGGTCGAGACGCAAGAGTCTTGATGCCAGGGACAATGCCCACAGTGGAGATGGTGAGATGGCGTGCGGAGATGCCGATATCTCCGTGAATGCGTTCCACTGCTGCCCATACGGACGCTTCGTTGGCAAGAGGTTCACCCATGCCCATGAACACGATGTTGTCAATGCGCCGTGAACGTGCGGCTGCTTCGCGAGCAGCGCGAACAACTTGCTCCACAATTTCGCCAGTCGTGAGATGACGGTTAAAACCAGCCTGACCTGTTGCACAGAATCCACAGGCCATCGCGCAGCCAGCTTGAGTACTGACGCACACAGTGGCGCGCTCTTCGTAATACATGAGAACGGTTTCGATGGGGTGATGACCTTCGAGCAGATTCCATAAGAACTTGACCGTGTCACCGTCTTCGCTGACCGAACGAGTGACCTCAATCAACGACTCTGGCAATTCATTTGAGATGCGTGTACGCAAAGCAGCAGGAAGTGTGGTGATGTCGGCGGGACGCTGAAAGTGGGTGTAGAGCCCTGACCACAACTGGTCGAGACGATAGCGAGGCTCACCTTCAAGAATGCTCGCGATCTCATCTCGCGTTGGCTGATACAGAGATGAGGTCATGAGGATGCTCCTGGTGCGATGTCGCCGACGAATGCATGTTCTTCGTGGTGGGCGGTGAAGCCAAGCGTGGTGTACATGGCAATTGCAGATGCGTTATCTGCATCGACGTACAACATGGCTTCGGTGATTCCATGTTGTTCAATGTGGTGAAGCCCTGTGATAGTCATGAGTCGACCAAGACCTTTGCCTGACATTGATGGTTCGACTGCAATGACGTAGATCTCTCCCATTGCAGGTTCTGTATCACGATGCAATTTGGTCCAACAGAATGCAGCCAATTGTTCACCTTTGTGATGAAGTCGAAATCCTTCTGGATCAAACCATTCTTCGCTCATACGGCTGTGCAAAATTTCTTTCGTCCAACCGCCTTGTTCAGGGTGATGACTAAATGCACTGTTGTTGACAGTGAGCCAGGCGTCTTCATCGAGGCCTGGTCGAAAGGCACATGATTCAAAGTTGGCAATTTCTGCGACTACATCTGATGGAAGCGGAAGTGGGCGACGTAACTGCAACAGGCGTCGTCCCTGATGAAGGCCAACTTCGCTCGCAAGTTGACGGTGGATGTTGTTGGGCTCAAAGACCCACCAGTGCACGTGTCCGCCGCCTTCGGTCGCAACAACATTGAGTGCGGACCGAATGAGGTCTGGTGCAATCTCGAGAGAGTCATAACGATGAACGGGATGCACGATGAGGTCGAGAGACCAGGACTCGTTCCCACGCGACACCTGGCAGTAGCCCACGATGTTCCCCGTGGCGTTGTCGCGGGCGATGACTCCGGCAAAACCCTGTCGGCCGCCCTCACGGAGATCGAGCCATAAATGGTCGTTCAGGGGTCGGGCGCCATCGGCTCGCCACGCCGCCGAGATGAGGGCGGAGACCTCTTCCATGGCGACAGCGTCCATGTGTCTCTTTATTTCGAGTGAACGCACGCAGTCAGGGTACCTTCGTGTGCATGGGAAAGCCGAGAACACCAGCAGGGCGTGCAAAAGAAGTGGCCTCACGGCTAGCGGTTCTGTATCCAGGGGCTGAATGCGAATTGACGCATTCGAACCCCTATGAGTTGCTGGCAGCGACCATCTTGTCGGCGCAGTGCACCGATGCCCGCGTGAACATGGTGACTCCTGCTCTTTTTAAGAAGTACCCGACGCCAAAGGCATTGTCCGAGGCAGACCCAGCCGAACTGGAAGTCATTATTAAGTCCACGGGTTTTTACCAGAGCAAGGCAAAGAATCTCATCGGAATGGGCCGTGCAGTGATCGAACGTTTTGATGGAGTGATTCCACATGAACTGGAAGATCTCGTGACATTGCCGGGAGTTGGCCGCAAGACGGGCAACGTGTTGCGCAGTGTGGTGTTCGATCTTCCTGGTTTGGCCGTGGATACACACGTCGGGCGTCTATCGCGCCGTTTGGCGCTGACGACGGAGGAAGATCCCGTGAAGGTGGAAAAGGTGCTGAATGCATTTCTTCCTCCTGAAGAGTGGGGTCGTTTTTCATTGCGGCTCATTCTCCACGGACGCCGTGTGTGTGATGCGAAAAAGCCGAAATGCGACATTTGTGAACTTGAGGACATCTGCCCGTCGTCGAACTTGCCGACGAAGTCAAAGTCCAAGTGACAATCGGGCAGTAGCGTTTCACCGATGACTGACACGATTCGCGCTGAACTTGGAGCTGCTGCTGATGCGATTGGTAGTTACCGATCCCGCGTCGCTGGTCTATTGGATGCCGTTGGCCCCAATCATGAAGACCTGGTGAGTGCAATGTATGAAGCTGAGCGCGCATTGATTACTGCTGAACGCCTTTTAATTCGGGCTGAAAAACTCGCTCGTTCGTAACACGCGTCTGACTAGGTTTATCTCGTGGCAATTTTTGAACCCCGCGACCAGATTCGTGCGATGGCGGGGTATCACTCTGCTCAGGTAGACGTTCCTATCCGACTGAATACGAACGAGTCCCCATTTCCGCCACCTAATGGCTGGGTAGAAAAGCTTGCTGAAGTGGCACAGGGAATTGATTGGAATCGTTATCCCGATCGTGGCGCCACCGAGCTTCGTACAGTGATTGCATCGCGCCACAACGTGTCGCCAGAGAATGTCTTTGTTGCAAACGGTTCTAATGAAGTGTTGCAAACCATTTTGTTGACATACGGCGGTCACGGTCGCAAGGTGGCGACGTTTGAACCCACATATCAGATGTATGCCCAGATTGCTCGAGTGACCGGGGCTGAAGTAGTTGTCGGCGAACGCCGTGCAGATTTCACGCTTGATGCACACGAGATTGAGCGACTAATGCAGCGTGAATCCCCAGCGGTGACGTTCTTGTGTAATCCAAATAATCCCACGGGTCTTGTTGAGCCACGAGAAAACCTTGAAGTGTTGCTGCAACACGCCACGGGAGTTGTGGTTGTCGATGAGGCGTACGCTGAGTTCTCCGACTGGTCAGCGATGGACATGGTCTCAGAAGATCGTGCACTTGCCGTGACACGTACATTCTCTAAGACGTTGTCAATGGCGGCGTTGCGTGTTGGCTACGTCGTTGCTCCGAAATGGATGATTGCCCAATTGGAGATTGCTTCACTCCCGTATCATCTCGATTCGTTCAAGCAAGCCGCTACAACTGCAGCTTTATCGTTTACCAAGGAGATGGAAGAGCGTGTCTCGCTCATCAAGTCTGAACGCGCTCGAATTGAGTCAACGCTTGCAGGCCTTGATATTGATGTGTGGCCTAGCGGTTCGAACTTCGTTCTCTTCCGCCCACGTTCGGCGAATGCAGCCGGTGTGTGGACCTCTCTCTTGGCAGCCGGAATCCTGGTTCGTGACTGCAGTTCGTGGGCCCGCCTTGAAGGGTGCCTTCGAGTCACAGTGGGAACACCGGATGAGAACAGTGCTTTTTTGGCTGCAATGGCCGCTGCCACGGCTTAATTGACCGTTAATTAACAAATTGACCGCAAGGTCGGGCACATCAGCGGCGAGAATAGAGATATGGCACGTACAGCCCAAGTTTCTCGTAGCACGAAAGAGACATCCATCGATGTCTCCATCAATCTTGATGGCACCGGAAAAGCTGATATCAGCACCGGCATCCCTTTCTACGACCACATGTTGGAGCAGTTGGCGCGCCACGGCGGTTTCGACCTTTCTATTCAGGCCAAGGGAGATCTTCACATTGATACGCACCACACCGTTGAAGACGTAGCTATTTGTGTGGGAGAGGCATTGCACCAGGCGCTGGGTGACAAGGCTGGTGTCCGTCGTTTCGCAAGCGGATCTTTCCCGCTTGAT
>Ga0222712_10004975_pt1 | contig 13659 bp, 19 predicted proteins | sample C33_657DmetaG_FD_165043 | JGI IMG/M metagenome (GOLD analysis project Ga0222712, IMG submission 165043) | Estuarine water microbial communities from San Francisco Bay, California, United States - C33_657D | ecosystem: Environmental > Aquatic > Marine > Unclassified | place: USA: California...
TAAATTGCCAGTCGTAGTCGATATCGAATGCTTCTAATTCTGGCATTGTGAATAATTTAATTCCTCCTGGTGCTTGAAAGTCCCCCATAAATCTATCTTGAGCGATAAGATCTAACCTAGAAGCATATAATACGTGAGCTGCTTCATAAGTAGGTTCTACTGCTTTAGTATTCATTATAGTCTGATCTTCAGGCCATGGTGTAACTAAAGCACCTTCTTTATTCCAATAGTATTGCTTCTTTTCTATAACTGCAAAAAGGTTTTCTTCTTCTTGAACTATAAACTGTCTTACAAAGGAATCAATAGTATGTGTTGTCAGTAGAGGGTTACATCCGGAAATTAGAACTACATACTTATACCAAGGTGGTAATTTATCATGCCATTCATAAATCTTCTGTAAACTATTATCGTTGTTTGCTGATTCATGACTTCTTCCAAATACGTAAACTCCTTTTTGTGATGCTATACTAGATAGCTCTTCTTCGTGTACTGAAGCAACAATGTTATTATGTGGAATTACATCGGAATCTAATAACTTATCTAATACTAATTCAAATAGATTTGTATCTGCAAAAGGCTTGATCATCTTTCGAGGTACTCTTTGGCTATTAAGTCTTGCCTGTACTACGAATGCAATTTCTGCTATATCTTTCATATTAGTTTTTTTGTTTCTTCTGTTAATGGAAAGTATTCTTTACTAATAGGAGTTCCTAAGTTGTAATCAAAACCTTCTCCTAAATTTTGTAACCGTTGATAGCCTTTTACTCCCTTCAGTACTGTAAAAGCATCTGTAAAGATACTTAAATAAGACATTGGATGTCCTTCAAAATCTCGACGGGTATCTGTTGGTTTCAATCCTTTATGTTTAGTAAATGCATGTATGTTACTAAACTCTCTATTGAATCCATCAAAACCTGCAAAATAAATTGTTTTAGCTTCTGTCGATAAAGCAAGCTGTATTAACCTAAAAGCAGCTCCAGATTTATAAGCAGGACGGTTTGTATCTTTAAAGAATTGAAGTTCTGTTTCGTGAATAGGAATACCAATTTTATTTTTAAAGTCTTTAAATCCAGGAGTACTCTGTTTCATCCTGTAGTGAGAAATCTCATAAAGAACTGTAGTACTGCTTCCTCTTAGTTTGTTAATTAATCTTTCTTCTTTTAGAGGTGTTGTATAAGCTAATACATATAAGTCAATCTCCTGATTATAAACTCTAGGTTCTAAATAAAAATCATTACAAGTCCATAAATAATCGTAAGGAAGATTTTCCCACTTTGTATCTAAAGTAGACTGTCCTCCTCCTAAAATTAATATGTTTTTACCTTTATACTTCTCAAACATTACTTTCTTTTTTGTAAAGTACTCCAAAAGGTATGAATCTCGCCTTCAGGTCCTCTTACCTTTCCTCTGTATCTATTCTTAAAAATATAATGATAACCGCTATCATGTTCTTCTGATAATGGTCCAATAAATTCAAACTTACTAAAAACTTTTTCCCATTGTGATTTTAATTTTATCTCATGAGAAAGATGTAAGTTAGTCTTCTTATCTACCTTAGAAGGTTCTAACCAGGGGGATAAACTGAATACAAAAATTCCATCATCTGATAAATGTCTATATACATTATCTGCAAAGGTAGGTAAATTTTCTGGAGCTATATGTTCTATAACCTCCCATGCGTTTACCAAGTCAAATTTAGCTTCCTCTCCTGATTCTAAAATTTGAAATGGTTTACTGATATCACAGGTAAATAAGTTTTTATTATAGAGGTTATTCCAATTCTCTACCTGATTCACAATAGGCCAGGTGCTTCCTTCTAACCCAAGAGTTTGACAACCCCTTTGTAGAAAATCCGATACTAGGTACCCACTTGCAGCTCCTAAGTCTAAAACTCTAAGTTCAGGTTTATTAAAGTAACTCACGACCTCGTCCACAAACGGATTATAACCATCAGCCCATTTGTAATAGGGTCCTCCTAAGATATTCTTAGTACCTTGAGGTAGGATATGATCTGGGGAATCCACCGCTACTGGAAAGTCTGTTACTACTCTGTACATTATCCTCTTAGTTTAGCTCGTACTGGTTTTTCTGATTCAGTAACCTGTATAACACCGTCGCCATAAGCTTCTTCTAATTCTCTAATACCACTTACAAGTTTAAAAAGTCCTTGTGGTTCAACCGATGCTAAATGGTCAGAACCCCACATTTGCCTATCTAATGTAATGTGTCGTTCGATAATAGAAGCTCCTAAATAAACAGCTGCTACAGTTGTACCTAATCTAAATTCATGACCTGAGTATCCGATTTCAAAGTCTGGGTACTCATAGGTTAGTGTTTTAATCCCAGAAAGATTTAATTCATTAATTGGAGCTGGATATGTAGAATTGCAATGTAGTAGACCAATTGCATGAGGGTTTTTATAAACTAGTTTAGCTTTACGTAATACTCCTACTGCATGATCAATCTCTTCTTTTGTAGACATACCTGTTGAGAAGATAACTCGCTTACCAGATGCTACACATCCTTCTAACAATTCATCATTTGTTAACATAGCTGATGGTACTTTTAAGAAAGGTACATCGTATTGGTTTAAGAATTCTAAAGAATCCATATCCCAAGGGGATGCAGACCATTCAATACCGTGAGCTTTACAGTGAGCATCAATAGCGTCATACTCAGCTTTTTCAAACTCTACTTTATACTTATACTCTAAGTAAGTCATTTGACCCCATGGAGTATCTCTCATTACATTTTTCTGATGCTCTGGTACACATATGTCCGGGTTTCTTTTTTGAAACTTAACTGCATCACAACCTGCTGCGGCTGCAATATCAATAAGTCTTAATGCATTTTTAAGGTCACCGTTATGGTTGATTCCAATCTCGGCAATGATGTAAGTCTTTTTCATATATTAAATGTAATTAAATTTCTTCAATTCTCCTACTTTTATCACAAATAATTAAATCATAAGCAGGTTTTTCTCCTACAATCAAATGATGGAACTTACAGCCCCAGGCATTTAACTGATATAGGGTTAAATCTTCATACTCCGGAATTCTATCTCTATGTACAGAACCTCTTGCAGTCCAGTATGTAATAGTATTACCTTCGTCGAAGAGTTTATTAATCTTTTCTATATTCTCAGGAATACCGATTGCATATTTATACTCTCTTTCTCCTTCGTAATAGCAAATCGTTTCGTCGATGTCTACGTATATATTCATAACTATAAAGTTTCGTAATAACTGTTTTGTTTTTCTTGACGAGCTATATCTTTTGGATGATATAGAGCTAAACTCTGTTCAGCCGGTAATGGTGCATATGTCTTAAAACCTTCTAACCTTTCGTGTACCTTATTAACCCATTTGATTTCAGGTTTATTTTTCCAAATTCTCCATTGATAGTCAGGCCAATTTACTCTACCGTTGATATCAACATGCCAGCCCCATTTTTTAATATGCTCCATTGTAAGTCCTTCTACTGTATTAACTCTAGGAACTAAAAGAACTTCAAGATCTTGGTTACCTTCTAGTATTTCTGGAAGAGTATCTATTAAGTATTTATGTGGTATTTCATCTGCATCAATCTGAAAGATATAATCTCCTGTACAGTAGGAGGTGAGTTTATTTTTCCAATCAGCAAAATGACCTTCAAACCACAACCCTCTCCAAAACTGTATGTTAGGGTAGATATTCATCTTAGTCAGCCATTCGGCTACTCGCTCATCACCGTTCTTCTGATCGTAAAGTATGACTACTTCATCTTGTACTCTCTTATTTTCTTTTAGAAAAGTAACAAGTTTTTGAATCTCTTCATATTCATTACAGACGGTTATAGCGTAACTAATCTTCATACTACATTTCTATTTGAAAGAATCCAATATACTCTAATGCATCCATAAAGTCTCTTTGTCCGAACTTCTTTAAGTTTTGCATATCCATTTTAAAGTTATGACCTTCGGGATACTTCTTACTATCAATCTCTTCTTGAGTTAATTTAATAGCTCGTACACCTGCCCATACCCAGTCTTTACTTGAAGTGCCATCTAAGAATACCATTCCTTTCTCTGGAATAGTAATAGTAGCAGGTAACCATGCTAAGTTTGTATCATCTACAAATTTAAGCTCCTTATACAACTCTGGTGAAGACTCTACAGCTGTCTTTACAACTGCTCCATTTTCTTGCATTACTGTTGAAGTAGTAAATCCGCAAGCCATACATAACCATGTTTTTGTGTTATCATCTATATGCTGCTCATAGCAAGCATTCCCACCACATCTTTTACAAGTTGTTAACGTATCCATATTAATCTATTTTTTCTAATTTAGGTAAATTTAATTTAGGTAGTTTAAGTCCTATTTGCTTAGGGAACTCAGGTAAGTTCTTTACTAGAATTTTATCTAGAGTTTCTGTCATTTTTTCAAAACTAAAGTTAGTTTTATTCTTATATCCTAACTTCTTAGCATTAACTCGATACTTATCATAATTCTTTTTTAATTCTTTCATTGCAGCTATTGCATGGTTATCGTAAGGGAAAAACCAGCTACTTTCTTCTATCAGTACATTCTCAGCTATAGCACTCTTATGTATAGGTTTTACTTCACCTCCTACTAGAATTGCTAATTTACTATCTAGGAAATCCATATGACCAGACCAGGCTGATGCTATAATAGGTTTACCTACTACGCTAAATTCTAACAAAGGTCGTCCAAAGCCTTCACCTTTTGTTAAACTAATCATAGCTTTTACTTTAGAGTTATTATATAACTCATTCATTTCCTCATCTGTTAAGTCTCCGTGAAGTAAGTATACATTAGGAAGGGTACCTTTAATCTCGTTTCTAATTTTTTCTATATTACTTAAGATTTTGTTTCTATCAATAATAGAGGATGTAACCATACTTACCTTTAGTATAAGAGCAGGAGGGTTTGGCTTATTTTTAAATGCTTCTAAAAATAATTTTATAAGTAATCCTATATTTTTTCTATCATGACCTAATGCACCTGGTAGCCAATGACCTACTGCTAAGAAACAAAAATTCTCAGGAACATCATCTTTAAGGTTGAATTTTGTAGGTAGCTCTAAAGGATGGTACTTCTCTATATCAACTCCTTCAAATAAAACCTCAATAGGAGTAGTTACTTCAATTTTTTGAGTAATACCTTTTGACGTATCTACCATGTCGTACTTACTTTCTTCAAATACTAATTTAGAATGTTTAGAAGATGTAAGAACTAAATCCATTTGATTACACCCCATAACCCATTGAGGAGAAGCTAATGTAGTTTCTATACCAGCAGTTACTCCGATATTATACTTTCCTACTCTTTTAAATTCATCAGGTACTGTAATTTGAATCCAAATATCTGGTTCATAGGTTAGTTGCGGTATAATTAAACTTGTTAAATCATCTCTTTGATGATCATCTAGATAACCTTGTCTAGTATTTCCCCATCGCTGCGACAAGATACGTACATCGTATTTCTCTATTGCCAGTAAGGCTTGAACAAAATCTCTTGCTCTAGCTCCGTATCCTGAATATGTATCGATAGGACAGCTAACTACGACTTTTATCTTACTCATAACTATATTTACTTAATTTATGTTGAATGTAATTTTTATCTAACTTATCTACTCGGATAATATCGTATTTACCTCTAGGTTTAAACTTCTCAAAAGTTTCGTCTATTGCTGCGATTACATTTTTACCCATGTTAGCAGCTGTCATCATCGACTCTTCTGATAATACCCATTCACGTCCTGATGCTCCTCTTTTCTCTCTTTCTTCAGGAGACATATTATAGACTTTTTCGATTGCTGCTGCTAAATCTTCAGGTGAACATCTATCGTCAAATATATAAGGTGTTGATGGAGATCCTACTATAGATAGGTTATTAGGGAATACCGGTACAGCCCATTCACCACATTCCTTAACAGTGCCTCTATGGTTTGAAGGAAAGTCTTTAGTAGGGTCAACCCACTTACCGTCTTTTGAGAATCTCATTTGATCTTGCATACCACCGGTTACGTTAGCAATAATCATCGTACCTGCCATCATAGATTCTGTTAAGGATAATCCCCATCCTTCATTAGCTGATGGAAGTACTGTTACGTCTGCTAAATTGTACAGTAAATTTAACTGGGCTGTGTGTAATCTTTCTGATGAGAAAAATACATTTACAAAAGAAGGATCACATAAAGCTTCTTTTACTGCAGCTAAATCTGTACCATTTTGATCTACTACCTGAGTATGTAATACTAAGGCACATTTTTTGGCGGCTTCTTGCCCGATATTATCACAGAAAAACCTGTAAGCTAAAATTAAATCTTCTACTTTCTTCCTGTGTATGTTTCGTGAATTGAAGAATACTACATAGTTAATATCTTTACCTTTAAACACTTCTTTTTTAAACTCTACAAACTTATCCCAGTCCTCGTACTTCTCATCAATAGGGAAAAAGTATTTTTCGTTAACTCCGTGAGGTACGTATTTGATAATTTTATCTTCTGCTTTCTCTCCTAATACAAGTTCGTTAATCAACTTAGTCTGCTTAGAGATTGCCATCAGTAAATCTACCGATTCGTAATAAGGTTTATTGTACATTGGAGCTGGGAAGTTGTCCCAGATGTTTAGGTAGAGGATTGGAATTTTAGATCTAATCTCTCGTTCCATATCAAATAACCAAATCCAATATCTTGGATCTGTAAAGATAAAGATAGCATCAGGTTTTTCGTCTTTCAACAACTTACGAAGCTTGAAAGGATCTCCATACCCTGTGCTTGGGTAGAGTTTAACAGAAGGATCTGTTATGCCTGTTTCTTCTGTGATACTTTCTGATAAATCTAAGACTGTGCCTTCCTCTTTGTGTACTACTGCAGCACCAAGATTAACCCAATTGTAACGATGAGCTGTAGCTAATACAATCTCTTTCGCCATTGTACCGACTCCTGAATGTACTCTGATATCGTCGCATAAAAGTAGTATCTTTTTACGCTCTTCCTTTTTTAAATAACCAATTCTTTCTTGCATGTAACTTATTTAACTTTTGTGTCGGTTTGATCGTGAATTTTTTCTCTAAACTCCTTATCTGTAATATAAAGATAAATCGCTCGTGAAGCAAGCTTTTGAAAAGAAAATTTATACTTTACACAGGTAAATTTAAACTGCTGTAATAAATCTTCCTCTAACTGAACTGTTGTTAGTTTTTTTGAACCATTACTCATAACTTATAATATTATATACATATATAAATATATAGAAAATACCTAAACACCTTGTGGGCAAATAGGATTATTTCTAAAAACGCAAAATCTACAACTACTTTCAGATGGAGTGGCTTGAAAATCTTTATCAAAAAAGTTTCCTGATTCGTCTAAAGTTTCTTTAACAAACCTATTCATCATCGAAACTGCTTCACCTCTCTTTACTTTTCCGGATGGTGGTTTGAATTCCTGTATACGTCTCTGCATAGAAGCAAACTCTGCTTCCATAGGAACTTTTCGTTTTAATATATAGTAGATTACTTCTATCTTATCTATATCTATACTAAATTGCTTGGCAAAAAATTCCTTATATAAAAGTACTTGAGCTATTTTAGTATTGTCTTTTTTTACGTAATCTGACCAGCCAGAAGTAGATGTCTTTAAATCTATAACATACCATTTATCGACTGTTTCATTATAAAGTACAATATCGATTAATCCTTTAAAAAATACTCCTGGTCTTAACTCTTGATATAATAACGTCTCTATACCTGCTAAATAAGTATTCTTATTAGAAAAATATAAAACCCTTTTTTTCTTTAAAAAATCAAGAATATGAACTCCATCTAAGTAGAATAAATTCATTTCATTTTGATCAGAGAAATGTTCATGGCTGTACATAGCTTTTTGAGCTTTATAAGCCTTGACCATATTTTCTTGGAGTAAACTATGCAAGTCCATTTCATTAGCTTTCTTTATAGTATCATTATAAAGTACTTCTAACCAAGACTGAATAGTTTCATGCATAGCTGTACCAAATACAGCATGTATTGATGGTTTGTAAGGAGCTAAGTTCTTTACATAAGTCAAGTACCATTGCTTTGGACATGTTTCAAAACTAGACAATTGACTGTATGAAATATGTTTATTAGCTTTAGTTTGCTTAATTTTACTCTCTTGTACTAGCTTGACTAGTTGTGGTATTTTCTTGGGCATAACCTTTTAATTTTTCTACGTAAACCGCAGCGTCTAATAATTCTTCCTGTAGATGTGTTAACCAGTCTAAAAAGTTGAGATCATCTCTCTCCATAGTTACACCGTATTTGCGGAAGCCGACATCAGCCCTCTCTAATAACCTCTTGGCAATAGCCTCTTCTATTTTACTCATTACTATAACTTTAGTTTATTTTATTAAGTTAAGAAAAAAAACGCAGACTTACAAATATCTAATAGAATTATCGTCCGGCTTTGCTGATTTGCTTACCCAGCCTTCTTTTCCATTAGAATACTGTACTCTCATTCTGGAAGGAGTCTTCTGTAAAATCTTAACTATTTTTATTTGCTCAGGATGATCTTTGATTTCTTTTCCGGATTCATCTACAATTTTCCAATCTTCTTCTAATACCTTCTCTTCTTCTAATCTGATAGGTTCTTCTTGGATCTCTCCTTGTATTTTATTCTCTTTATACCTTTGTGCTGCTTCTTTCAATGCTTCGTTAGGCATAAAGAACTCATCATCATCATCATCTAAACCGTCAGCTACTGTAGCATCCCATTCTTTCATTTCCTCATGATAAGCTTTTTCTTCATATAATGTCTCTTTTGGTTTTAACTGAGCAAATGCAAAGTTTGCTGCAATTACTAAAGAGATAGCTAAAGGATCAAATACAAAAATTATAATTAGTAAAAGGTAGTTTACAATTTTATCCATTGGGACTCCTGTAAGTCCGGAAATATATTTCAACGGTCCTAGCTCGGCAGCAATATCGCTACCAGTTTTTGCTTCTACGATTTGATTATCTAATTCAAATATTTTATTATTAACATCATCTAGCTTAGTATTGATATTCTCTTGTCTACTAGATGAAGCATCTAACTGTCTTTCTAAAGACTTTCTGTCAGCAGAATTACTAGATTGTATTAGATTACCTTTCTTATCCACATAGCTGGTTTTGTTATTAGCTAATCCAGATTGAAGGCTGGTCATACTCGATACTAAACTTTCTTTCTCTTTTACTAAAAGGTCTCTTTGTCCAACGTAATTAGCTTTCTTAGTCTCTAATAAAGTAACTTGTGCGTCTACAGTTCCAGCTCTATTAGCAGTTTCTTGATAAGCACCTGATAAAAATCCGTAAATACCCATTGAAGTTATTAACATTAGTATTACTGTAGCTATCGAAAGATAAGCTCTGAGTACTTTGTTTAAACTATCCCAATATTGGTATAATAGAGAAGCAATTACTAATTTTGAAACTTCTAAAGAAGAAGCCATAATAATTACTTGAGTAGAAGCACCAGCAAATAACTTACCGAGACCTGATACCGAGTAAAAGGCTGCTGATAAGCTAACCGATAATGCTGATAATGCAATGATGAAGGGGAATATACCTTTACGTAACTTTTCCATTTATTTTTATTTTACTAACAACAACAAAGTAGACACAATAGCTACCCCAGAACCAATCTTGTAGAAAAATACTCGTGAATTAGCTGCTTTTAATGCTCTCTCTAAATCTTTAGAAAGCTGTTGTTGTAATTTAAATTGTTCATCTTTTCTAAGTATAATCTCATTAAGATTTACAATCTTACTAGACTGTGTAACTATAATACTATCTTTTAAAGCTACTTTTTGTTCTGTAGCTACTAAAGTTTGTTGTAGGTTAGAGACCTCAGCTTGAGCTCCGTCACCTTTAATCAAATCCTTAATTACGAGACGTGCTATCGGCTTGCGCAGTTGAATCGCTGATGAGTCCTTTGTAACGTTCTGTGAAAAAACGCTCAAGCTCGTCATCAGTATAAGAATCGACAGACTTAATTTTTTCATGTGTTTCTTGTTTAATTAGTACTATTTTGTCTTTTAAGCTCTGAATCTTATCGTCCTGAAGTTCTACTTCATGTTCGTATTCAGCAATTTGGGTATCTAGCTTGCCGTTCTCAACATAGATAGAATCTACCTTATGTTGTAGGGAGTCGATCTTAACTTCGTATCCTTTAACATCTACCTTCAAAGGTGCTTGTACAAAGAACAGGATATAAGCGGCCAAAGCCGCTATGATCCCTATTAAGATTAAGTTTAGTTTTTTATTCATATTTTACCTTTAAATAATGTACGAAAAAATGCTCATATAAGCAACTTTTTCTTAGGCTTTAACGTATCCGTAGAACTTCAACGTTTTAGCTTTTCTATCATCTAATCCATGAGTTCCGCCATTCACTCTTTTTGTAAGAGCTAGGATAGCAGCTTCGTTTACACCTTGATCACAAATTGACCATAATTTATTCTTTTCGAAGAAGAATAATGCTGATTCAAAAGAATACTCAGTTGCTACTAAATCTGGGTTAGTCATGATTTCAGGCTTACCAATATGCTTAGCAAACTGAGAGTAGTTATCTTTACCTGTCAATTGGATTGCTCCACGACCACGGAATTTCCAACCATCTCCTGATTTTTCATCACCATTACCCATTCTAGATGCATAAACACGGTTAGCAATCTTTTCAGGTTGACGAGCATAAGACTCTTCTAAGTTACCTGGGAAATACTTTCCAAAGATACCTTGTAAACCCTGAGCTGAATAGTTCAAGTTTTCTGAATATACTTTGAAATCACCTGTCTCATGTCCTGTTTGAGCAAAGAAGTGAGCTGCTCTTTCCGGAGTAAGGTTATAAAATTTCATAGCAGCTTTCATAGTACCTGGACCAAAAGCGCCGTCTGCTGGAATGCCTAATTTGGCTTGTAATGCTTTTAAACTCATCTTTTTTTTAATTTATATTTATTCTTCGTTATTTTCTGCTTTCTTACCAAAGATCTTACCAACCTCTGCAATACCAAATGCACCCAATGTAATGTATACAAATGAGTTGAAGATGATAGGTTCGATTACTAATGGGTTACCTAAGAAACCTGTGATGATATCCGCTGCTGCGAATACTACCATTACTGCGAATGATGCAAAACCAACGATTGATTTTTCGTTGTAATCATTACTGTCTTTGAAAATGTCTTTAAATGCCATAGCTTTTTGTTTTAAGTTAAGTTTATAAAGCTACAACCACGCATGAAATGCTTTAAACGGAACTCTTTGATATAAATAGGCCAAAAAGAAAAGGAGCACGAAATTAATCGTACTCCTCTCAATATGACCGGGCCTTGCTCCTACCCTCCTCCCGGCCAATCTCTTAAAAAATCTTACTTGTCCAAATCCTGAACTTCTTGAGGTAGGAATTCAACGTTTACATGGCCGCAGGCCTTGCAAGCAAAAACCGGAATCGGTACATAAGTTGGTACCCCAGTTCCTGTTAATAACCCAGATGCTTTTCTCAAATGCAGTGCCTGTTCAAAGAAGTGGCTCCCGCATTCATCGCATAAAACCGGACTTGTTTGGTCTAAACCAATATTTAATTGTTGATTCATATTAACGTGGTTGTTTGTAATATTCACCTTTGATAGGTCCTTCTGTTGCAGAAGTAGTTTCCTTCTTCTTACGTGGCGCGGATTTTCTCTTAGGCTTGGCAGCAGGTTCTTCTGCTTTTTCAACTTCGGCTTGTGCCTCTGCTTGAATTTCTTTAGCTCCTTCTACGATGTTAGCAATTGTTTCGGCGGTGTTTTTAGCCGATTTTTTCAAGTAAATAAACCCACCGATTAATACGATGGCAGCGAAAATTACAATAATTGTCATGGTTTTTTGAATTGATTGTTTATATAAATAGTTTAATTGTTTAAAATTTAGGTACCGGAGTAGGCTTGATCCTATACTTGTCATCCATGTATAAGAAGAACTTATGCAAGTCCCCATCCCAATTCATCATCTCTTCCTCTACCTGCTCCTTTGTTACTCTATAGTTTCTTGTAAACTCTCTAATCAATTCTTCCAACTTCTTGTTCTCTTCTTTCTCATGATCTTCAAGTAATCTTTTGCGTCTTGCTCTCATCAAAGATGACTCCTCTACCCACTTGGCGTAATCTGGTGACATCTTCTCCCACATCTCATTTAGGTTATGCTCGCACAATTCGGCTTGATACTTCCAATGAGGGTAATCGTAATCTCCGTTCTTAATCCTATCACCTAAAAAAGCTCTATTGGATAAGGGCTTATTGACAGATTCATACATTCTCCACCAAGTAAACGGATTATAATTCAATTTACGTAATCCTTTAAGCTTTGTATTGAGGAGCTGCTCACGGGTGTGGACGGGGTTATACATTTGCTGTTTCATATAATAAAGATACGAAATAAAATTCTAATATACAACTGTTAAATTTCCGGAACTACCTCAATATTCGCGCGGGACACCTTCGGTGAAGAGAGGGACAGACGCCCCCCTGCTTCCCCTTCCGGTTTTTACATCATACCGCCAAAGTCGTTTTTCTCTTCTTTATCTTTTTTGATATTAGAGATAACTGCTTCGGTTAATAAGATTGTACCTGCTACCGATGCTGCATTTTCTAATGCTAAACGAGTTACTTTAGCAGGATCGATAATACCTTCGTCGAACATATTTACAACCTCTCCTTTACGTGGATTATACCCCACCCAAGGGTCTTTTGCTTGTTCTAACTTAACAATTACATCTACGATCTCATCATTAGTATATCCTGCATTTTCTAAGATCCTAATAAATGGTTTCTGACATGCTAATTGTACAAACGTAATACCTAGTTTCTGATCTGGATGTGTGGTTTCGATTTGTGCTTCATCTAACATCTTAGATGCGTTTAATAAAGCAATTCCTCCTCCAGGTAAAATACCTTCTTCTAAAGCTGCTCGTGTAGCATGTAATGCATCGTCTACTCGGTCTTTCTTCTCCTTCATCTCTACTTCAGTATGACCACCTACGTATACAATCGCTACGCCGCCAATAAACTTAGCTAAACGATCTTGTAAGTTTTCTTTTTCGAATGGAGATTTAGCTTCGTCGATTTGAGTTTTTAACTCCTCTACTCTAGCTGTAATCTTGTCTTCATCTCCTGATGCATCGATGATTGTAGTAGTATCTTTACCTACAGTTACTTTCTTAGCCTTACCTAACCACTCAGGGTTAAATTTCTCTAACTTCATTCCTTTCTCAGTAGAAATTACCTGACCTCCAGTCAATACTGCGATATCTTCTAGAACTGCTTTTCTACGATCTCCAAATTCAGGAGCTTTAACAGCTACACATGATAAGATACCTCTCATCTTGTTAACTACTAATGTAGACAACGCCTCTCCGTCAATATCATCTGCGATGATTAATAGAGACTTATTCTGTGAAGAACATGCTTCTAATACAGGGAGTAACTCTTTAACAGAGTTTAATCGCTTGTCTGTAATTAAAATCAACGGACTCTGAAGAACGGCTTGCATAGTGCTATTATCTGTTACAAAGTACGGGGACTTATAACCTCTGCCGAATTGCATACCTTCTACTGTTTCCAGATAGGTTTCTCCGGTACGTGATTCCTCGATTGTAACA
>Ga0222712_10004976_pt1 | contig 13649 bp, 19 predicted proteins | sample C33_657DmetaG_FD_165043 | JGI IMG/M metagenome (GOLD analysis project Ga0222712, IMG submission 165043) | Estuarine water microbial communities from San Francisco Bay, California, United States - C33_657D | ecosystem: Environmental > Aquatic > Marine > Unclassified | place: USA: California...
ACGGATTTCCTACAGTAATTGACGGTGATTGTATCATGACACTTTCACCTATATTTAACAATCAATTAATGATGCAACGTAGTTACTTTGAAAAAGAACTTCACAAAAGATGCAGAATATCTGGTGAAGTACGACTTACAGACCCAAGAAATATACAAATTTAACAATTAATAATATGGGAAAATATATAAAAGGAGATGTAAATTTAAGCATGCTTTATTTGAAAGAAATACCAGAAATATTAAATGGTATTGATATTGATGGTTCATTGATATTATCAGGCAATGGTTTAACTACATTAAATAATTTTCCTGAACTTGTAACTGAAAATATAGACTTAGTGCGTAATCCTCTAATTAGTTTAAAGGGTATCAAACAAAATTTCATTACAACTTTAAAAGTTGGTGGTAAATTTCCTGATTTTGAAGGTTGTCCGCCTAATGTTACCAGACTAACTTGTGTAGGTAATATTAGATTAACCAGCTTAAAACATATGCCAACTAATATTTCAGAAATAAAAATAATGGCAGGTTCACTAAAATCATTGGAATATCTTACACAAAATCAAAGATGTACATATACTTTAATGGATTGTAGGTTAAAGTCTTTAATGGGATTACCAAATAGATGTAGAGCATTGAATGTAGCTTTCAATGATTTTGAAGATTTTACAGGAGCACCAGAAATAGTTGACGGTACTTTTAATTGTGGACATAATCCTATTGTATCACTAAAAGGATTTCCAAAACAAGCAGACATTGTTGTGATTCATAATTTTATGAACGACCATTATTTAACTGAACAAGAAGTAAGAAAAGTATGTAACACGGGTAAAGTAACCGTAATGTAATTTAGTAACAATAATAAAATTTTAACCAATATTTATTTCATATGAAAAGACTATTGACAGAAGCCAATTTAACAAATTTTACTGACTTATTAACATCCATCAATGCAGCATTGGATATTAAAGAAATTCCACAATTTGCTGGCAGTGAAACCAATAAAGTAAGAGATTGGTTCTTGAAACAATATGTCAGTGCAATCAAAAATGATGAAATTGACTTGAAGAACACAATCAAGAAACATGAATACAAAGACGGTGAACCTGAATGGATGAATAAACCAGACATTATGGACTTTACTGGTGATTTACCAGAAGATGTTGTGGATGAAATTGGTCATACAGTTGATTACTTTGCTACACTTGAACCAAATGATTTAAGAAAGATTTATAAAGAACCATATAGAGTTATCAAACAAAAGGTTCAAGAATGGGATAGAGAATTGGCTGCTTCCGCAACTGATAGCGGTAAAGAAGATGTTGAAAAGAAAAAATTGGCACTTGGTAAGGATTATAAAGTCGTTAAACAAGTGGGTGGTATGAAATGGGTTAAGTTGTTAACACCAGAATCCAAAGATGTTGAAGGTGAATTTATGGGACATTGTGTTGGTGGTGCTGGTTATGAAAACAAAGACATTTATTCACTTTGGGATAGTAAGAACCGTTCACATGTTACTATTGAAGCTGATGATAATAAAAAGACTATTCAACAAATCAAGGGTAAACAAAATAGAGAACCAAATGAAAAGTATATAACAGATAGCATTGATTTTGTTGCTAATGCAATGATGCAAGGATATAAGATACAAGGTGACGGTGAAAATGTTGGTATGATTAAACATAATACTGATTATCACTTTGATGATTTGAATGTATTACCTGAAAAGTTTAGAGACAAAGCTGTATTTAGACAATGGGTAGACAAAATTTTCCCAACTGAAATCTTTCCTAAACAACAAAAAGCTATTGCTGATATTGCAAAAAGAATTGTTGAAGTATAATATAATTAATTTGTAATGGTGTTATAATAATATATAATATTGTTATGCATATACAATATCAGACCGTAACATTAGAAGGAATAAAGAAAACCGCAGATATAATGTATGGTATATACGAAATGGAGCATTCTGACAATGCTCCATTTAAGCGTTGGGTATGGACCGATAGCGTATTTGGTGGGGTGTTACAAAAAATAGATACAATTGATTTTAGAATCAAGAGTCCAATTGACAATCTATTAATAGTAAATGATACCGTCAAGTTTTATCTTAAAAAGGATATACTTTGTAATTTGAGAATAGTAACTACTAACTATACAGAGTTAAAGATAAAATTGGATGAAAAATATAAAATAGAGAATGACCCAAGAGATTTAGGAATTCTTATATTTGGTGTCAACATTGGTTCATCCGAATTATTTTAAAGTAATAATAAATCTGTTATATTTATATCTATATGATTAAATTGATAGATTTACTAAATGAAACGCCTATAGGTACATTCGCCACTATAGGTGACTTTGAAAAAGGTGCATCATATAAAGATCCAAGAGATAGAGCTTCTGTTAGTCATCCAGTAACAGTACAAAAAGTCAAGGATATGTTGAAAAATACAATTGTTGACTTTGATTTTTACTTTGTTAATAAGCCTGGATTGAGAAAATTTAGTGAAAAAGGTAGAGTGCCTTATGAATTCATCTTTAAACCACAACCAGATGGTTTAGGATTGACACACGAAGAATTGGGTGATAGAAGTATAAACAGTGATAACATCACCGTATTTTTTGTAAGCAATACCGCAGCGGATAAAATTCCTATGACTGCGTGGACAATTGTTCATAGAGTTGGACACGCAATGGTTAGAACCCAAGCATTTCAAGAATATACCACTCAAATAGATAAACAATTTGATGAATTACTTGCCATGTATGGTAAACAAAAGACAAGTAGATTTCCATATAATGATGCGGCATTGAAGAAATCAAGAACATTTGAGTTAGCTAAGGGTAGATTATTTAATCATATTGGTACAATGCGTAGTGCTAGAGAAGGTAGAATACATCGTAGATACTTTGAATTTTATTTTGAATTGTTTGTACAGTATTTAAAAGACGGTAAAATTACATTTAATCCTCTTACCAAAGATATTTTGGTTGGTTTTGGTCCATATGGTAGTAAAAGTATTGCAAGTACACAAAACTTAGCTGACGCACAAGAACATTTGAATATGATTGCAAATACAATACCATATTATGTTGAAGATGTATTGAGAGCAAATACTGGTGATATATTTGTAATGTAATATGATTAAATTGATTGACATATTATTTGAAAATACAGGTGATTATGTTTATCACTTGACTAAGTTATCCAATTTAGACAGTATTAAAAAACACGGATTGAGACCTGCTATACCTGTTGATATGGATACTGAAGAAGAAGGTGTTTATTTATTTAAAACTGAAGAAGATGCGGAAGATGCGTTACAAAATTGGTATGGTGATAGATACGATGATTCTGACGAATTTGCAATATTGACAGTAAAGACAGATGGTTTGAGACTATTTTCAACATTAGCAGACTATGAATATGTTTCTTATGAAACAATACCGCCGTCAAATATAGTTAATATGGAAAAAATATGATTAAACTTTCCCAATTAGTAAATGAATTGAAGTTGACAGATGATATGCGTATTCATATGTCAAAAGAACCATTTGAATTAGAACCTAGAACATTTACACAAAGAGTTACAATGAAACCCAGTGGATTTTGGTATGGGTTTGGCAGTGAATGGATTGATTGGACACGAAGTGAAATGCCAGAGTGGGTAGGTAAATACATTTATAGTGTTGATATTGGAAATACTAATGTGTTACAAATAAAAACACATATGGAATTGATGCAATTTAACCGTGAATATCAAGCCAGTTTAATTGGAGGAATTAATGTTGGAACAATTGATTGGAAGAAGGTTGTTAGTAAATATGATGGTATAGAAATTAATCCCTATCAATTTGAAGCTAGATATCAATATACCTGGTATTATGGTTGGGATATTGCAAGTGGTTGTATATGGAATTTGAGTGGGGTTAAACTAAAGTTATTAACAGATCAAGGAATTGAATGATTAAATTTCCACATATTAAAAATGGATTAAGTTTATCTGTTACTGTTACTAGATTTAAATATAGTAGTAAAGATGGTAAGAAATTATACATCAATTTGTAATATATAAAAAGTGTTCGTTTTAATTATAAAAAGTATATTTATAATTACTATGAACAAGTTTCTATCACTGATTGTATTTTCGTTGTTTTTGATTGGTTGTACGACTACAATTAAGCCAGGACAACAAGTAAGCACTGCGCAAGATGCGGTTGCCAAACAAGAAAAGAAAATTGACCAAACATATGATGATTTGGTCAAGAATGATAAACATAAAAGAGTACAAACATCTGTATTGGCTCAAGGTATTCAATATTCGTTACAACAAGTAACTAATGCTCCAATTCAAGTAGAAACTGCTAAGAATCTTAATGAAAGAGTTATTAGTATAGTTGGTTCACCACATTTGGATGAAATCAAGAGAATCAAAGCTACAATTGATTTGTTGAATTCATCATTGGCAGAAGAAAGAAAGAAGGGTGAAGAACTTTTGGGTCAAAGAGATACTATAATTGATAAATTACAGAAGGAAAAGAACGAATTAAAAGATAAATATGACGACCAACTTTGGCAAATGACTGATAAAGCCAAAGAAGTTGCAAAAGAATCTGATGAAAAACAAGCCACTATTGACAGTATGAGTGGTATGTTTGGTTTGAATGCTGTTTTCTGGGGACTTAAAAAGTTTTTCTTTAGTGCTTTAACCAGCATTATTATATTTGTTGTAGTATTTGCTATATTAAGAATTTTAGCAAGTGTACATCCAGCAGCTGGTGCAGCATTTAGTATATTCAACATGATTGGTTCTGGTATATTAAGTTTAATCAAAGGACTAACACCAAAAGCATTTGAATTGGCTAATTTTGCATCAAAAGACAAAGTGGACGAATATAAATCCCCACTTACTAAGATAGTTGATGTAATTCAAGAACTCAAGGAAAAACAAAAAGAATCACCAGACAGAGTATATCCATTGACCGAAGTATTAAAGAGATTTGATAAAGAAATGGATAGCACCGAAAAAGATTTGATTGATGATATCTTAAAAGAACAAAAATGGATTAAATAATTTATGGATACAAATACTATACACACTATATCACAGAATGTTTTAGAATCAACCGCTCAAGATATGACAGGCAAATATGTCTGGATGTTTTTGGCTGGTTTAGTTGTATTGATGTTTAAATCTAGTATTGAAAAGTTAGCCGCAGCATTGTTTATGTTCATCGGTTCTGACTACAAAGAAGATGATGTAGTATATGTTGACGGTAAGCCTGGCAGAATTATTCGTGTAGGACTAACTAAAACCGTATTTTTTATTTATGATGTTGTAGACGGAAAAGTTGTTAGTGGTAATAAATTGGTAGTTCAAAACGAAAGACTCGCAGGTCTTAATATAGAAAAACCACTACCTAACTTGGATCTTAGTAGATTCAAGAAAAATGACTAATTAATAAACTTTTTTACAGTATGGTAAAAATAGGCGGAGCCTAACAAAAACATGAAAAAATTAATATTAATATGTCTAATGCTTATGTCATGGAGGATGTTTGCGTTAGAATTTGAATCGGTAAATTATTATACTAAGAATTACCTATTTGACGCTCAAATATATTCTGTCAATACTTTCGTATCAGAAAACACTTTTAGCCATCAACTAGATGATTTTACGCCACATCTTAACTATATACAATATCAAGGTTTGGATAAATATAAAGAAAGTGACTTTGGATTTGGTAGTGAATACAAACTAACAGATAAACTAACATTAGACGCAGGTAGTTGGTATTACTATTATTATAGTGCGGGTGATCATTACTTTGAACCATATACATCATTAAGTTATGATTGGATAATATCCCCAACCATATATTTAAGTATGATAACCTATAATAATACTCCAAGAGCAGTAATAAGCTTTGATTATAATAAAAACATTACTGAAAAATTACATTTGAATTTTAGACCAGTGGTAGGAACTGCAGATTATGATGATAGATATGGTTACTATGGTACTGTAATTAATATAGATTATAACATAAATAAAAGATTTACATTATTTACCGTTGCAGAAATAGATAAACCATTTAATTCAAATGACGATGGTATTGTATATACTTATTCATTTGGATTGAAATTATCATTATGAAACGACTTAAATTCAATTTAAGATTTGCATTATCTACCAGTACCATTTTTATTTTGGCATTGGTAAGTGTAGTATATTTCTTTCTGTTAATATTTGCTATTGAAGATATTGCAAAAAGTAGTTTAAAAAGAAGTCTAACTACATCTGTAAATGTTTGCAGTAGTATTCTTGACCCAGATGAAATTGATAGTTTTACTAAGTATGAACAAGAACAAAGTGAAGTATTTATCAACTATAGAAAACAAATAGTAGATATCAAACAACAAATAGAAAATATTAAGTTTGTTTATATAGTAAGACAAACAGGTACAAATATCACTTATATAATAGATTGTGGTGATGATGTATCAGAACAGGCTAAATTAGGTGAAGTATATGATGATGCTGGTGATGGATTAAAAGAGTTGTTTAAAAATACTAAAGAGGAAATATACTTTGAAAATGATTATTATACAGATAAGTGGGGTACATTTTTATCTGCTTATAAGCCTGTATTTAAGAATGGTAAGTTAATTTATGTTGTATGTAGTGATATTAAGTCTGTTGATGCAGACTATTATATAAGAGTTTATAAAATGAAATTTACATTTGTGTTTATTGGTATGTTTTCAGTGATATTACCACTTGTTTTTTGGGTAACTAATGCAATTAGAAAACCGTTATATAAAGTAAGAGATGAAATTCTAAAGTTAAAAGATTTGGATGTGGGTGAACATATTGAATTCAAGAGTAATATTACTGAAGTAAATGATATGATTGACGCAACTGATAAAGTTAAAACAGGCTTGAGATCATTTGCTAAGTATGTACCAGATAAAGTTGTAAAACAATTAATAAGTCAAGGTAAAGATGCAAAAATAGGTGGTGAAAAAGAATATGTTACTATCTTATTTAGTGACATTGAAGGATTTACATCCATATCGGAAAATAATGATGTACATGAAGTTGTTACATCATTAAATGAATATTTTGACATATATGTACATTGTTTAGAAGAAAGTGGTGCCACCGTTGATAAATTCATTGGTGATGCTGTAATGACATTTTGGAATGCACCAACCAAAGTTGAAAATCATGAATTTGTTGCAGTTAAAACTGCATTGGAAATTGTTAAAGAAATTGATAAATTGAATCATAAATGGAAACAAGAAGGTAAGAAATTTATATTCAAAACCAGAATAGGTATCAATTGTGGAGATGTAATTGTCGGTAACATTGGTTCTACTAACAGAATCAATTATACAGTTACAGGTGATGCTGTTAATTTAGCATCCAGATTAGAAGCAGCAAATAAACAATATAATACCAAAATTTTAGTAAGTGAAAGTATATATAATAAGACAAACAATTTGATTGATTACTATTATATTGATACTGTAAAAGTCAAGGGAAAAGAAATTTATGTAAAAGTATATCAACCCGTTAAACTAAAGTAATGCTCTATGAAATTCGCAACACCAAGAACAATAAAAAATACATCGTTAAGACTATTCAATAAACAAGACGAACGAATAATACTACTATACGATTATTTAATTGACATTTGTAATTTTGGTGACGATAGATATCATAAACTAGAAACAAAATACCACGATCTATATCATTTTATAACAAGCACCGCAGTATTCTTAGACTTATATGCCAGTATTGTTGATAAACAAATTATAGAAAAAAATGAATCTGATTTCTTTTGCGGTGTTGTAGCAACAATGTATCATGACATTGGTTTCTTAAAATTAAAAGAAGATGAAAATGGAACTGGTGCTCAATATATTAATACACATGTAGAACGAGGATGTCACTTTATAGGAAATAATTTTGACGATATATTAACAGATGATGAAAAGAGTAGAATTTGTAATTTAATAATGGTGACGGATTACTTTAAAAAAGTAGAAAACTTAGAAATAGACCATATAGGTGCTTGTGTTGCTTTGGGTGATTGGTTAAGTCAAATGGGTGATGAACAATATGTAGAAAAATTAGATAAGTTATATCAAGAATTTGATGAATTTCAAAAATATCATAATCTTAACATGTACAATGGATTAAACGATTTGATAAGCAAAACACCTGGATTTTGGTATAAATTAGTAAAACCGTTATTAAATACCAAATTTTATGCGTTATATGAATATACTTCCAGTAACTATATAGTAATGGTAGAGAATAATATAAACCGTTTAGTTAAAGAATATAATTTAAATCATGTAGTCTAAATTTTCATCACATCTTTCAAATACACATTTAATATTCTCCGGTTTTCTTCTGAATCTACCTATCTTTGGATGTTGACTACTATATACAGTCAATCTTTGACATGACAATGCATATCCTACTAAGTCTCTAGATAAACCTTCTCTTTCATGGGTTACTAACATATAATGTTCATCTGGTACATCCAATTCAAATGTAGCCACAATTCTATATGTTTTTTTAACACTCTTTGGTTGTAACGGTTGTTCTTCCATACACAAATATATAATATTAAATTTAGTATAAAAACAATTATAAATCCTATTTATGTATAACAAAGGAATATTATATGAGACAAATAGGTGGAATCGTAAGTTTAAAACCAATCGGTATTATGTCAAATAATCCTGGTATGAGTGCAGGTCAAATTGAAGCAAATCAAATTGCAGCAGAACAAAGACAAGCACAACAACAAGCCAGAGTTGACGCATTGGTTGATAAATTGGCACAACAACATCAAGCCAATCAAATGAAACCAATTGATCCAGGCGCAACAAAAAGATGGTCAGTAAAATACTAATTTATATACATAAGTTATATGGGAAAAGTATCTTTGAGTGGAAAAGTACAAGAACAAATAATTGCGGAACAACAATATCAATCAAAATTGTTGCCGGGATTAACAAAAAAAGAATGGACCGCAGTTTTGACTGCGGTTTTTATTGTATTGTTGGTTGGATTTTCTTTGGGATATGTTGTTAATATTAAAAGATTAAATGATGTATCTAATATCATATCAACTGTTGATCCGTTGATTCAACTTGAAAATGATTTGAATGATAAATTAACATTTGCATCCAAACAAATGGATAAAATTGAAGATGATGATTTGTATAAAGTAGTAATGGAAGCTAAAGGTAAAAAGATTGAATCAATCAAAGAACAGTTAAAAGATATAGAAACTTTTCGGTCAAATCATATAAATTCAATCAATGTATATTACAATAATAAAAAAGATGAATTAAAAAAGAAAGAAATCTTATATCACAGATAATTATAGTATATGGACTTAATAACTAAATTCTTAGCTCTACATAACCAATTGAAAGTTTATCATTGGCAAACCGATAGTTATGCACAACATCAAGCTTTCGGTGGTGCTTATGACGCATTCACTGGTTTAATTGATCAATTCGTTGAAGAATTCATGGGACAATATTCCAGAATAATGAATAAAGAAGGATTCAAACCAGAATCATCAAACATCACACAAAAAGATCCAGATAAATTTATTGAAGAATATATATCATTCCTAGTAACAGAATTGCCTAAAGGTATCAAACCTACAGACACAAACTTATTAAACATAAGAGATGAAATGTTGGGCGAATTACAAAAACTCAAATACCTACTCACACTAAATAAGTAATATTTAATCAAATAAAAACTTTCTAAGTCTGGGTAGGATAAAACTTACCCAGACTTTTTTATTGACAAAATTAACCGTCAACCTATCATATCACTATGAAAATCAAAATGTTAAAAAATATTGATGTAGACATTGATAAAACCAAACTCCACGAAGTATGGCCAAAATATCTACACCGCAACGATGTTTTTAATGTTGACAAAATTGAAACCATCTGCGAAGATAAAGTCAATCTGGTACTAGATAACGGTGACGTTCTCCTTGAAGTACCAAACAAGTCATTCACTCCAGTTTTTTAAAACAAAAGTGTTGACTAAATTCAACTTCAATGTTAAGTTGATATCGTTCTTTAAATCATAATGTCCCTATAGCTCAAATGGTTAGAGCATCCGCCTTCTAAGCGGATGATCCAGATTCGACCTCTGGTGGGGACACCATCTTTTTGAATGTATTCATATATTTGTATATATTTATATGTTCAAACTTCTTGAAAAAAGAAGTTGATTCTTTGAAAATTTACGGTAAGATAAAGAAGTAGTAAGTATTCGTTCTTTCAGCGTGGTGGGAGAAGCACTCCTCTAGAACATCTTTGTATGGTGGAATTGCCTTGGCCTTTAACCAAAGGGGGTCACCGACGAAAGAATGAAATGATAGTTGACAACAAAACAATGTGTGGTAAGATGACTTTGTAGTAAGTTCTTTTAAAAATTTTAATGGGGTCTAAGCTTTAATGGTGAAGCAAGGGACTTTTAATCCCTGGAAGACGGATCGTTACCGTCAGGCCCTACCAATTTATTGTCCCATTAGATTATCAGCTAGATCACTGGACTTTCACTCCGGAGAAAGCGGGGCAGCACCGCTATGGGATACCATTTTTAAGACAAAAATAATCAATAGTTTGAGAGGGGTTCATACTATTTATTGATATGAAACACTCTGAAGAAACTAAATTAAAAATAAAAAACAAACTAAAAGAGTTGGTCAGATTAAACCCAGATAAATTTATTCTTTCTAAAAAAGAAAAGAAAATTCTGCATTGTGTAGAATGTAATAAAAAAATGTATCTTAGGCCGTCTGACAAAAGAAAATTCTGTTCTTTGCAATGTAAAGAGTTAGCTAGAGATAAAGGATTTTTCAAAGGAAAATCCGGTGGAGCCAGACTGGGATCAGGTAGATCAAAGTCTGGATGGTATAAAGGTATATTCTGTAATAGCAGTTATGAATTAGCGTGGGTAATTTATTCAATTGATCTTAATATAAGATTTAATCGCAATACTAAATCATTTGATTATATAAACACAAAAGGAAAAGTTTCTAAATATTATCCAGATTTTTATTTGATTGAGTCAGAAACTTATGTTGAAATAAAAGGGTACAAAGAAAAAGAATTTGAAAATAAACAAAAATACTTTACAGAAAAAATTTTAGTGGTTGACAAAAACGAAATTAAACCTATAATTAAATATGTAGAGTCCAAATATGGGAAAAATTTCATTGAACTTTATGAAGGAAATCCACATAATGTTAAAAACAATAAATGTTTATGTTGTGGAAAGCCAGCTAAATTTCAATATTGTTCAAGAGTTTGTTCAGGCAAAGGAGTAAGAAAATTGAAAGATTTTGTTGACTCTAAACTAAATATAGAGTAATATATATTTCTGGTTATCAGTAATCCAGTGGATAAAACTGATTGGTGGAGGGCGTTAAACCATAACACCCCTAGAGTTGGAAGTTCTCTTAAAAAACTTCTTGGTTGCGGGGTTAGCAAGTGGTATACTCTGTTTGTTGGGTGGACATAGTATTCAATAATTACACCCAACAAAATTTTTAATTTGTTCTTTTGATAATTTTAGTTGGTGGAAAATAGAGTATCAGATTGATGGAACGCTGAAAAGCGTACAAACCTGAGAAAAAAATGATAATTGTGAGTCAATAAAAAACGTTAGTTCGTTGAAATAAACCTCCGTGTATTATCGAAACCAACACAATTTGCGGAGTGTGAGAAGTCAGGTATCTCAACGGTTTCATAATCCGTCGCCTATGTGCCTCGCAGGTTCAAATCCTGCCTCCGCTACCATTTGAATTGTTCATTGACATAATAAAAATTAAGCTAATTATTTTAGGTACGAAGTACATTGTTGCTACTATTTATTAGTATGACAAATGTAAAATTAAAATGTGCTCATTGTAATATAGATTTTGAATTTCCATTAAAGTTTTATAATTTTCAAAAAAAGAAAAATAAAACAAAATGGTTTTGTTCAAAATCTTGTTATAATGAAGATATAAAACCTAAAATAATTGAAAAAAAATGTTTATATTGTAACCAAGTTTTTTTGGGAACTACAAAAAGTAAAAGTACAAATTTTTGCAAACAATTATGTAGTAAAAGATATTCTAATTCTTTTGTAGACAGAGAGCAAGTTTCTAACACATTAAAAAATTATTTTAAAAATAATCCCAAAATTAAAAAAGTAAAAGAATTTAAAAATAAATGTTTGGTATGTAATACTATTTTTATTTCACAAAAATATTCTAAGAAAACTTGTTCCTCAGTTTGTTTTACAAAAAGATTGGTTGATGGTGGGAAAAGTTCAGCATCAGTACAATCTAATAATAGACGCTCAAAAAATGAAATTTACTTTTCAGAACTTTGTAAGTCTAAATTTGAGAAGGTTCTTTTAAATGAACCAATGTTTAATGGATGGGACGCAGATGTAATATTAATTACGCAAAAAATTGCCATATTATGGAATGGTAAATGGCACTATGAAAAAATAACAAAAAAACATTCTGTTGAACAAGTGCAAAACAGAGACAAAATAAAACTTGATGAGATTAAAAAATCAGGTTATGATAGTTATGTCATAAAAGACTTAGGTAAGTTCAACAAAAAGTTCGTTGAAATAGAATTTGAAAAATTTAATGAATGGCTACGTGGCAGAATGACTAATGCACCACTTTCATAAGGTGGAAAATTTGTAGGTTTGATTCCTACCGTAGCTACCATTTTAATTCTTTTCAGTTGACTTTTGAAAATTTGGCAGTATAGTTAGTATATAAGATTTGATGTTCTTTTAAAAATTTGCGGGGTAGATCAACGGAATAGATCGTCCGGCTCATAACCGGAAGGTAGAGTGTTCAATTCACTCCCCCGCTACCATTTAGTGGTTCCGTAGTTTAACGGTAGAACGCAACGCTTATAACGTTGATAAGCTCTAGATTTGAGCACGGTCTCGGTTCGAATCCGGGCGGAACCACCAAATTTAATGGGCACGTGGCGGAATGGGAGACGCATTCGCCTCAAGAGCGAACGGAGCAATCCGTGGGGGTTCAAATCCCTCCGTGCCTACCATTTTTTCTGAAAAACTTGTTTGACAAGTGAGTAAGATGTGGTAAGATGAAAGAGTAGTAAGTAATAGTTCTTTGTAAGTAATTTAAATGGGCGTGTAGACCAGCGGAAGAGTCAACAGACTTTAGCGTAAATTGAGTGCTTAGAGAGAAATCTCTAAAGTAGAATTTGTCAAATTCGGGGAAAGCTTAACTGCCAATCCCGAGCCAAGCTCAGAAATGAGAAGGTGTAGAGACTTAACGGCAAACATCTAAAACAGAAATGTTATGATGAAGAGAAAGTCCAGACCACAAAACAGAAATGTGTAATGAAAATTATAGTGGTACGAAAATCTGTAAAGCGGTGGTTCGAATCCACTCACGCCTACCATTTTTTGATAGTTCTTTAACAATTTAAGATAGTGGCGGAACAACCTTTGTATAGGGGTAACGCACAATAGTGGTGAAGAATCATTATTGGTTGGAGTAGCAATATGTAGTGTAAGTCTATGGCGGATTGTGGGTCGT
>Ga0222712_10004979_pt1 | contig 13644 bp, 7 predicted proteins | sample C33_657DmetaG_FD_165043 | JGI IMG/M metagenome (GOLD analysis project Ga0222712, IMG submission 165043) | Estuarine water microbial communities from San Francisco Bay, California, United States - C33_657D | ecosystem: Environmental > Aquatic > Marine > Unclassified | place: USA: California...
TGAAAATCGGAAGGATGAATAATTTGTGCATGTTCTATTCTCCAACGTTTGTCATTCTTCCCTTTTAAATATTTCGCATACACATTTAATATGGTACGATTCGCACTATCCCCAATCGCATGCGTACACATTTGAAAATCGGTATTAATTAATTGCGCAGCCAATGAATCAAAATGTGCTTGACTACTTAATAAAAAGCCCGACCAGCCTGCTTTATCAGTATAGTGTTGTAACAAGCAAGCACCCCTACTCCCGAGTGCGCCATCACTATATACTTTGATTCCTTTAACCGATAAACGATCAGTGACATACCCGCCATCGGTATAATATTTTGAAAGATAGGATTCAGGTTTGTCACTTAACATCACATACAAACGCATTTTTAAATCATTGCTTTTTTGCAACGCATCCACTTGATCAATATCAGCTGGACTTAATCCACAATCAGTAATGGTCGTTAATCCTGTTGCAAAACAATTTTGCTGGGCGCTGATTAACCAATTTTTATAATCCTCCTTGGTAACAGGGGGCATTATTTTATCAACCACACTTACTGCATTATCTACTAATAAACCTGTTAACTTTCCGTCTTGCATTAAAAACTGTCCACCTTCCATGGTTTGACCTGGCTTTACTCCTGCTAACTTTAATGCAAAGTCATTGGCAATACTTGCATGCCCATCTACTCTTTCTAATATGACAGGACGATCAGGAAATAATTCATTTAACAATGCATTCGTTGGAAATTGTTTGCCCGGAAAACGATTCTGATCCCAGCCTCTTCCTTTGATCCAACCCGTTCCAGGATGCTTCGCTGCAAAGTCTTTCACGCGAGCAATAGCTTCGTCCCAAGTAGGTACAAACATTAAATCTACTGTGTATAGGGATTGTCCATATCCTAAAAAATGCGCATGCGCATCAATAAAACCTGGGTAAACACTTGCGCCATTTGCATTAACAACGCTATCCGACTTATACTCTTTTAAGATATCATCATTATTACCAATCGCAACAATTTTACCATCCTGAATGGCCATGGCTTCTGCGACACTAAATTCATTATTGACTGTAAAAATTTGTGCATGATGCACAATTAAATCAACTTTTTGATTAATACATGAGCTCAATAAAAATACAATTGCAATTGCTAATAAATGTCGCATAGGAATAGTTTGAGGAATAAAAATAACTAAAATAAAAGGAAGAAACTACAAAATAGGATAAACGAACTTCTTATTAATTTAACAACTCACAAGGCTTTAAGCCGGTATGTTTTTTAAAGGCCGCGGAAAAGTGAGAGATGGAAGAATAGCCCAACAATGCGGATACATCTGTGACACTTAACGCTTTTTCATACAACAAATACTTTGCGTGCTCCATTCTTTGTTGTTGGTAAAAATCAAATATGGTCGTGCCAAAAACCTCTTTAAACCCCTTCTTTAAATAACACTCATTCATGGCCACCTTACGGCTCAATTCCTTAATGGTAATAGGATCACCAATATGTTGCAATAAAAATTCACGTGCCTGATATATACTTTCAGTGCCACGCTCATCTGCTAAAAATTTACAAGAAAACACAGCGTCTTTTTCTTCCACAACATGCTCCAAGCTGTACACCAGTAATTCATGCACTTTTGCATTTACAAATATATTTTCAAGCGAACCTGTATAACTATGATTTAACAAAGCATCCAAAGTGGCACGCTTTTTTATACTCAATTGAAATGTTTTAGAAAAATTATCTGGATACTTAAAAGCCAATAAATCATCTTTTTTATTATTTAATTTTACATGATGTACAAACTGATGTAAAAAAGTGGAAGTAAAATGAAATGAAAAAACGTCAATCGTACGCAAAGGGCCTGAACAATCAGTGGTCGGTATTTGATTACAAGTTCCGCATAATTTATTTTCACAATATCTGTTACCAGAAATGCAAAATCGCAATTCTAAATAGTTATCCTTGGGTGTACTAGCATTATAGTGATATACAAACATGCCGGTATCCTCCGCCGCCCAGCTATCCTGTGCTGCATAGCGACGAATGTGGTATTGGGTGGAACCTGGGATGCGCTGCTCCTTGGAATACAACAAGGCCATCCCATCAAATCCATGGGGTGCATTTACTTGTTTTAATATTTCATGGGCTACTGTCATAAAAGCAAAATTAAGGCATTAAAAGTAAAGCAACTATTGAAGGCCAAAATCTGACGCAAAAATGACTAAAAAAAGGGGTCATTTTTAGGCTAAAAAACTATGCACAAAATGGCGAAAATGGGGATAACTAAATTGGGGCTAAAACAGGCTTTAAACCCTTAATTTTCTTAAGTTTGTATGCATTCGGAATGCCTATAAAAACAAAATAATTTTAACCATTTTATGTCAGAAGATTTACAGTCAAGCGAATCAGCAGAAAACAAGAATTACGGTGCCGATAGTATCCAGGTTTTAGAGGGATTGGAAGCCGTTCGAAAAAGACCTGCTATGTATATTGGCGATGTGGGCTCCAAAGGCTTACACCACCTTGTATATGAGGTAGTTGACAACTCCATTGATGAGGCATTGGCAGGCTATTGCTCTCATATCGAGGTTGCCATACATGAAGACAACTCCATCAGCGTTCAAGATAATGGTCGTGGTATTCCAACAGCAATGCACACCAAGGAGAAAAAATCCGCTTTGGAAGTGGTGATGACCGTGTTACATGCTGGAGGTAAATTTGATAAAAATACCTACAAAGTATCTGGCGGTTTGCACGGCGTGGGTGTAAGTTGCGTAAATGCACTTAGTACCAAATTGTTGGTAACCGTTGAAAGAGAAGGTAAAATATTTGAACAAGAATATAGCATTGGTATCCCCAAATATGCGGTAAGAGAATCAGGAACAAGTGACAAAACAGGAACCCGCGTTCATTTCTGGCCTGACTTAAGCATCTTTCAAGAGTCAGTTTATAAAAGAGAGATTTTAGAAGGTCGTTTACGTGAGCTTTCCTATTTGAATAAAAGAATCAGCATTACATTAACAGACCACAGAGAATTAGATGAAGCTGGCGTTGCTTATAAAAATAATTTTTATAGCGAAGGTGGTATTGTTGAGTTTGTACAAATGTTAGATAAGAATGGTAATCGTAATCCAATCATTGCACAACCTTTGTACGTAGAAGGTTTAGATGAAGCATCTAATGTAATGGTTGAAGTGGCATTGACCTACAATGACGATTTTAAAGAGAATATATTTTCTTATGTAAATAATATTAATACGATTGAAGGTGGAACGCACGTTACAGGATTTAGAACTGCACTCACCCGGGTATTTAAAAGTTACGGCGATAAGGAAGGTTTGTTTGAAAGAGCAAAAGTAACAGTGGAAGGAGATGATTTCAGAGAAGGCTTAAGTGCTATTATTTCTGTGAAAGTGCCTGAACCTCAATTTGAAGGTCAAACAAAAACCAAATTAGGAAATAGTGAAGTGAGTGGTGTGGTTCAAACTACCGTTTCTAGGGTATTAGAAGCTTATTTAGAAGAAAATCCGAAAGAAGCGAAGTATGTAATCTCAAAAATAATTTTAGCGGCCCAAGCCCGTGTAGCTGCTAAAAAAGCACGCGACATGGTGCAACGCAAAACGGTACTTACGGGTGGCGGTCTTCCAGGAAAGTTGGCGGATTGTTCAGATAGGGATCCAGAAAGATGTGAGCTTTACTTAGTCGAAGGAGATTCGGCGGGAGGTACTGCAAAACAAGGACGTGATCGTGGCTATCAAGCTATTTTACCATTACGTGGTAAAATATTGAACGTTGAAAAAGCAATGGAACATAAAATTTACGAGAATGAAGAGATTCGTAATATGTATACTGCACTTGGTGTAACCGTTGGTACTGCTGAAGATCCAAAGGCCTTAAATATTGCAAAACTTCGTTATCATAAATTAATTATTATGACCGATGCCGATGTGGATGGTTCTCATATCGCCACATTAATTTTAACTTTCATCTTTAGATATATGAAAGAGTTAGTGCAAAATGGCTATGTATACATTGCACAACCTCCTTTATACTTGGTGAAAAAAGGCAAGGATCAGGAATATGCTTATAGCGAAGAACAAAGAAAAGCGTTGGTTACAAAAATTGGAGGTGGAAAAGATGATTCAGTAACTATCCAACGATATAAAGGTTTGGGAGAAATGAATGCAGACCAATTATGGGAAACGACCATGGATCCATCTAGAAGAACCTTGAAGCAAGTGACCATCGAAAGCGTAGCTGAAGCAGATCGTATTTTTAGTATGCTGATGGGTGATGAAGTGGCTCCAAGAAGGGAATTCATTGAATCACACGCGAAATATGCTAAAATTGACGCCTAAAAGTTAGTATTAATACAATTTTTGGCCATTTTAACAAAAAACAGCCCTTGAACTTAAATGAATCACAATAAATAACCTACTTTCAATTAGAAAATTTCACTTTAAAATTTATACAAAATGGACACTACAAAAATGATTAAAGCGTATTGCTTAAAAACAAAAGAAAAAAATGTACCAATGCATGATGCTGTCATCACTAAAACTGCAAAAGGCGGTTATATGGCAGGTGGCAATGATGGTAAAGGAAATAAAATGGCAGCAATCATGAGCGAAACAAACGCGCTTAAAGCTATTGCTGACGGAGTGGCTACAAAAGGATTCTAGTTTAACTGGATCTTTTTTACACAATTCCAATCTTATTTAAAAGCCGCACTCGAAGTATCGAGTGCGGCTTTTTCTATTTTATGCATTTAACGTATTCACTTATTTAACGCCCAATACGCCAGTATGTATTTTATTTAATAAACGGTAACATTCACTCATCCCTTTGATATCCTTGATAATTAATATGAAATTTTTTCCCGCTTGTTTAAAATGGGCAGTATTCATAGATGTTTGGGCAAACAATAATAATTGTTTGAATGTATCACTTTCAAAATACGGCGCATCCGGACGATTAATAAAAAAGCACCTTACTGTTTCGTCTTTCAAATTCATTTTTTCAAAACCCAATGCGATGGCTATTTTTCGGCACTTTACTGTTGTAAATAAATCTTCAACTGAATTAGGCATCGGACCAAATCGATCAATCATTTCCCCATGCAGCAAATCTAATTCTTCGTCATTTTCAGATTGATCCAATCTTGTATATAAGGAAAGTCGCTCTCCAATACTTTCCACATAAATATCTGGAATCATAATTTCCAAGTCAGTGTCAATCGTACAGTCTTGCACATAATCATCCTGCTTACTAATTTCTTCCTGGAACAATTCTTTAAAATCTGATCTTTTCAATTCTCTAACTGCTTCTGCTAAAATTTTCTGGTACATTTCAAATCCGATCTCCACCATAAATCCACTTTGCTCTCCACCTAATAAATTACCTGCACCTCGTATATCTAAATCGCGCATGGCAATTTGAAATCCACTACCTAGTTCACTAAACTGTTCTAAGGTTTGTAATCTTTTTCGGGAGTCATCAGGTAAAGTGCTAATGGGTGGCGCTAATAAATAGCAAAATGCTTTTTTATTGCTTCGCCCTACCCTTCCCCTTAATTGGTGCAAATCACTTAAGCCAAATTGATGTGCATTGTTAATGATGATGGTATTCACATTGGCAATATCCACGCCACTTTCCACAATATTCGTACACACCAACACATCATATCTTTTCTCAATAAAATCCAATATTTTTTCTTCCAATTGATGCCCTTCTAATTGACCGTGTGCGAATCCAATACTTAGATCAGGGCATAAACGCTGAATAATTGCACACATTTCAGACAAGCCTTGTACGCGATTATGAATAAAAAATACCTGCCCCCCTCTTTCTGCTTCGTAATAAATAGCTTCCCGAATTGTATCTTCATTAAACACCTGCACTTCCGTATGAATGGGCTGTCTATTTGCAGGTGGCGTATTAATAATACTTAAATCACGCGCGCCCATTAAACTAAAATGCAAGGTTCGTGGAATAGGTGTTGCAGTTAATGTTAAACAATCAACCGTCGCTCTTAATGTTTTTAATTTTTCTTTATGCCCTACGCCAAACTTTTGTTCTTCATCAATAATCATTAAACCTAAGTCCTTAAACACCACATCCTTTCCTAAGATGCCATGCGTCCCAACTAAAATATCCACCTTCCCTTGTTTTACTTTTTCAATGGTTTCCTTTTTTTGTGCAGCGGATTTAAACCTGTTTAAATAATCAACAGTTATTGGAAAATCCTTTAATCGATCCACAAAGGTTTTATAATGTTGAAATGCTAAAATAGTGGTGGGCACTAAAAGCGCTACTTGTTTGCCATCAATGGCCGCTTTAAATGCAGCCCTAACTGCTACTTCCGTTTTACCAAAACCCACATCACCACAAACCAATCTATCCATGGGCGAAGGCGTTTCCATATCCTTTTTTACATCGGCTATTGCCTTTGCCTGGTCCAAAGTTTCCTCGTAAATAAACGAGGCTTCTAATTCGTATTGCATGTAATTATCCGGCGTAAATGCAAAGCCAGCTTGCGCCTTACGTTGTGCATATAACTTAATTAAATCAAATGCAATTTCCTTGACCTTTGCTTTAGTTTTGTCTTTTAACTTAACCCAAACATCAGAACCTAACTTATTAATTTTTGGAGGCGCGCCTTCCTTCCCCGTATATTTTGAAATTTTATGTAGTGAATTAATATTCACATATAATATATCACTGTCCTTATAAATTATCCTCACCGCTTCCTGCATTAAACCATTCACGTCAATTTTTTGCAACCCACTATAAACACCAACGCCATGATCAATATGCGTAACATAATCTCCGGGCTGCATATCACGCAATGTTCTAAGTGTAATCGCCTTACTTTTACTATAGGCTTGCTTTACTTTGTATTTATGATAGCGTTGAAATATTTGATGATCCGTATAACAAACAATTTTATGATCATGATCTATGAATCCTTCGTGAATATTTTTAACAACGGGCGTAAATTGTATTTCCGTTTTCAAGTCTGTGAAAATAGCATGCAAACGCTCCAACTGTTTGGCTTGCTCTGCAAAAATAAATAAGGCATAGCCTTTTTTCTCAAGCTCCTGCAGGTTGGTAATCAATAATTGAAATTGTCGATTAAAGCTAGGCTGCACTTGGGTGTTAAATGAAATAACCTCCTTTGAAATATTTGCTTGAAACCCCCATTCTATGATAGTGCTATTCAATAAAGAAGTTTCCGCGTTCTCCACCGTATCAAAATCATCTAATTGGGTATGTTTGATATGCGCATCGCCCAATTCAATGGGTTTGTTATTTGCCGTATGGGTTAAAAAGTCATTCAAGGATTCCCATTGATCCATGCCACGTTGCTTAATTACATTCCAATCCTTCATCCAAAGAATCGTATTATTATTCATGAAGTCAATGAGTGGAATTTTTTCAGTATCCTCAAATTGGGTAGTTACATTTGGAATGATATTGACTTGCAATAATTTACGTTCACTCAATTGTGTTGCAGGATCAAACAAGCGAATACTATCCACTTCCTCGCCAAACAATTCAATACGATAAGGCTTTTCATTACCAAAAGAATAAATATCAAAAATACCACCTCTTAAAGCAAATTGACCTGGCTCATATACAAAATCGGTACGTTCAAAACCATAATCAATAAATTGCTGCATCATAGCATTCAAATCAATACTATCATTGGTTTTAATTTGAATGATATTTTTTTGTAGCGTCTTTGGAAGTATTACTTTTTCAAAAAGTGCTTCAGGATAAGTCACAATAATTTTTTTATTGCCGCCCATTGAAATTTTAGTCAACGCTTCGGTTCGCAACATCACATGCGATGGATTTAAAAAATTAAAATTGTGGGGTGTTTTAAAAGAGGATGGGAAATAAAATAAATCCATTGCCTCTGTCACACTTTCAATAGAATTAAAAAAATAGGCGGCTTCTTCGGCATCATTCAATACGACAATATGATTCCACTGATTTGTTTTTTCATGCGTAAAAATAGTTTGTAAAACAAAAGCCGCTGAAGATCCATTCAAATGTTGCAGAAAAATTTGAAAAGGAATTTTTTGCGTCTCGGACATAGCTATCCTGTCCGCCAAAGAATTTAGGAGGGGGGATACATTAAACCGTTCAAACAAGGATTGCTCATTCATACATCACCCTACAAAGATACTATTTCAATACTAATAACTTGCTTTGGCACTAATAATTACTTCCATAGGCACAAAGGTTCCAGCTACAACTTGCACTATGCCTATTTCATTGAGTTGGTTAAAACTAGTTGCATAATACCCTTTTTCATAGCCGACAAAAATACTGTACCTGCCTGGAGCTAAATTTACTTTAAAGTGGCCCAATGAATCAGTAGTAAAGCTCCCAAGTAATTTAGTGCTTGGCAGATTAAATATATTACCGCTTATTTGACCTGCAGATTGAATGTTGGTAGGTTCGAAAACATAGAGCTGTGTTGCATATCCAACACCCTTTGAAAAAGGCTTTCCTTTTTGTGGCATTTGATTGCCTTTTTGTTCAAAAACCTGACCTTGAATACCTTGCGCTACTTGCGCTTTTGATTGCTTATTGACTGCCAAACATCCCAAAAATAATCCAGACATTAGCATTAGACCAAAAGTAGTTGCGTAAACACTTTTCATTGCATGTGCATTTGTTTAAAGTTACAACAAAATTTAAACAGATTTACAAACAACTATTAGCAAAAAGCAACTACGAATAAGGCCTTATAAATCAGGTAAATTGCCAAAAAATAGATAATAAATTGTAATTTCGAATACTCCTCTTAAAGGTTTTATAAAAATACGCGCATGAAAAAATGGCAAATTTGTTTATTGTTTTCATTTATTTTTTTTCAACAAATAAATGCACAGGTTCAAACTAAAAAATCAATACTATTAAGTACGGCAAAATCTTTAGATATTGAATCCCGCGCTTCCTATTCAGAAGCTTTAATCAAAGCCAAAGAAAAAAGATGGCCCTTATTTTATCAAGCCGGCAATAGTCGTCGTTCCTTAATGGGCATTGATGCAGCTGGCCTGCCCATTTATTATACAAGTTTTGCAGATCCTATTCCTGCAATCACAGTCAATACCAATAAACTTTGGCCGACCGGAGCTAACGGATTTAATTTAACTGGCGAAAACGATAGCTTAACCAATACGTTCGGTGTTTGGGATCAAGGTGCTGTGCGCACTACACATAATGAACTGAAAAATAGAATTGTACAAAAAGACAACGCCACAACTGCCTATGAACATGGTACACATGTGTTTGGCACTATTATGAGTAAAGGATTAAATCCATTAGCAAAAGGAATGTCCTATAATTTAAAAGGGGCTTATTCCTATGATTGGAATAATGACAATAGTGAAATGTCTGCAGCGGCAGCAAATGGAATGCTCATCTCCAATCATTCTTATGGAATTTTAAGTGGCTGGGATCAAAACAGTGACTCATCAGATCGTTGGGAATTTAATGGCAAGTTCACAGAAAAGGAAGACTTTAAATTTGGACTTTACAATTATGAGGCAATGATCCATGATTCTGTTATGTATAATGCGCCTTTTTATTTAGTTGTTAAGGCTGCAGGAAATAATCATGGAAGTACTGGCCCTAAAGTGGGCGATCCTTATTGGAGAAGAGACGCCAATGGAAAAATGTATAATGCAGGCGGAAGACCTGATAGCTTAAGTAGCAATGATGGTTATGAAACTTTATCTTCGGATATTAATGCCAAAAATTTATTAATTGTTGGTGCCGTTTATGGCTTATCAAGCCCCTATACCAAAAAGGAAGATGTAGTGATGTCCTCATTTAGTAGTTGGGGTCCTACGGATGACGGAAGAATTAAACCCGATATTGTAGCGGATGGGGTTTCTGTTTTTTCAACTACTGCTGATCATGATTCAAGTTACGGTTATAAGAACGGAACATCGATGGCTACACCGAATGCTGCCGGCTCCTTATTATTATTACAAGAGCTAAGCCAACAATTAAGTCCGAAAAAGTTTTTGCGATCAACCACGGTGAAAGCTTTGGCGATACATGCAGCAAATGAAGCAGGACCCAACCCCGGACCGGATTACAAATTTGGTTGGGGATTACTTAATATGTTTGATGCTGCCACCGTTTTAAAAAATGCATTAACGACAAAAAACAGCAATACAAGTTCGGACTTGGTGTATGAAAACACATTAAATAATCTGGACTCCACTACCTATACTATAATAGCTTCCGGTAAAAAACCAGTAAAAGCAAGTATTGTTTGGAACGATGTAAAAGGAATTGCTAAAAGTACATTAAATGATACCACCCCTCAGTTGGTGAATGACTTGGACTTGACTATCACTCAGGGTACCAAAATCACTAATTCATGGAAATTAAATCCACAAACTCCTGCTAGTGCAGCTTTCAAAGGCGATAATGTTTTGGACAACGTTGAAAAAGTAGAAATTGATACCACATTAGTAGGTAAAAGCTATTTGATTAAAGTTAAGCATAAGCGTAATTTGGAGAGAGGACAACAACCTTATTCATTAGTTATTAGTGGTGCTGGTGGTGTAGCTTATTGTGCATCCACTGCAAGTTCCAGTGCCGGAAGTAAGATAGACAGCATAAGCCTCAATAATATCCAATTTGTACCAGCTACCAATAAGGATTATGTAGATAACACTAATTTATTCATCAACGGCGAACCCAATAGCGCGCTCAATTTATTTTTAAAACTAGGAAGTGCGGATGCAACCAATAATACACGCTTTGTAAAAACCTTTATTGACTATAATAGCAATGGCACATTTGAAACAAATGAATTAGTGAATACAAGTACAGGAATCACTAATAGCAATTACACCGCAAGTATCAACTTACCTGACACCTTACAACTTGGTCGTTTACTAAAATTAAGAATTGTAGTCATGGAGACAAGCAGTAGTGCAAATGTGTTGGCCTGTGGCACTTATACAAACGGGGAAACACAGGATTATACTTTAAGAATCATCAACCCATCGAGTGATTTACAAATGTCAGATTTGGTAAGTCCGCAGAACGCAGCTTGTAAAAGATCCGTTCAATATGTCACCGTAAAAGTGACCAACAATGGTACAAACCAACAAAAAAACTTCCCACTTAGTTTATTGGTAACAAAAGGCGCTACTACTATTTTAAATATCAATGAAACTTTTAATGGCCGTTTGGAAGCGGGAGAGTCTATGAATTACACCTTCCAACAACCCATCAATTTAGAAGCTGCTACTAAATACACTTTCTCAGCGACTGTCACCTCCACCATTGACCAACAAAAGGAAAATAATAATTTAGTTACAACATTAACTACCGCTGACAATAGCATAGCACCTACTGGTAGTGCAATCAATTGTAATAATAATTTAAAACTTACTGTAAATTCACCAGTAGTTGGGAAAAGTTACATTTGGTATGATAGTGCAAACTTAGCAACACCCATTGCTGCGGGAACCAATATCACTGCTACATCATCCAAAAGCAATTTATATTTAACACATGGGTTCCAAGGATTTGTTGGACCTGCCCACAATACCACATTGGGTGCAGGTGGTTACAATAATTTCAAGGGCAACTACATGAAGGTGACTACTGGTACGCCAATGACTATTAATACAGTAAAATTATATACTGCGAATGCGGGAAAAATTAAATTTGAATTGATGTTTATGGCCACCGACACCACTTACTATCCTGGACTATCTCAATTTGTTACAGTTAATGCTGCGGCAAGTTCCCCAAGTCCAAGTGCTGGCGCTTCCAATTACGTAGCTGGCGATTCAGGTAGAATTTACGAGCTTAATTTTAAACTAAGTGTTGCAGGTAACTATTATATTGTTGCCACTTGCGATAGCACTGCTAGTTTATACAGAAACAATAATGTTACAACAAACCCATATCCGATTGGACCAAATAAAGTGTTCAGCTATACGGGCAATAGCGTTACTCCTGCTACTGGAAATTTCCAAAACTTTTTCTACTTTTTTTATAACACACAAATTAGTACGAGTGACTGCGACAGCCCCCCTACTACAATTCCTGTGAATATAATAAGTGCCCCAACGTTTAAATTGCAAGGCGATAGCTTAACTGCCACTGCAGCTACCTCCTACCAATGGTATATGAATGACGAATTTTTAAATGGCGCTACTAGTCAGGTTTACAAGCCAACAAAAAATGCAATTTATAAAGTAATGGCAAATACCAATGGGTGCCAAATACTATCTGAAAACAAACTTGTTTTAGTAAGAGACAATAGCGGCAATATCATCACTAATATTGTAGAAGGTTCTGCGAAGGATATTAATTTAAGAATAACTTCCACTGATTATATTGAAAATTTAATCAAAGGAAACACCTTTTATGTTTCATTTGGCAACTTACAAACCAACGATATTTCATTAGATGTATTGAATTCGATGGGTAACCGTGTAGCGTTTAAAAACAAACTTGTTAATCAAAGAACTCCACAAGAAATTGACATTCCAAATTTAGTTACTGGCGTTTATTATATTAAAATATATGCCAACAACAAAGTTTATGTTCAACGAGTTTTTATTACTAATTAATTAAAATATAATAATATGGCACTAGAATGGGTGGAAGGTGTAATCACAAAAATTATTGATGAAACTCCAAATACGAAAAGATTTTACTTTGAAATATCAAGTTTAGAAAAATTTGATTTTATACCAGGTCAATTTGTAACGCTTGATTTACCAATTCATGAACAAAAAAATAAGCGTTGGAGAAGCTACTCTATTGCTTCAGAACCCAATGGTACCAATACTTTTGAGTTAGTTATTGTGCATTTAGAGGGTGGTCTTGGAACTACCTATTTATTTAATGAAGGTAAAGTAGGCACTAAAGTTACATTAAGAGGCCCGCAAGGTGTTTTCACTTTGCCTAAGAACTTTGAAAACGATGTTTATTTTATTTGTACTGGAACAGGTATCGCTCCTTTCCGTTCAATGATTCGTTATATACATGAACACAAAATTCCGCACAATAATATTCATTTAATTTTTGGCTGTCGAAAATTTGAAGATGGCTTGTATATTGACGAATTAAAAGAATTAGAAAGCAAAGAACCAGGATTCCATTTTCACCCTTGTTATTCTAGAGAAACTGAAGTGCCGGTTGGTTCACATATTGGATATGTGCATCCTGTGTACCAAGAATTATTGAAAGAGAACAAAGAAACAGCACATGTTTGGTTATGCGGTTGGAAAGCAATGATTGATGATGCACGCAAGAATATGACTGAGCTCGGGCTAGATAAAAAACAAGTGCACTTTGAATCTTTCGGTTAATTGATTCTCACGCGTTTACTTCATAAATACCAAAATACTTCTACATTCAAAATACGAATTTTTCGACTCGCTAAAAACGCTCGCTCAAAATTGTATTTCTGAATTCCGAAGCAAAGCGAAATAATTATTTAAGCAGTCTAGCTGATATGCGCTAGCACTAATTCTCTTACTTTATTCATTGCAATACGCTCTTGCAACATACTATCGCGGTAACGAATAGTCACGGTGCCATCTTCTTTGGTTTGATGATCAATGGTCACGCAGAAAGGC
>Ga0222712_10004980_pt1 | contig 13643 bp, 12 predicted proteins | sample C33_657DmetaG_FD_165043 | JGI IMG/M metagenome (GOLD analysis project Ga0222712, IMG submission 165043) | Estuarine water microbial communities from San Francisco Bay, California, United States - C33_657D | ecosystem: Environmental > Aquatic > Marine > Unclassified | place: USA: California...
TTTAGTGCTAGTCCTGTATTTAATTTACTACCTAACGCTACAGCTAGCGGTGAAATAACACCACTTGCTTGGTATGCATCGGAGAAAACGCTTCGCAGTGGTTGGGCATTTGGACAATCATACTTAAACCAAACGGTTGCCGCATTTTCTGCAAACGTTGGCAAAGGGAAACTGGTGGTATATGGCCCAGAAATTACTTTTAGAGGGCAAACACATAGCACCTACAAAATGTTATTTAACCATTTGTATTTGGATAAATAAACTATAAACTTTTGATATGGTACGCTGCAGAAATTTCTTTTTGTAGCGTATCAATTTTTTTATCTAGTAGGTCATAAAAGAGGCGGACAACAAAATTATCTAAATCGTATCTTAAATTGATGAGTCTATTGTTGTATTCTTTTAGGAAAATAGGATCTGACATCATTAATGTAGCACCTTCTTTAATTGTTTTTGTTTTAGGATCTGAATAATTTGTGCCATCAAAAATCTTGTAAGTCATGTTTTTGATATTCCATTTGTACTGGTTTATTGTAACGCTATTGAACTCATTCATTTGAGCTATAAGCTGCCAATATTCAGATATCAGGCTTGCTACTTTTTTGTCTTTAATAAGGCGCATGCCACCCGATCTTAATTGAGAGGATGTTCTGTCAATAAATGTGATAGGTCTATTGCCGCCTGTTTTTAAACTAGCTCTGTATAATAGCCTGGTATTTTCTGGTGTAAATGCGTTGCTTGTAAAAATATTAATAGCCGTATCTAAATATTTGATTTGAGTTGTTGTATAGTCTATCGTTTTTGCTATTTGAACTTTGTCTTGGGCAATATCTTCTAAAAAGCTTTCCATATACTGCTTTTCTCTAAGACCTTCGATATAATGTTCTCTTTGATTTTCTGCAAAAAATCCAAGTGTTACAGCAAAAAACAGCATAAAAAATTCCAAAAAATATTCTGAAATCTTTTTCTTGTGAGCAGGATGATGTGCGTGATGTACTTCCATGATTTTAAATTATCACTAAAAATAAGATATTTTTAAAATTTGAAGCATACTTACATAAAAAGAGCCCAGCAAAATTGCTAGGCTCATACTTTAAGATATTCTTTGTGGGTATAACTTCAATTTATTTTGGTAACACTACTGCATCAATAACATGGATAACACCATTTGTTGCAGTTAAATCGGCAGCTACAACTGTTGCTGAATTGCCTTTTTCATCGGTTAGCGTTACTTTACCTTGTTTGATTGAAGCTACAAGCTTGTTTCCACTAACTGTTGTAAGAGATAACGAGCCACCATTTGCTTGAATCGCTTTAACTACTGCAGCAGCATCAAATGTACCTGCAATTACGTGGTAGGTTAAAATTTTAGCTAAGGTTGCTTTGTTTTCTGGCTTTAATAATGTTTCTAAAGTTCCAGCAGGAAGCTTTGCAAATGCTGCGTTTGTTGGAGCAAATACAGTAAAAGGACCAGCACTTTGTAAAGTGGTTACAAGGTCTGCAGCAGTTACACCAGCTACTAGGGTAGTGTGTTCTTTTGAACCAACTGCGATGTCAACGATTGTTTTTTGCGCTTTTGCAGCAAATGAAGTTGTTAATACAGTTGCTATAACTGCAACGAATAATTTGATTTTCATGTTATGTTTTATTTAGCATAACAAAACATTAGACATTTGGTTCGATGAATTAATTGTTAATTATAATTTGTACTTTTTAGTCTTATTAAGTCTTATATTTATATAAAATCGATAATTATATGTTCAAAAATTTTACAGCATCCGATTTATTGATGCTTACTGCTGCATTTCTTTCTTTAATTTTTTCTGAGCTATTATGGTTTAACGGAGAAAAAGAATCCGCGATTTTTATAGGCTTATGGGTTCCATCAATTCTTGGATTTGCTATTTTGCTCAAACTTATAAATAATCAAAAATGACAGATATCATACCCTATTTTGCCGGCTTTATAACCCTACTTTTTGGTGCTGCATGTGTGCTTATTTTAAATAAATACAAAGGATACAAATAAGTTTAAATGAGTAAACTATTAGACATATCTAGTAATTACTTTGATTCTTATTTTAATCCTGAAAAAATAAGAAAAGTAGAGCTGATCATTTTAAGGTTAGCGATATTCTCTTTTTTATTACATCTCTTTATTATTTTTTTAGGTAACAATGTTCTTTATTTCAAAAACTTCCAGCATAGTTATCTAAAAGCAATTTATACGCCCTTTAGTTTCATACTATTTTATGAAGTGTTTTTGCTTGTAATTATTATACCTAAATCAATTTCTGAATTTATTGGTAAGCAGTTTGAGGTAATCACTTTAATTACGCTTAGAAGCTTCTTTCATGACATTGCTGATTTAGATCTCATTCGTGCAATTGATATCAACAATCCTTTATTTATAAGTTTGTTATATGATTTAGCAGCCTCACTTGTAATGCTTGGTTTTACGATATTGTATTACCGTATTTATCAAAAAAATAGTGTAACAGAGCAATCTTCCGAGCTTACTAATTTTATTGGCATTAAAAAATTAGTATCCTTAGGAATGATACTAGTGCTTCTCATATTAAGTGTTATAAGCCTTTACCACTGGGGCACCCAAATGATTGATGCGCTACGTATCAATAGCAACTATCCGAATCCTAATTCGGTTTTTTATGTCGACTTCTTCTCAATTATGATATTTGTCGATGTTTTACTATTGATTGTTTCATTTACGTATCATTTTAGTTTTTTTACGATTTTTAGAAATGCTAGTTTTATCATCACAACAATTTTAATTCGAATTTCTTTAACAATTGACAAGCCTATGAACTATATTGTGGTGCTAATTGGGTTTCTTTTTTCAATCATTGCTTTTTACTTGTATAGTATTAGAAAGCTAGTTAATAATAAAACAGTTTAGTTTTTATGGTTTTCATTCTTATTCTTTTAGTGAGTCATTGGTTTTTATCTTTATTTTTCCATACATTTTTCTTGCACCGTTTTGCATCTCATAAAATGTACGAGACCAGTAAAAACTGGGAAAGAGTATTTTATGTATGTACATGGTTTTTTCAAGGATCGTCCTATTTAGTACCCCGCGCTTATGGAGTCATGCACCGTATGCATCATGCATATAGTGATACAGATAAAGACCCGCACTCACCTCATTTCTTCAAGGATATTTATGAAATGATGAAAAGTACCATAACTATTTATCGGTCTTTTTTATTAGGTCAAAATGTGCCTGATGCTGAGTTCACCAAAGACTACTTGCCTGTTTGGGAAAAATTAGACCGCTTTGGACATCACATGCTTACAAGGTTATCGTTTGTGGTATTGTATACATACTTGTACTGGTTATTTGCCCCCAATTATTGGTGGTTTTTATTACTTCCTATTCATTTTTTAATGGGTCCGCTACAAGGCGCTATTGTTAATTGGTGTGGTCATAAATATGGTTATCGAAACTTTGATAGTGTTGACCAGAGCAAAAATACTGGACCCTGGGGCATTATATTAATGGGTGAATTATTCCAAAATAACCATCACCATAAAAAAGACGATGCCAACTTTGCCAAAAGATGGTTTGAATTTGATATTACTTATCAGGTGATGCGCCTATTTAACTATTTAGGAGTCATACAATTACTCCGCTCCTAACAAAGGCTAAAGCAAAATAAATGGTTAGAATTGCTTTTGACGCTATTTATGCGCATCCATTACCGGAGAATCATAGGTTTCCCATGTTAAAATATGAGCTTATACCCGCTCAATTACTACATGAAGGGACTTACACTGCTGATCATTTTTTTATGCCTAACGCATGTGCCTCAGAGGTTGTATTAAAAACGCACGAAGCAGCATACTATCAAAAATTAATATCCTTACAATTGAGTGCGTCTGAACAACGAGCAATTGGTTTTCCTCAGTCTCAAACTTTAATGGAAAGAGAGTTCATTATTACCCAGGGCACCATCGATTGTAGTATTGCAGCTTTAACAAATGGGATTGCACTCAATGTTGCCGGAGGAACCCATCATGCTTTTGCTGATAGAGGAGAAGGGTTTTGTATACTCAATGATATGTGTGTTGCAGCTAATTATTTATTAGAGCATAAGTATTGTAAGAAAATTATGATTGTGGATTTAGATGTGCATCAAGGAAATGGCACTGCAAAAATCATGGAAAATAATCCTGATGTTTTTACATTTAGTATGCATGGTGCAACTAATTATCCATTTCGAAAAGAAAAATCAGATCTAGATATTGGGCTCGCTGATGGAACTACGGGCGAACTGTATTTATCTATTTTAAAGGATACGCTTCCTAAGTTAATGAGTCAGGAAAAACCTGATTTAGTTTTTTATTTATCGGGAGTAGATATTTTGGAAACGGATAAGTTTGGAAAACTAAAAGTAAGTTTAGAAGAATGCAAACGTCGGGACGAATTTGTACTATCAAGTTGTAAAAAAAATAATATTCCTGTAGTAGTAGCACTCGGAGGCGGCTATTCGCCAGATGTTAAAACAATTGTAGAAGCACATTGCAACACATTTAGATTGGCTGCTGATTTATTTTAAAAACTATATCGTAAACTCGTAACTAAATTACTTCCGGCAGCAACAATTCCAGATGAATAGGGCCTGTAGCGCTGATTGGTAATGTTTTCCCATCCTAGGTGTAATTGCAATTTACCAATATTATAATTTGCTTTTAGATTGACTGTATACCAGCTAGGGCAGAATGGTTTTCCACTCTTATCTAGCGCATAAATAGCTGTTTTTGCCTTTTCACTAGGTGCTAAATTTTCGCTATTTATTTGACCATTAAACTGTGTATTGAGTTCAAATGCAAACTTATTTTTTTGCCACTGAACAGCACTACTACCAAATAAAGGTGGTGCATGCCTAAGGGGCACTTGTTCATTTTTTGTATCATCCGTTTCATGGCCTTCAATCCAATTAAGTTTTGTTTGCCATTTGATGTGCTTATTAAAAAATAGTTCCCAACCTAGTTGTATGCCCCAAACTTTTGCATTTGCTACATTTTGAATGGCGTTCACGCTGCTTTTTGTTCCATCATATATAATAGAGTCTTGCCCGTTAAAACTAAAAGGTCTATTGGTTAACGCATTTTTTAGTGTTGTTGTAAAAACAGATAGGTAATAATTTATTTTTTCTGGTTTATTATACTGTAAGCCTATTTCATAGTTCCAAGCATATTCCGGTTTTAGTTGATTGTTGGGTACTACAACATTACCGGGAGCCGATTCAAAAACTTTTCCAATATCATCGATGTTTGGCATTCTAAATCCGGTAGAGGCCAGTGCATTTAGTTGTAAACGTTCGCTAGGTTTAAATACGAGTCCAATATTTCCTGTGAGGTTGCTATTATTGATAGTAGACGAGGTAAATGGAAATCTAAAAAACGTAGTATCAAAACTAGCTTTTGTTTGTCCTGTGTTGTAGCGTAAGCCACTAGAAAAATTTAGTTTTTCAGTGATTTCTTTTTTGTAGCTAGCATACACTGCAAAAGAATTCCAGGTAGCGCCATCCGGATAGCGAGTGGCAACTTTTGTTTGTAGATTATTTGCAATATTTATATTCGTCGCTTTTGATCCTACTATATTTCCCACCCATTCTGCGCCGTAAAAAATTTCTTCACCTTCATTTATGGCCTTGGTAAAATCTACATTGATAGATGTAGCATCTACATTTTCAGTTTGTGTTCTTTGATAATTATTGTTACGTCTACGATCTATTCTACTTTCTTCATATTGTTGATAAGCGACAACTAGTTTGGCTTCATTGTACAAAGCAGTTACTTTTTTATGCAGCATTTGAAAGTTTTGCATGGTCCAAAATTGAGGTCCATAGTTCCACTCGGCAAAACGTAAATTACCAGCAGCGTATTCAATTAATCTATCGTAGCGAGGTATATTTCCAGTTTTTGAATAATGGAATCCGTATTGAATATCCCAGTGCTCGCTTGGTTTATACCTTAATTTAGTGAGGAGATTATTTTGATGATACCCCGATTGTTTTTGAATGTACGGATTTTCGTTTTTTACAACTACATCTTGGTTGCCAATACGCTCGACGTATTCTTTTCGTAAATAACTATCTTGACCTCCATTTTTGCCCATTTGTAAATCACCAAAATCACTGGTGGTTAAGCTGGTTAAAAAAGAAAACTTATTTGTAGCAATATTTATATTGGCGTGCGCAGTTTTTTCTTGATTGGCAGATGCATATCTAACAAATGCATCACCTTTCATGAGCGTTTTATTTTCTGTAGCAAATTTTGGTTGAAGTGTATGAAAATCCATCACCCCGCCAATAGCGTCACTACCATACATTAATGAACCTGGTCCAAAAATAACTTCTGCATCTTCGAGTGCGAGAGGATCAAAGGAAATAATATTTTGTAAATTCCCACTTCTGTAAATGGCATTGTTCATTCTCACCCCGTCCACAACAATTAATACCCGGTTGGTTGCAAATCCCCTAATCATTGGGCTACCGCCACCCATTTGACTTTTTTGTATAAATACTTCACCCGTTACACCAATAGCATCAGCCATGGTTTGTGGATTTTGTAAGCGTTGTTGTTTAAAATTAAATTTAGTAATGCGGTTAGGAACTTCATTAATTTTTCTTTCCCAACGGTTGTAATAAACGCTAACGGGGCTTAGGCTTTTTGTTGTGTCTTTGTTGACTTGGGCATATAAATAGGGAAGCGGTAATAAAAATAAAATAACAGCTAGGATGGTATTTCTATTATTGAAGCAGTAAATTTTCAAGCCTAGTTATTGATAGATTTAGTATTTAGAGTATGAACTAGCCTATAATTGTTCATCTCTTTGTTCTATATGGAATATTTTACAAAAATAGAGTAAACTTCTCTTCAATTTTAAGTAATATCGTAATCGAATCATTTAATTTTGTGAGATGTTAAAGCGTTTGACGACTTTTACCGTTTTGATTCTCATATCAGATTATTGTTTTTCACAAAGTGATAGCACGGCTAAATTTAACGTGAGTGGATATTTGGAAACTTATTATAGTTACGATTTTTTAAAACCCACAACAACCCCTAAGCCAGATTATAATTTCAATTATAAAAACCACAATCAACTAAGTGTGAACTTAGCTTTTGTAAAAGCGAACTATACTTCTAATTCGTTTAGATCCAATTTGGCTTTGATGGTTGGAGATTATGCCAAATACAATTTAAGTACTGAGCCTGGTTGGGCCAAACCCTTGTTTGAAGCGAATGTTGGATTTAAACCCTTTAAGCAGCATAATATTTGGATTGATGCTGGTGTCATGCCTTCTCACCTTGGTTTTGAAAGCGCTATCGGTGGTGATTGTTACAATGTTACCAGGAGTATTTTAGCCGAAAATTCACCCTATTATGAGTCGGGTATTAAGGTAAGTTATAGCGACCAAAAACAAAATTTATATATCGCTTTTTTAGTACTTAACGGGTGGCAAAAAATTGAAATGCCAGGTTCAAATTTTACACCAAGTGTAGGTGTTCAAATAAATTACAAAGCCGTTAAAAACCTCACTCTTAACTATAGCAATTTTATTGGGAACGTAAACCTTGATCCTATTAAGGCACTCAGAACTTTTCATAATTTGTACGCTATATATGAAGCTACGGAGCGCAGCTCTTTTATATTTGGCTTTGATATAGGCACTCAAAAATCAAAACAAACAAATACTGCCATTTGGTATACCCCTGTAGTTATTTCAAAAATTAAGCTTAATAGTAAGCATACCATTGCTGGCCGGCTAGAGTATTATCATGATAAAAATGAAATCATCATTCCTACGGCTACGCTGAATGGTTACCAGACTTTTGGAGCATCCATGAATTATGATTATCAGATTTCGCCCAAAATGCTTTGGCGTGCAGAGCTGAAGCGTTATGCTTCAAAAGATCCGATATTTAAGTACACTCAACAGTACGGAAATCATACCGCTGCCACCATGGCGTTTATTGTAAGATTGTAAACGTCTAAAATTCAACTTTTTCTCTACAAAATTTGCGTTTAAAAGGGAATGGGCTTAATTTCACAAATAATAACAAACATTAGTTAATGGGAAAGATATTGGTTATTGGCGCTGGCGGGCAATTAGGTACAGAGCTAACGAAAGCTTTGGCAGAAAAGTACGGTAATGATGCTATTGTTGCTACAGATTTTCAAGATGCGGTAAAAACAAAATTTAGTTATTGCGGATTTGAGACATTAAACGTAATGGATAAAGCAGCGCTCGCTTCAATTGTTGAAACACATAGCGTTACTCAAATCTATCAATTGGCTGCGATACTTTCTGCGGCTGGCGAAAAAAATCCTTTGCAAGCATGGGATTTAAATATGGTTGGGCTTCTCAATGTATTAGAAGTTGCTAAATCACATAAAATAGATAAAGTATTTTGGCCTAGTTCGATTGCTGTTTTTGGTCCTAACACCATTCATGAACAAACGCCTCAACAAACATTTAAAGACCCAAACACGGTGTATGGTATTTCTAAATTAGCGGGTGAACACTGGTGCGAATACTATTACAATACCTATGGTGTAGACGTTCGAAGCATCAGGTACCCTGGTTTAGTTGGCTATAAATCTTTACCAGGAGGCGGTACAACAGATTATGCGGTTGATATTTATCATAAAGCGGCATTATCTGAAAAGTTCACTTGTTTTTTAGATAAGGACACCTATTTGCCCATGATGTATATGGATGATGCCATTAACGCTACATTACAATTAATGGATGCAGATAAAGAAAGGTTAAGCATTAGAACGAGCTATAATATTTCGGGAATGAGTTTTTCTCCCAAAGAAATTTATGAAAGCATATTGGCTTTTTATCCGAATTTTGAAATTGAATACCAGCCTGATTTTAGACAACAAATTGCCGATAGTTGGCCAAACAGTATCGATGATAGTGTTGCTACAAAAGACTGGAACTGGAAGCCTGCCTACGATTTATCAAATATGACAGCTACCATAGTAAAAAATTTGCCAGAATATTTCAATTACAATACAACAAAGTAATTTATGTACGATCAATTTAAACCGGTATTGGTTAAGGAGTTAGAAGGGATTAAAGAAGCTGGACTATTTAAGAACGAAAGAATTATTACATCACCGCAAGCGGCAGAAATTACCATTGAGGGTGGTCAACAAGTTTTAAATTTTTGTGCCAATAACTACTTAGGCTTATCGTCTCATCCAAAAGTTATTGAAGCGGCTAAAGCAGCTATTGACACACATGGATTTGGTTTATCATCCGTACGTTTTATTTGTGGTACACAAGACATTCATAAAATACTAGAACAAAAAATATCTGACTTTTTAGGCACAGAAGATACCATTTTATATGCCGCAGCATTTGATGCAAATGGTGGTGTATTTGAACCGCTATTTGGTGAAAAAGATGCCATTATATCTGATGCATTAAATCATGCTTCTATTATTGACGGCGTAAGGCTTACAAAGTCTATGCGCTTCCGTTATGAGCATAACTCGATGGAGGATTTAGAAGTAAAATTAAAAGAAGCCATCGCTGCTGGCGCGCAACAAAAAATTATTGTAACAGATGGTGCTTTTTCTATGGATGGTACCATTGCTCAATTGGATAAAATTGTTGAATTGGCTGAAAAATATGAGGCGCTGGTAATGACAGACGAATGTCATTCATCTGGATTTTTAGGAAAAACGGGAAGAGGCGTTCACGAATTAAAAGGCGTGATGGGTAGGGTAGATATTATTACAGGTACACTTGGTAAAGCCTTAGGTGGTGCATCGGGTGGATTTACATCAGGTCGCAAAGAAATCATAGAACTTTTAAGACAACGCTCTAGACCTTATTTATTTTCAAATACATTAGCGCCTTCAATAGCTGGTGCTTCTATTGCTGTTTTTGATTTACTATCTCAAACCACAACACTTAGAGATACATTAGAAGACAATACCCAGTATTTTAGAGAAAAAATTACGGCTGCGGGCTTTGATATAAAACCTGGCACACACCCAATCGTTCCTATTATGTTATACGATGCGGTGGTGTCTCAAAAAATGGCAGAAAAATTATTAGAAAAAGGTATTTATGTAATTGGCTTTTACTATCCGGTTGTTCCAAAAGGGCAAGCAAGGATTAGGGTACAAATATCTGCAGCACATACGAAGGCACATCTAGATCATGCGATTGGGTCCTTTATAGAAGTAGGAAAAGAATTAGGGGTTATCCAATAATTAAAATATTGCAACATTGACGTCTGTATTTTCGTCAATCTGGTATTCTTTTTTTAATAATTCTAGTAGTTCTACTGCTCTTTTGTAATGCCTGTCAACGCTAGGTAATAATACAACTTTTAATGAATTATTAATATGGTTTAGTCTATTGCCAAATTCAGTTAAAATTAGCAAGTCCGTGGTTAAAAGTTTTGCATTGTCTGCTACCTCACCTGTCGTTACGTTTATATAATATTTTTGATCAAAAATAGAGTACGATTTTTCTCTTGCTTTAAATTTTAATTCGTCAACAAAGTTGCTATACTCTTTTAAGTTGTCTGATTTTACCCAGTAATCAGATATTTTATTACTGAGTTCTTGGTTTTCAACTAAACGCATGCCCCCAGCATTTTTTAATTGAGCAGAGGTTCGTTCACTTAAGTTCCATCTTAAACCTCCAGCTGTTTTCAAATTTAACCGGTATAAAACTTTAATAGTATTTGCATTCCAAACATTGTTGATTAGTAATGTATTGGACGTGTCTAATTTTCCTGTTTGAATGGTGTCATATCTTACTAAGCTGTTTAAAATTGTGGTATCTTTTCGTAAGTCTTCAAAAAGACTTTGCATGTATTGTTTTTCTCTATTTCCTTCAATTAAGTGTTCGCGCTGATTTTCTGCAAAAAAGCCCAGGGTAACTGCAGCAAATAGCATGATAAACTCCGTTACGTATTCTTTCCATTTTTTAGGATGATGTGAGTGGTGATGTACCTCCATGTTGTGTAATTTTCCTCAAAATAAGGTATATATTTAACTCATGATGAAATTGACATCAATTAATAAGACAACTCAATAAATATTGTCTATGAAATATTTTATATTTTTTTGTGCCCTATTTTTTATGCAAGTAGATACAGTATTTGCACAAAACATCGATATACAATCAATTCGAGAGAAGTTTTCAAAAATCGAATTTTTGTATGATACCATTTCGGGTATAGGTTATGAAAAAGGCTGTACCCGAAGAGATCCAAGCGATATCATAAAAGTTGGAGACACTTATTATGTTTATTACACAAAAATATATGGGCGTTCGCCAGGATATTGGGGCACTATTTGGTATGCAACATCAAATGATGAGGGTTATAGTTGGAAAGAACAAGGTGAGATATTGGGGTTGGGCAAAAAAGATAGGTTTGATTGCCAGGCTACTTTCACTCCCAATATCTTTTTTGCGGACGGTCAATATTATCTGTATTATACAGGGGTAAAACCTACTCCAGGTAATGCAAAAGGGGAATTTGAAAATAACTCCTCTACAGATATAACTGCCATTGGGGTTGCAATGTCTGACGCTCCGAGCGGTCCATTTATAAGGATATCTGAAGAGCCCATTTTAAAAGTTAGTGTTGAACCTGAATTATTTGATAGTTACCGAGTGGATGATGCGGCCTTACTATACCGTAATGGTTTGTATTGGCTCTATCATAAAGGGAGAAGTAGAATAAATGATAAAGAAGGTCCCGCTCACACGCAAATGGGTGTTGCTTTTTCAAAATCTCCGCAAGGGCCTTTTACTAAATTTGGCAAACCAATTTTGCCTAAAAGCCATGAAGTTATGATTTGGCAAGAAGGTATAGGAATTGGTGCAGTTTCATCTATTAGCAGTACGTTGGAGTATGCTGCAGATGGGGTTGACTTTACGACTAATAAATTATCTGTTAAACTAAATTCATTGCCAATTGCTCCAGGTGCTTATAGAAGTGATTTAGTTTCTAATGCTACAAGTGTAAACGGCTTATCATGGGGTATTTCAATGGTAATGAACAATACCGAATGTTATTTGGTAAGGTGGAAAAAACGAAACAAGTAACCCACTAGAAAAAAATTTTAAAGTCTAATTTTTTATAAAAGGTAATTTGATTACTGAAGGATATTGTTTTGAATGGTGAATTTTATTTTCTACAGTAATACCTTTTGATTCATCATAATTATTACCACCTGTGTTAAGGTTACGATCAAATCTAGGGAAATTACTACTTGATACTTCGATGCGAATTTTATGTCCTGCTGCAAAGTAGTTACTGGTAACCATGGGCGTTATATCTACTTTATATACTTTGCCTTTCTCCATAAATACTTCTTTATCGTAACCCTCTCTGTAACGTAGGCGCTGAATGGTTTCATCTAAATTATAGGCCTTACCATCAGGGTATACATCAATTAATTTAATGGTTACATCGGTATCTGGTCCTGTAGAAGAAACAAAAAGGGTAGACTCTATAAAGCCAGTAATTTCAACACCCTCTTTTAATTCATCAGAAGTATACACCAAAATATCATTTCTTAATTCCATTTGTGATTGATCAAAACTGCCACCTTGCACTGCATTGCCCGTGCAGCAAACATTACCACCATATGAACTTACCGGATTCATTGGATCATAGGTAAAAGCGTCAGGCATGTCTTTATTAGGTACTGTTAGTGTTAAAGCGCCATCACCATTTCGGGTATTGGCTTTACCGGCACTTGATAAATAAAAACTTTTTATGTCGGTGTTAGGTAATGGAAAGCTTTCTGCTTGTTGCCATTTGTTGGCACCCATTGTGTAGTAACGCACGCGTGGCTGCGTGCTTTTAAAATTGTTTTGCGCACCTTTTAATAGCATATCAAACCAACCCCAGGTTAATTCATCGTAGTTTAACCTGGCATCGCCTACACTTCTTTCACCAACAATAGTGTTTTCTGTAGCACGCTTATATGAACAATGTAAAACCGGCGCAATAACTAGGTATTGATTATCGGCTACCGTTTTTGATTTAGCAGCATTTCTTACATGATTGAAGAGTGCAATATTGGGTGCCGATGAAACATCGTACCAACTCACAAACCAATAAGCAGGAACTTCTAAAGGCATATTTTCGTGATAGAGTCCACCATTAAACCAAGCTGGATCGTTGGGTTTTCTTACGGCCATTTTTTCGTAAATGCCATTTGCTCCTTGTGCATTTTTGATGATATCTACAACAGGTAAATGTTTTAATCCTTGTGCCCAATCTACTTTTGGCATTTCAGGCGCCATGTCATAAAACTTTTGAATCCGTTGTAAATCTTTTTGTTGAATACCTGCTGGAAGCCGTGGTGCCATTAGATCGTGCTGGGTACCATAAAGCCAAGGAGTAAATAACATTTGTTGTGCACCACCTCTATACCAGTTACCCTGCTCCATAAATTTTCCTACTTTACCCACGCCTGCACCAAAACCTTGTGCCACCATTGCAGCTAGTGCAGGATGATTTTGAGAAGCTACCGCCATCTGCCATTCTGCAGTAGAAGAACAACCAATCAAACCAACTTTACCGTTGCTCCATGTTTGTTTACTCATCCATTCAAGCGCG
>Ga0222712_10004985_pt1 | contig 13627 bp, 12 predicted proteins | sample C33_657DmetaG_FD_165043 | JGI IMG/M metagenome (GOLD analysis project Ga0222712, IMG submission 165043) | Estuarine water microbial communities from San Francisco Bay, California, United States - C33_657D | ecosystem: Environmental > Aquatic > Marine > Unclassified | place: USA: California...
TGGGCAATAATTTGATCAAGCAGCTCAGCAACGCCATCGCCAGTTTTTCCAGAGACACGTAAACAATCTTCAGGTTGGCAACCAATTAAGTTGGCAAGTTCTTTAGCAAACTTTTCAGGTTGGGCGTTCGGCAAATCAATTTTATTTAGGACCGGAATGATGGTTAAGTTATTTTCCATTGCAAGATACAAGTTAGCTAACGTTTGCGCTTCAATGCCTTGTGCGCAGTCAACGAGCAATACTGCGCCTTCGCATGCTGCCAGGGATCTTGAAACTTCATAAGTGAAGTCAACGTGACCAGGGGTATCGATCATGTTCAAGATGTATTCCTGACCATCGATACCGCTGCGCCATGGCAGACGAACTGCTTGCGACTTAATGGTGATTCCGCGTTCGCGTTCAATATCCATGCGATCTAAATATTGCGCGCGCATATTGCGGGCTTCTACAACTTCGGTGATTCCCAACATGCGATCGGCAAGAGTTGATTTACCGTGATCAATATGGGCAATGATGCAGAAGTTACGAATCTGCGCTGGATTAGTTGCGGCTGGTTGAGGCGCCTTGGCAAGTGAAATTGCAGGCATCGTTAAGCCTTAAAAGTAACTAGTTGCGAATTAACGAACGCCGGCTTTAACGGCAGCTTTTGCCATTGAAGACTTCTTGTTGGCAGCAGTGTTCTTGTGTAGAACACCCTTAGCAACGGCGATATCGAGCGCCTTTGAAGCGTCGCGTAGTTCGGTTGAGATAACTGCGGCATCGCCAGCGGTTACAGCGTCGCGGAATTTGCGAGCAGCTGTCTTGATAGAAGAGCGCACTGACTTGTTACGTAGGCGTGCCTTCTCATTGGTCTTGATCCGCTTGATCTGCGACTTGATATTTGCCACTTAAGGTTTACTCCGAACTAAATTGGTTGAACGCTAAATACGAACCCGAAGGCTACCAGCGGGGCACCTTTAGGCTCAAATCGAGGAAATCCGTTTATCGGGCTGCTCGGGCGCTCGCGATCTCGGAAATAGCGTGCTCTAGAGCGTAGATCGGGTCACTTGCCGCCCCTTTTACTTGGGCATCGGCCAAGGCGATCGCTCCAACGGCAGCGACGATTCCGCGTGGAGTCCAGCCAGATAGTTGGCGACGAGCCTTGTCGATCTGCCATGGCGCCATACCTAGCTGGCCGGCAAGCTCGAATGATTTCGCATTTCGATTAGCCCCTGAAACTTTTGCTAGTGATCGAAGGGCGGATGCAATCGCACTTGTAACCATCACTGGGTCAGTGCCAGTTTCAATCGCACTGCGTAATTGCAATAGCGCGACTGGCAAATTTCCATCGAGGGCGGCATCGGCCACATCAAAGCCAGTAGTTTCAACGCGACCTTGGTGATACTTATCAACTTCTTTTTCATCAATGGTGCCAGCAGGAGCATCAGCAATTATCTGACTGCAGGCCGCAGTTAATTCGCGTAAGTCGCCACCAATTGCATTTACCAGCGCAGCAATAGCTGCAGGTGAAGCTTTGCGGCCCGCATCGAGAAAAAGATTCTTAACGAACTCTTGTTTCTCGGCTTCTTTCTTAAGGGGCTCACAAGAAATAATCTCGGGCTTAACTTTCTTAATTGCATCAAGCAACGCTTTTCCTTTTGCGCCACCTTTATGTAGAAAAATTACGGTGGTCGAAGCATCTGGCTCAGGTAAGTAGCGAAGAATTTCTTCTTTGTTATCTTCGGGTAAATCTTGTAGGTCACGAATGATTAGTGCACGTCGCTCTGAAAATAAAGATGGCGCTAGGGCATCTGAAATATCACCAACATTTGAATCGGCGGCATAGATCGACGTGATTTCGGCGCTCTCACTTTTTAACTCGGCTTGCAATTTAGCAAGTGCGCGATCGGCAAGGGCAGCTTCGGAACCGAGAATCAAATAGAAATCATTCATCGCCTACCCCCAATCGCTCGTCCTAATATGTCTAGCCCCATTGCCAGAACTTAAATACCCGATGGCTTTTACGAACCTTAACTCGATGCTTGCGCGCATTAATCGCGAGCGCACCATCTTGATCAGTTCGGTAGACCGTGCTGCCGATCCTACTCAAGGCGGCGATTGTTTGGGGCGCCGGATGGCCATAAGTATTGTCTTTACCCACGCTAATTATCGAAATTCGTGGTGACAGGGCCTTCATGAAGTTCAGATCTTGGTAGCGCGAACCATGATGCGCCACTTTATATAGATCAACTTGGCTTAACTGCTGAACTAATTGAGATTGCGCAATTGGTTCGATATCCCCCGCAGCTAACAGCGAAAAATCAGCTGAATTTATCTGCATCACGATGCTGGAATTATTAGGTGAATCTTGCGCACCTAGCTTTGGCCAAAGCGCGTGAAAATTAATCGGCCCCCGATTACTAAGTATCTGGGCGCTAAACCCAGCCGTCACTGGAATCTGCGGAATTACTTTTAACCATCTCTGCACTCGTTCGCTTTCAAAAGCTGGATCAATCTGTGGGCTAACCCAAACTTGCCCAACGGTGCGCCCTTTAAGTAAACCCGGCAACCCTTCAACATGGTCGGCATGGAAATGTGTCAGCACCAATATCGAAACTTGAGTTATCGCAAATTGTTTAAGACATTTATCTATCAACTGCGGATCTGGTCCCACGTCAACAACTACTCCTCGATGTTCACCTAAGTTAACAACCATGGCATCGCCTTGACCAATATCGCAATTGCCTACTTGCCAATCAATTCCGGGAAACCTCGCAAACCAATTTCCGGTAGCAATCAGCACAACCAGAAGAATTGCAATTGCTTTTCGATGGTTACGAAAAAAGGTTCTAAAGATCCAGATACAAATAGCCGCAACTGCAATTGCTAAGAAACCACTTGCCCCTTTACCTAATTCAATAACTGAAAAACTCGCTGACCATTTCGCGACTAGCCCAATGAATGCTGCTGGAATTCGAATTATTAGAATCAGTAAGCCTGCGACACCGGGCAATAGTGGGTGAATCAGGGCGGCAATAAACCCCAACACAGTTATCGGAGCAACTGCTGGAGCTGCTAAAAGATTAGCAATCACGCTCATCGGCGAGAGAAAGCCAGATAGCGCAACTAATACTGGAGAGCAGAAGAGCGTCGCAGCAATTGGTGGGGCTAGCGCTTCGGCGAATTTTCGCGGTACGAATCTGGCAAAAAAGTTAATTATCTTGGGTGCAGCCAGTAATAAACCACCAGTAGCCAAGACTGATAGCGCAAAACCAGCATCTCGTGATTGCCACGGGTCGGCAATTACTACGGCAGCAATTGCAAAACCAAGTGCGGGCAATGAATCAGCAGCATGTCGGTGACTCATCGCAACCAGCACGACAGCAGCCATCGCAGCTGCGCGCAATACCGAAGGTGATGGGCGGACAAGTGCGATAAAGAAAATTAGTGAGAGCGCTGTCGCACCTATTCGATAGTTGCGATTTCTGAAAAAGAATTGCATAAGCCATAAAACAAAGCCTGAAACAATGGCAAAGTTGGCACCGCTGACCGCAACTAAGTGAGTTAACCCAGATCGTTTCATAGCTAACTTGAACTCGACACTTTGTTTCGAGGTATCCCCCAACACCATCCCGGGAATCAGCGCACCTGCATCACCATTGCCACTCGCATTTCGTAACCCGATTCGAATGGCACCCAGTGAACGTGCCCAACGCGAGGCTGTAGTTTCAATCTTTACCTCACCATGGAAAAGAACCAGGGCGGCAACTCTGGCTTCCTTACTTTTAACCAATACCGCTCGCCCGCTAATGGTTTGCCCTGGCAGCAATCCAATTAAGTTCTTAGCTGGTGACAACACCCGAATAGGTATTTTTAATTTATAAGTACCGGCACTGCTCGTTAACTCAATTGCACTGGCCAAGAATGACCAATTACTAGCTACGTAATTGCGCCCAGAGACTTTCGGAGCAGTGCGATTCGGGTCAGTAATTACTTGAGCAGTAATCTGCACTTCACTGCCCAGATATTGCATTAGAACCGTCTGCGTTAACGCTTGGGCTCGAAATGACATGATCGTTGAACCCAGTAATAAGGCGATGATTACAACTAGGGCACGCTGCTTTTTACCAAAGAGAACAAATGCGGTTAACGCGATGGCCACCAGTGATATTCGCCAAGGTGCCACATAACTTTGAACAAGCGCGCCTAACCAAATGGCAGCACCAATAGTTATGGCGCGAAAATCAATTAAACGGTGATTTGGCTTTTGAACTGTGCGAATTTAGCTGGCCCAATCCCGGAAACTTTATCGAGATCTTCTAACGTAATGAATGGCCCATTTGCAGCGCGGTAAGCAACGATTCGTTTTGCGAGCACTGGCCCCACTCCATCTAGTGCCTCGAATTGTTTGGCAGTTGCTCGATTAATGTTTAGCGGCCCAGTTGGCGTTGCTTTCTTAGTGGCAAATTTTCGGCCAGCTGGAATTTTAGTTTTCTCAGTGGGCGAAACATAGATTTGTTCACCATCTCGAATAATGCGAGCTAAATTCAAATCACTTAAGTCTGTACCAGCTAATGAATTGCCGGCGGCTTTAATCGCATCGATAACGCGGGCATTACCGGGTAACGCGTAAACCCCAGGATTGGTCACTGCTCCTGCCACATCAATAGTTACAAGTGGGGCTTCGATTTCAATTGGTGCTGCCATGATTACCGCTTCAGATTTTCCGGTAGTTACCCAGAATCCTGAAATGACAATTACTAATCCACCTAGAACCAGCAGGCCGCGCTTCTGTAGGGTTGAAAAATTGAGTTCGTACCACCAGTCGGTGATCCGTTGAATCTGATTTTGGAATTCATTCATGCCGACATTCTCGGTGGCACGAATGTGCGCAATTAACTAGTAAGAATTAATTGGGGATAACGATATTTACGAGCTTTGGAGCGCGAGTAATTATCTTTACCGGCTTAACGCCGCCTAGTTCAGCAGCAATTGCTGGAAGTGCCAGCGCCTGTGCTTCTAATTCACCATCAGTAATCGTCGGTGAAACTTCAAGCCGTTCCTTAATCTTGCCGTTGATCTGAATAACCGCCTCAACCGCATCGGCCACAAGTAGTTTTTCATCCACAACTGGCCAACCCGCAAGCGCAACTGCTGGCTGATGTCCTAAGCGATCCCACATTTCCTCAGCGGTATACGGCGCTACGAGAGACAACATGATTGCTGTTGCTTCTACTGCTTCGCGAACAGCTGGGTCGGCTGGTCCGCATCCGCTATCGACTGCTTTGCGAGTGGCATTAACAAGTTCCATGACGCGAGCAATTGCTACGTTAAAACGGAAAGATTCAACGGCAAAGGCTGCGTCGTGAAGGGCTTTGTGTGTGGCTTTGCGAAGCGAGACATCGCCAGTACTGAAATCAACACCAGGTGCACTTGTTACATCACCTGATAAACGCCAAGCACGAGTTAAGAACTTAACTGAGCCAGCTGGTGAAACATCTGACCAATCAACATCATCTTCAGGTGGACCAGCGAAAACCATTGATAAACGAATTGCATCTACACCATGGTTAGCAAGTTCATCAGAAAGGCGAACTAAATTTCCGCGCGACTTAGACATAGCTGAACCATCCATCAAGACCATGCCTTGATTTAGCAAACGAGTAAATGGTTCGTTAAATGAAACCATGTCCATGTCGAATAAAACTTTGGTGAAGAAGCGGCTATAAAGCAAGTGCAAGATCGCGTGGGTTACGCCACCAACATATTGATCAACAGGTAACCAAGTATCAACATCGGCGCGACTAAATGGTTCGTTGTGATTTGTTGAACTTGGGTAGCGTAAGTAATACCAAGATGAATCTACGAAAGTATCCATGGTGTCGGTATCACGCATTGCTGCGGTGCCGCACTTAGGGCAGGCAACATTTACCCAATCAGTTGCTGCAGCAAGTGGTGATTGACCCTTTGGTTTTAGATCTAAGCCAGTTGCATCAGGAAGCAGCAACGGCAATTGATCAGCAGGAACGCCAACTTCTCCGCACTTAGGGCAATGAATAATTGGAATTGGTGTGCCCCAATAACGCTGACGAGAAACTAACCAATCACGCAAACGATAGTTGCGGGCTGATTTTCCCAGACCATCTTTTTCAAGTTGGGCGTTGATCTGAGCAATTGCTTCTGCCTTTGAAAGACCGTTAAGTGAGCCTGAATTAACTAGTTTTCCATCGCCACCGGTTGCAACACCGGTTTCATTTGGGTCTTCTTCGCCAGTTTCAACAACTACGCGAACAGGTAATTTCATAGCGCGAGCGAAATCTAAGTCGCGTTGATCGTGAGCCGGCACAGCCATGATCGCGCCGGTGCCGTAATCAGCTAATACATAATCACTTGCCCAGATTGGCAACTTCTCGCCATTAACTGGGTTGATCGCATAACGCTGCAAGAAAACGCCGGTCTTTGGGCGATCTGTTGCTAAGCGATCGATATCAGAGGCAGCTTTAACGCTATCTAGATATTGTTTGAATTCAGCTTCAACTTCAGTGCCGGCAGCAAGTTTTGCAGCCAGTTCGGAATCAGCCGCAACTACAAAGAAAGTTGCGCCATACAAAGTATCAGGGCGAGTTGTGTAAATAGTTACGGGATCGGGCATTCCTTCAATTTGGAAATCAACATTGGCACCAGTTGAACGACCAATCCAGTTGCGCTGCATCATCAGAACTTTCTCAGGCCACTTGCCTTCGAGTTGCTGCATGTCATCAAGCAAACGATCGGCGTAATCAGTGATCTTGAAATACCACTGGTTTAACTTCTTCTTGGTTACTGCATTATCGCAACGCTCACAAAGGCCCGCAACAACTTGTTCATTTGCTAAAACTGTTTGGCAATCTGGGCACCAGTTAACGGCAGAATCTTTACGGTAGGCCAAGCCACGTTCGTGAAGTTGTAAGAACAACCACTGATTCCATTTGTAATATTCCGGATCGCAAGTATTAAAGACGCGATCCCAATCGAACGAACAAGCAAAGCGACGCATTGATGCTTTCTGCACTGCGATGTTTTCGTAAGTCCAAATTTTAGGATCTTCATTGCGCTTGATCGCAGCATTTTCAGCGGGCAAACCAAAAGCATCCCAACCAATTGGGTGCATAACATTGAAACCTTTTTGCGCCCAATAACGAGCAATTACATCGCCTAGCGCGTAAGCCTCGGCATGGCCCATGTGTAGATCACCCGATGGATACGGAAACATATCGAGTACATATTTCTTTGGGCGGGGATCATCAGCTCGGCCAGATTTAAACGGCTCAATTTTGTCCCAGACTGGTAGCCACTTTTCCTGCACATAGGCGAAGTCATACGCCGCATGCTCGCGTTCAGTGGTCATTAACTTAGTTTAACGGGCTTTAGCCCCAAGTAACGCCAGTGAGTTCTTCGCTTACCGCCCATAAATTGGCCGCTAATTCTTGGTCATATGCGATTCCGGCGGCGCGAGTTAGCTTTGGGAAACCGCGCATTTCCATTAAGCCATCGGGGCCAATATATGAAGCACCAACTAGTGGTGAATGGGTTGCTGCGCAAAGAGTAGGCAGTGCACCGCGGCTAGCGCTTTGTGCAATCACTGCATTCATTGCAGCAGTTACCTTGGCCTCAGCCGTTGCACCTCGCATCGCAGGGCTGACGTTTTGTAAGTTGGTATTGCTATAGCCCGGGTGCACGGCATATGCGTTAAAGCGCCATTCATTTTTCATGATGCGACGTTGCAGTTCATTTGTAAACAGTAAGTTTGCTAACTTGCTAGCACCGTATGCGCTCCAAGGTTTATAGGAACCGATTCCTTTAGCCCGATTAAGAATCTCTGCTTTAGTGCCATCGCCAAAATTGCCAATGCGATGCGCTTGGCTAGAAACACTAACGACTCGGTCAGTTACCTTTGAATTCAATAAGCCAGCCAGTGCAAAATGCCCTAGGTGATTAGTGCCGAGTTGTAATTCAAAACCATCTTTAGTGTGCGCTAGTGGTGTTGCCATTACACCGGCATTTAGAATTAAAACATCAAATTCCCCAACTATTGACTTAGCAAAGTTTTGAATTGAAACAAGTGAAGTTAAATCAAGGGATCCAACTGAGATGTTTTTGCTACCTAATTCAAGTGCCGTAGCTTCACCTTTTTGAGCATCGCGAGCAGTAATTGTTACGTGAGCACCCGCGCGAATAAGTTCACGGGCGGCTTCTTTACCAATGCCCGATGTGCCACCTGTGATTAAGAATTTTTTACCAGAAAGATCCCCGATATTCTTAGCGTTCCACCCTTGTGGAATTGTTGGAATAGAACTCACGTGGAGCTGAGGGGATTTGAACCCCTGACCCCCTGCATGCCATGCAGGTGCGCTACCAGCTGCGCCACAGCCCCGAATTTCTTTGAGAAGCAGACCCTACCTTATTTATTCAGGTGCTTCCGCTCCACTTTCTTCATACTAGAAAGCTCTAATTGGTCGGAACTTGAATCCGTTTGCTTTGTACGCCGTGGACGAGCTGCCGTTATAGAAATCTACTCTAAAGCTATCCTGATTAGTCCATTCGGAAGAGGACCAATAATATGTTCGAGTAAAGTCACCGATAAAGTTGTTAGTGAAACCTTTGCAACCGTACATTACATAGCAATAGATTTGAGTTAGTTCATCCTGTGAAGGCAGGAACCAATCACTTTTCCCACCGCCTCTGTACGCGTTTGTAATAACTGCGGCCCCTGAAGTACATCCAGCAAGCATTAGCGTTGTATTTGCTTTACCAAAACCAATACCAGTTCCAAGTGAAGCTTTTAATTTTGCATCCGTTACGGTGCCTGTAAAAAATAAGTTATCAACATTGCACCAGGTTGCCTCTGGGTCACCTTTGGCACCACGCCAGCCATCTGGCGCGTATTCTAAGTATCGGCCCCAAGACTGCATGCTTCCTGCATCGTAAAAAACAATTCCGCCGCCGGGTCCAGAATTGCCAAGAGAGCATTTACCGCCTGAGGCGCAAGTTGCATTTGCATATCTCTCTGCGGCTTCCTTGGCTTCCTTAGCTGCTAAGGCATCTGCCGCAGCTTTTGCAGCGGGATCACCAAAAACTTTTTCGGCAGCTGCTTTCGCATCGGCTGCTGCTTTCTCGGTAGCCGTCATTGCATTAGCGGCAGCTTTTGCATCTGCTGCAGCTTTAGCATCTGCTGCAGCTCTTGAATCAGTCGTTACTTTTGCATCTGAAATGATTTTATCTGCTGCAGCCTTGGCATCAGCAAGAATTTTGTCTACTGCAGCCTTGGCATCTGTTGCCGCTTTGGCATCAGCAACAGCTTTCGCATCAGCTGCGGCCTTGGCATCTGCAATTACTTTATCGGCTGCAGCTTTAGCATCGGCCGAAGCTTTCGCGTCAGCAATAATTTTATCGGCTGCAGCTTTAGCATCAGCGATCAGTTTATCCGCGGCAGCTTTTTGATCTACAGCAGGTGATCCACTCACAACAATACTTACGCCATTATCCCAAAGCAGTTTAGAGCCGAGCTTTAAGCAAGTAAATTTCTTTGAACCTACAATTGCCGTGGCATTTGATTTTGTGCAGGTAATGCCCGCTTGAACAATTGGAACCCCGTTATCCCAAAGCAACTTAGAGCCCAATTTTAGGCAGGTATATTTTTTTGACCCCACCACTGAAGTGGCTTTGGCTTTGCTGCAACTTGCACCGGGTTTTGCTGATTGGGCCGCGCTTACTGGTAAGAGATTAGTAAAAACCATAGCCGAAACAATTACTACTAGGGTTGCAGTCGTGAAGGGCACTTTGCGCATGGCTCAATATAAACTTTTTTAGCCTGAAAACAAAGCTTTAGTGCTTGAAATTAACTCTTATTCAGGCGAGATCGCTCCAGATTCTTCGCCCAATATTACTTCTGGAATAGAGCCCGCATTATGTTCAACTAAATGCCAGCCTCGCGGATTTGTCTGCAAAATTGACCACGATGCATTAGATAACCCGCCTACGGCGCCCCAATTAGCCATCGGCAGATTAAGTAAGGAACCCAGAACACAACGCGCAGTACCGCCGTGAGTAGTGACTACTAATAATTGATTATCTAAATCACCCAGTGCTCGTTTGATTGCACTTACTGCGCGATTAGCAACATCGCTTCGTTTTTCACCAGTAGTTCCGGCTGGATTATCTTCGCCATCAATCCAGCGAACAAAGTTCTGTAAATCTTCGGCACGATTTTCAGCGCCAGTTTTTCCTTCCCAGAGACCACCATTGGTCTCGCGCAAATCAATATCAATCTCAACTTTTAGGTTTGTCAGATCGCCAAGTGCTTGCGCAGTATCACGAGCACGCGATAGATCGCTTGAGATAATTTTAGTTGGTTGCATTCCGACCAAAATACTTGCCGCGTGCTTGGCCTGATATTGCCCCACTGCATTTAGCGGAATATCAGAATGACCTTGAAACCGATTTACGGTATTCCAATCAGTCTGGCCATGCCGCCAAAGTAAAACTCGATTAGCCATGTGAATTATTTATTTCTCATCAATCGGAATTCGAACATCTAACTTAATTGTCGGGCAATCATTCCAGAGGCGATCAAGCATGTAGTAACGGCGCAGATCAGCGCTTTGAATGTGCACAACTAAATCTGAATAATCCAGCAGAATCCATTCTTCGCCGCCTTCGCGACGAACTGGCTTATCTCCCACTTGGCGTAACTTTTCTTCAACAAAGTCAGCAATGGCATCTACTTGGCGAACATTCTGACCAGTAACGATCAAGAAAACTTCGCTTAAAACTAATTGATCAGATAAATCGATGGCAACCATGTCGGTACCGAACTTATCGGCCGCTGCTTGCGCTGCGATCTGGGTTAAAACTTTGACTGAATCACTTGCTGGCATAGAGGCCACGTTCCTTTATATAGGTAACTACTGCAGGTGGCAGCAGATCAAAATCTCCAGCGCGTACTTGAGTTGCTGAAATATTTAAAGCATCGATATCCAGAGTTGGTGACCCTGGAAAGTCGGGACGATCAATTACTAAAACTTCGACTAACTTCTTTAGCTCATCGCTGCGGTGCCACTGATCGATAGTTGCGTGAGCATCGGTGCCAAGAATCAAAACGATTTTGTCGTTTGGATAGGTTGCCTTTAACGCTTCAACGGTATCAATCGTATAGCTCGGGCCACTACGACGAATCTCAATGCTATTTACTAAAACCTCATCGCCTAAATCAAGTTCGGCAATTGCTAACTGGCACATCTTTAAACGATCTTCACCCGCTGCAACTGGTGCGTTCTCACGTAGCCAAGGCTCGCCGGCTGGAACCAAAATAATCTGATCGACAACATCGCGTTCGAGTAGTTCGGTGATTACATAAAGATGGCCATTATGGATTGGGTCAAAAGTGCCGCCGTATAGGCCAATCCGATTACTGCGACTCAAACTCGAACTTTTCTAAATTACTTGCCGAGGCGAAGTGTTAAATAAAGAAGGAGGGAGAGAACGCCAAATGCTAGTAGCCCAAAGAAAGCTGGTGGCGCTGGCAGTTCGCGAGCGATTTCAGATGCACGAATAATCATGGGCTGAGCCTACTACGACCCTGCAAGTAGTTTCTTAAAGGCTGCTTCATCGATAATCGTTACGCCTAATTCTTCAGCTTTGGCCAACTTTGAACCAGGTTCGGCGCCTACTAAAAGATAATTAGTTTTCTTGGAAACTGATGATGAAGCTTTTCCACCATGCGCCGTAATTGTTTCGGCTATGCCATCGCGAGTAAATGATTCCAGGCCGCCAGTTACCACAAAAGTAAGTCCAGCCAAGGTTTGTGGCGCGGTATTGGTATCTACGAAATGCACTGTGACACCCGCGGCAGTCCATCGTTCAACAATGCGTTTGTGCCAATCAACTGCAAACCACTCTGAAATCGCTTCAGCCATAGTTGCGCCAACGCCATCAATGGCCGCAATTTCTTCAACTGAGGCAGTTGCTAACTTTTCTAGCGAACCAAATTCGGTAGCTAGTGCTTGAGCAGAAGTTGGCCCAACATGGCGAATAGAAAGCGCGACGATGGTTCGCCACAGTGGACGAGTCTTAGCAACTTCGAGAGCGCTCATTAATTTATCTACGTTAGCTGCTTGCTGGCCATCTTTTTTTGTAAAGAAACTCGACTTCACTAATTTAGCTGGGGTTAAATCAAATAGTTCCGATTCATCTTCCAAAATCTTTTCCGAAAGCAGCGCGGTTGCTGCTTCATAACCCAGAACATCAATATCAAGAGCTGCGCGCGAAGCTATGTAATAAATTCGCTCACGTAATTGGGCCGGACAAGATCTGGTATTCGGGCAACGGATATCAATATCGCCTTCGGTAATGGCGCGAAGTTCGCTGCCACAATCTGGACAATTAGTTGGCATGACGAATGCGCGTTCGCTGCCATCGCGACGTTCACTAACCGGGGCAAGTACTTCAGGAATTACGTCGCCAGCTTTACGAATAATTACAGTATCGCCGATCAGAATGCCTTTACGGATAACTTCTTGGGCATTATGTAACGTCGCATTGGTAACGGTTGAACCAGCAACTTTTACAGGTTCCATGAAAGCAAATGGCGTTACACGACCCGTGCGACCGACGCTGACCTTAATATCAAGTAACTTGGTGGTGACTTCTTCAGGCGGATACTTGAAAGCAATTGCCCACTTAGGTGCCCGCGATGTGAAACCAAGCTTCTCTTGCGATGCAATCTCATCGACTTTAATGACAACGCCATCAATCTCATGCTCAACATCGTGACGATGAGCTTCGTAATAGCCAATGAAATCAGTTACTTCAGCTCGATTTGAGCAGACTTTAAAGCGAGCACTTGTTGGCAAACCTAAACCTTTGAGTAGTTCATATGCCTGGCTCTGTGCTGAAAAATCGATTCCAGTGCGGGCACCAACACCGTGTACAACAACATCAAGTGGGCGACTGGCAGTAACGCGTGGATCTTTCTGGCGCAATGACCCAGCAGCACCGTTGCGCGGGTTAGCAAATAAAGGTTTGTCAGCTTCTTCAAGTGCTTCGTTCATTTCGTTGAACTGAGCAATTGGAAAGAAGACTTCACCACGAACTTCGATTAGTTCTGGAACTTTCTTGCCACTTAAATTATGCGGCAGAGATTTAATGGTTTTCACATTAAGAGTGACATCCTCACCTGTTGTGCCATTGCCACGAGTCAAAGCGCGAGTTAGTTGACCGTTTTCAAATTTGAGATTAATTGCCAGGCCGTCGACTTTAAGTTCACATAAGTACTTTGGGTTTGGAACTTCTTTCTCGACGCGCTCAAACCAAGCACTTAATTCATCAAGGTCAAAGACGTTGTCCAGACTCATCATCTTTTCGATGTGATCATGTTGCTCAAACTGAGTTGAGAAGCCGCCGCCCACATGCAGAGTTGGTGAATCTGGTTCTTTAAGTTCAGGGTGTTTAGCTTCGAGCGCTTCGAGTTCCTTTAATAATTTATCGAATTCGGCATCAGTTACCGCTGGGTCATCTAATACGTAATAACGAAACTGATGATCGCGAATCTGTGCCGTAAGTTCGACTATGCGATGGCGCGCAGCATTGCTCATAACTATTACTCGGTCTG
>Ga0222712_10004987_pt1 | contig 13625 bp, 13 predicted proteins | sample C33_657DmetaG_FD_165043 | JGI IMG/M metagenome (GOLD analysis project Ga0222712, IMG submission 165043) | Estuarine water microbial communities from San Francisco Bay, California, United States - C33_657D | ecosystem: Environmental > Aquatic > Marine > Unclassified | place: USA: California...
CCCACAACTTAGCCAATGTGCCGTCTTTCATCATCTTCTTGATGCTGTCGTCCACAGACTTCTTGAACGCTGGGTCATCTTTACGGATCATGATCGCGATTGGCTCAACTGCAATAACTTCACCAACGATTTTGAAATCAGCTGGATTCTTAGCGTTGGCAATGTTACCAGCCAAGATTGAACCGTCCATCACGAAGGCATCAGCACGACCAGACTCTAGTAACAAGAAGCTGTCAGCATGATCTTTACCAAACACTTCATCAAAGTTCACGTTGGCAGCACGCTCGTGCTTACGCAACAACTGAACGGATGTTGTACCTGTTGTTGTGGCTACTTTCTTGCCAGCCAATTGATTCAAAGAAGTTATGTTTGAGTTTGCTTTAACAGCAATACGAACTTCTTCAACATATGTTGTCACAGCAAAAGCCACGTCTTTTTGACGTGTTGCATTATTGGTTGTTGAGCCGCACTCAATATCTACTGTACCGTTAGCCACCAATGGCAAACGATTTTGTGAGGTCACAGCTTGATATTTGATATCTAGCTTGCTTAAGCTCAATTGTTTTTGCACATCACCTAAAACGCGTTGGCAAATTTCTACGTGATAACCAGCATACTTGCCGTCACCCACTGTGTATGACAATGCGCCTGAAGATTCACGCACACCCATTGTTACTGCGCTTGATGACTTGATTTTTGCCAAAGTATCAGCTTGTGCTGTGGCGATCACGCCCAAACTCAATAATGCCGCAACCAAAAGATTCTTTTTCATGACCACTCCTTCATTGTTATTAAAAACGAACTTAAAACAGACCCAATCAGGCAAAAAAGCCGGATTTAGACTTTTTAGCAGATTTGCCCCATAAAAGGTAGAGGATTTGCCCTAGGATTGGGCGAGAGCCAGTTAAATACTCAAAATAAGTTAAAAAAACATCCAAATGAAAAAACCCACTCCGAAGAGTGGGTTTCAATCAAACTAACTCTAACTGGCTAGGCCAGCAAGAAATTAGAATGAGTGACGCAGGCCAATCATAGTAACGTCTGACTCGCCAGTAGTCGCATTCTCAAACTCTGTCTTACCATATAAAACGTAAGCAGTTGTGCGCTTGCTTAGCTCATAACGAACTTGGGCTTGCATACCTTTAACATCTGTAGTGGCGCCAGCAGCAGTTTTGATTTCGCCATCACCGATAGATGCTAACAATGTTGTTTTGCCCATTGTGTAAGTTGCACCAATATCAAAGCCTTTATTCTGATCTTCTGCAGCTGTTGCTGAAGCTTTGTACTTAGCAGTGTTGTACAAACCAAACACTTTCAAACCACCCATTGTGTATGTTGCACCGAATTGGTCAGCTTTTGTTTCTGTAATTGCAGGAGTTGCTGCTTCAGTTTCAGTTTCATAATCAGTGCGTGTATATGCAGCTGTGAAACCTTTACCAGCATAAGCAACCTGGAAAGCTGTACCGCGAGGACCAGCAACATCGGCTGCAGCTGTAGATGTATTAACACCTCTACCTTGTGAAGCTTCACCATTTATAGCATCTGAGTCAGAATTTTTGCTTACTAATTGTGCTGAGAAAGTTACGCCAGAAAAACTTGGTGAAGTGTAAGTTGCTTGGTTTGATACGCGATCAAATGCAGCTTTAATATTTTTTGCTGCAGTTGATGCTGCTGCAACTTCGTCACCACGAGTAATTTCTAAAGTTACAGAACCTTGCTCAAATGAACCGCCACCACCGAAAGCAGTAAAACCATCATTTGTATTCTTACCTAATGTGTTACCACGACCCATATTCAATGAACCCAAAGTCTTTGAGCTGATTGATAACAAAGCTTGGCGAGTAGAATGCAATGATGTTGAATTTTCAGGTGTAATTCCTAATTCGTAAACAAAACCAGCTGTCAAGCCGCCGCCTAGGTCCTCAGTGCCACGGAAACCAATTCGGTTACCAGATAGGCCGGCACCAGTGTTGATACCTGTTACATCAGTTGTAGCAGTTGCAGATTGGGCTTTTTTTGACTCGGCAACATAACCCATATCCAAAATACCATAAACAGTCACTGATGACTGAGCTTGTGCTGTACCAGCAACCATTGCTAGTGCTGCTGTTGCGATTAATAATTTTTTCATTCGTAAATCTCCAACCAATGCAGCCCTAACTTAAAAGTGCTGTAACTCAATGTTTTGTAATTGGAAATTCATAAAATGTGTAGCACACTCACCACTGTGCGACAAAGTGTTAACTTTTTACCGTTTTAAAAGTGAGCACTTGTATGGACAGTTAATAAGTGTTTAATGAATATTGTTGCGTATGAAAAAAACTGCATTTGCATAAACTGGTCGCTCAACTTGGTGTGCGACAGTACAGTTAGCGAATGCATACCCAACAAGCCAGCAACGACGAGCTCTACAGCAAAGCACGCTGTCGCACTCTGCCAATCGTTAAAAGCATCACTCACATACCAAACTATCCTAGTACGCTGTCAATCTTTCGCACAAACTCATCACGGTTTTGGCAAGTGCGTGTTTTCTTTAATGGCAAAACAAAAATACGCAGCACTCGTACGACTAGTAAGCGTGATGCAGTACGTTTAGCAAAAGAGTTTTACAACAATGAATTAATCAAACGTGGCTATTACGTTGGCGTAGAGGACATCTTCAAACCAATCACACACAGTATTGAGCAAGTGTCTACTTTGATGCTACAAACTGAGCAATCACGTGTAGACAGAAAAGAAATGGCAGAGCAAAGCTATGTGATGCTTAACAGTCGTTTACGCAAACACGTACTGCCTTACTTTGCTGATATGGCAGTTGAAAACATTCACTATAAAAACATAGAAGAGTTTTTAAACTTCTTATCTAAAAAGAATTACAAGTCAATGACTGTGTCGCAGTACTTGATGGCACTGCGTAAAGTACTGAATACTGCACAAGCAAATAGATGGATTGAGCAAGTGCCGCAGTTTCCTAAAATAAAGATGACTAGTACTGCACGTGGTAACTTCAGTGTGAGTGAGTATCTGCGATTGATACGCTGTGCAAAGCAACTGCGTAAGATTAAAGATAAACCCAATAAAGTCACTCACCGTAATACGCACGGTGGAATATATACAGCAACAGACAGCGTGCCGTTTGAGTTTGCTTGGTTGATTAGATTTATGGTCAATAGCTTTGTGAGACCAGTTGATATAAAAATCATTCAGCATCAACACGTGGAAGTCATACGTGGAGAGCACTGTTATTTGAGATTGAGTTTGCCAGAAACAAAGCTGCACAAAGCACAAGTCATCACATTGCCAGCAGCTGTGCACATCTACGAGCAACTGCGTGCACACTTTGACAAGCAGCAGTTGGCTAAACCAGACGACTACTTATTTCTGCCAACTGTTAAAGATAGACTGGCTGCCATAACACTGATGGAAAAATACTTTAGGCACATACTCATCACAACTGATTTACGTTATGGCACACAAGGACAGCGACGTACTCTGTATTCATTGCGACACTCTGCCATTACGTTTAGGTTGCTGTATGGACAAGGAATTGATTTGCTCACATTGGCACGCAATGCACGTACCAGTTTGGAAATGGTGGATAAGTTTTATGCCAGTGAACTACGTGCTGAAATGAATGTGGCAATGTTGCACAGCAGACGTTAAGAGTGTCTTTTAAAAAGACACTCTTAATTACTTCTTAAATCCAGCTCGCAATGCACCACTAGCAGCTTCAATCTGTTGGTCAAGTTCACCTTGATCTACTGCTTGCTTGATCTTTTCCAACACAACAATCAACTCATCTACACCAGCAACTTCCACAGCGTTCTTGCCTTTTGCAATTTCTAACTGTTTGGCGCCATAACGCACTGCTACACAAATCTTGCCACTGTCCAGCGTCCACCACCAAGGCTTCACACGCTTTGGTAATTCCACACTGCGTGATAGTCCAGTGGCGTCATCACGTATGGTTTTGTAACGCACTGATTGGTAGATTTGACCTTGCTGTTGTGCTTTGACCAATTCAATTTGTTGCCAAAGCTGTTTCATCAATTTGGTACGTCGCACAACCACTGGCGCCAGTTGACTTGGACGCTTGGATTGCACCAGTTTGAGTGTGGCTAATGTGTTCATTGTTGATCCTTTCATATTAAGTTCAAGTTCAACAATAAGCTCTTAAATTAATTTGGACGACCTAAAAATCTTCACAAAATCTAATATTCAGTGATAAATTTATTGGTTTTATTTGGTTTAGATAAATAACTTTACAAATAAGATCAAGGTTGGCACGCCGTTTGTAATAGTGCTGTTAAATCCGTTCTGCTGTGTGACGGTAAACAATTGAGTTACTTATTACTCGCCTCTTCGCACTACCAGCCATTAATAGTGGTGAGATGCTTAAACGACGTCCCTATGCGACAGTAACGTTTGCGAAGTTGTAATAGTTGGTAACGTAGCGATACGTGAATAAAGTGAGTGGGAATGCCACGATTAAACCCACAAACACTCCACAAAGCCACTGATATAGGCTGTGGAAGTGTTGCGTTAGACGAGCACATAAAAGGTGATAGCAAAACCTACCTTTCTTGAAAACCAAGTTGTGTGTATATCAGTTATGACACCTAAGTAAAGGTCAATGATCGCTACGCCTTTTTTTAAGGCGTGGCTTATGAGCCCTAGTAAAGATCTCTTCAAATAATTATTCAATAAAAAGATAAGAAAAAAGATGCTGAACAAAAGCGATAGCTTTTGTGAAAGCATAAGCAAACGAAGTTTGCTTCAAACAAGTCATAAGCAATCGCTCAAATCAGTGCTACAAGCAATTTAATGTAAACAATGAATATCAACACTAGTGGAATTCAAACAAACAGCGCTATGCTGTTTTAAATAAATCTATGTGATTTGTTGTCTAAAACCCACAGCACCCATAAATAAAACAATGTAATCAAATATACAAAAGATTACATTTTTTAATTAAAGCAACTTATCTCATTGATTTATGGAAAGAAATTTAAATGACAAACGATTGGCAAAAAGAGGTCGCAGAAAATAAACAAAGAAAACATACTGTAGCTATAGCAAAACTTTGGTTAGGAAAGAAAACTATGGCTAAGCAAGCAAAAACATTGAATCAACAAGAAATTCGTCGCGTATTAGATTACATAGCAACGCGAAAGCACAGCATACGCAATCGCGCACTGGTGTTGACTAGCTTCTTAAGTGGTATGAGAGTAGGAGAACTTAGTAGTTTGCGTTACTGTGATGTGGTCAATGCAGATGGCACCATCAAAAATGAAATTCGCTTGTCAGCAGAGCAAACCAAAGGTAGCGAAAGTAGAACTGTGTTTGTTAATGACAGATTACGTAAAGAGCTAGAAGCCTACACTGCAACATATAAGCCAATCAATACGAATCGTAAGTTTTTTTACAGTCAAAAAAGCACCAGCGATGGATTTACGGCAAATACCTTGACGCAATTCTTCCATTACTTGTATCGCAGATGTTCAATTGATGGAGCGAGCAGCCACAGTGGGCGCAGAACGTTTGCCACAAAAATCGCCAGTGGGGGTGTTGGCATCAAGGTATTACAAAAGCTATTGGGACACAAGAACATCCAGACCACTTCCGTCTATATTTTTGCCAGTGATGACATGTTGCGCAAGGCAGTAGAAATTGCATAAAAAAGCCCACATTTAAGTGGGCTTTATCGTGTCTTTTAAAACGACATCGTTATGCAACCAATTTCATTTCTTGACCATTTTTTCTATAGTATTTAATTATCAATGCTCTAGCAGAATTAAGTATTTGCCTTGCACTGCCATTGCACAAGTCAATAATCTTCAAGGCATCTTCATCAGTCACACTGGTAACACCATATTCAGCAAGTATTTTCTTGAATTTTGGTAACCAAGCTGAAGATGGAGCTGCATTAAACTGCGTCACAATACATCTATCAAGTACACCAAGATCAATTGCACTAATTTTATTAGTGGTCAAGATAAAGATATTTTGAAAACTACAAGAATTCATTGCCACTTTTAAAGAATCCATTGTTTCTTTTCGTAAATTATCCACCTCATCTAATACAAAATAATTATATTTGTTGAAATATGGATTTCGTGTTGTGGCTGACTTAATGTTGTCAATGATTTTTGCTCCATTATCGCCACCTTGTGAAATATTCAAGAACATTGGGAAATTGGCTTGCTCATTTCCATTTGCTTGTTCAATCAAATCTGGCAATATTTTTGCCAGTGCTGATTTACCAGTGCCATTAACTCCATAAAGCAATATTCCATTAGTTCCAGTTGCTGGGAAACCATTTATGCCAGTTACACAATCTTCAATAGTCTCACGTGCAATCTCACTTTGAAATACTATGTCATCTAAACAATTGGGTTTAAATTTTTCTTCAAACTCTATAAACATTTTCTTCTCCAATTCATTAAAAAATTGGCAAAGACTCACGCCTTTGCCTATAGTTTCTATATGTTATGCAGCGTTACCAATTGCATCACTAAGCTTTGAATCATTGCTTGCTTTTTCACGCCCAGCGTTTTTCTCTTTGATGCTTTCTTTGTTCAATGCGTAATAAGATGACAATGCAGCATTCACTGCGCCTTCACTGTAGGTCACTGCATTGAGCGTGACAGTGCCATTTGCTTGTTGTGTTGCAACAATGACAACTTGTTGCCCAACCTTGGCTGCGTCCAGTTGTTTTGCAAGATCCTCACTAGCTACAGTAGCCAAAACTTGCTCCACCACAGTACTTTTTGCAATTTGTGCTTTGTCTTTTGTTGATAGGGCATTGCATTTTGTTAAACGAATTTCTTGAACACCACCTTCTTGCTCAATAAAGTTCGCAATGTCTTCTTCTTTGATCTTTTTATCAAATGCTGCACGCAAAACAATGCTGTAAGTGCTGTTTCTGCGTCTATCACCCCCAAACACGCATTTAACAATCTTGGTTAATGTGTGAGAGGTCTTACTGAAGGTGTAACCCTTCAAATTGATATAGGTTTCTAGTTCAAGACGCATTTCTTTTGCTACTACTGTGTCTTTTGTCATAGCAACATACTTGCCATAGCACTTACCTAACAAGCCATATAAATGCTGATTACTTGTACGATAGACTGTGTTCTCCCAAGCTTCACGCTCAATTGCCAAAGACTCAATGAATGAGAGCTTGTGCTCACCAGCAGTAGTGTCTTTTAAAACGACAGTAGTAGTTGATGGAGTTTCTGTTGTGTTTACTTCGCTAAATGTTGTGTTGTTCATTTTTTACGCCTTTTTTCAAGTTAATAAAGTTGAGGGTTGCGTTGTTGTTTGTTTCGCTTCCCACAATTGATACTTTACTGATTAACAAATAGTTGTCACAAAATGACTTATACTGTTAATCCTATATAAAAAGGCACTTATGAGTCAGTTGAGATTAGCGCAGAAGGGTATTGGACGACTATTCCATCGCACAATGGAAGAGGAATTGGCAGAAGCAAGAGTGAGCGTAAGACGCTGGTGGTGGGAGTATTTGCGACTAAGCAAGGATTACTGGCTGATATGTCAAACCTCCTCAAGCCTTAACAACCCTAGAACGATTGATGATGGAATGCGAAACATCTATAGAAAGTTTGGTGATATTTACACAATGGACTTTGATGCTTGGTACGTTAAAACTGGCTCTCGTATCTTTAGAGAACAAACTGCCTTACCTAAAGTACTGGAAATTAACAATGACTTTAGTAATTTGGTAGAGGACAGAGAAGGCAAGCTACTAGTAGAAATTCCACTATCACTCACTCAGTCAACCATTACTAGGCAAATTGGACGCATTTTAAAAAAACATATTGATGAACGACCTAGTAATAAATTAGAAACAAGCAATTCGCAGTTTCCAATTAATCCAATTCTGTATCGCATCCCTTCCTTGGAATTGATGCACGAAGTATGGTGTGTTCATAGAGAGGTAATTCAAAAGCCAGTTGCTCTAAAACAAGCCAAAGACAAGTACTCAACAAATGCTGACTTATATCGTATTGGTGTGGCATTACATTTAAGTAGAAGCAACGAAGGCATCAGTGAGGATGCAGAGCTCAATCATTTACGTCTAAACAGAATGAGGGCAACTGTAAGTCGTTATATTAGAAAAGCCAATATGTTGATTGGCAATGTGGAATTTGGAAAGTTTCCAGTATATAAAAAGACTTTGCCAATTGAAAGATTCACTAGCAAACAAAAAGAGTCCCACATTGAACTTGAGAAATTATGGTGGGATTTGGATCTTTCATCATCACTTTGTGGTTCAAAAGTAAATGATGCAATCAGTCTAATAAAGTCAAATAAGATCGCATACAACTGGTATGGATAGTAAGTAGTGTCGTTTTAAAAGACATCACTAAATACTGGCATGCATCAATACAAAGTAAGAGTTAAGGTCAGTGGCGTCATTGTTGACACAGTGGTCTATGCCATCAACAGCTCAATGGCAATGAAAGTTGCACAAGCTCAGTATGGCGCTGGTGCAGTGAGTTCAACACCAACGAGGTTTGAATCGTGACCATCACTGAAATCACCAAGCCACCTACTCCAGAACAACAGCGTGTCGCTCAACTCAAGTCACAGTTGGATCAGGCAAGGGTGGCGCAAAAGCGTGCCAAGTTAAATCAACAACAAATCAAACTCAATCAACAACGTTCAAAGCTGTTGAGCAAATCGTAGGCAATAAAAAAACCCACCACATTTCTGTGATGGGTTTCCATACAAGCTAACTCTAACTGGCTAGGCCAGCGAGAAATTAGAAAGTGTGACGTACACCAATCATAGTAACGTCTGACTCGCCTTTTTCAGCAGCTTCAAACTCTGTCTTACCGTATAGAGCATAAGCAGTTGTACGCTTGCTCAAAGCATAGCGAACTTGAGCTTGATAACCTTTAACATCAGTTTTTACGCCAGTTGCTGTTTTCATTTCACCATCACCAATAGATGCTAACAAAGTAGTTTTACCCATTGTGTATGTTGCACCAATGTCGTAGCCTTTGTTTTCAGCTTCTGCTGTAGTTGCGTTAGCTTTGTACTTAACTGTGTTGTACAAACCAAACACTTTAAAGTTACCCGTTGTGTATGTTGCACCAAACTGGTCAAGCTTAGTTTCAGCTTTTGATGCTGTAACTGCTGCAGAACCCAAAGAACCACCAACTGTTGTTGATGTATTTGCAACTGCTGCTGCTGCTTCAACTTCTGTATCTAAATCAGAACGTGTGTAAGCAGCAGTGAAACCTTTACCAGCATATGCTAATTGGAATGCAGTACCGCTTGATGATGTCTCGCCACCCTTAGCAGCAGCATCTGAGTCAACAGACTTTGAAATCAATTGAGCAGCAAATGTTACACCACCAAAACTTGGTGTTGTGTATGTAGCTTGGTTGGACGCGCGATCAGCGATAGGTTTAGTTTTAACTGCTGTTGCATTACTCATTTCTTCGCCACGAGTAATTTCTAAAGTTACAGCACCTTGTTCAAATGAACCGCCACCACTAAACGCTGTGAAACCGTCATTTGTATTTTTACCCAATGTGTTGCCACGGCCCATACTCAATGAGCCAAGGCTTGCTGAAGATAATGAAACCAAGGCTTGACGTGTAGAGTGAGCAGTTACTGCGTTTTCAGCTGTAACACCTAGCTCATAAATAAAACCAGCTTTCAAGCCACCGCCAAGATCTTCAGTACCTCTAAAACCTAGACGGCTTGATGACAAACCAGCGCCAGTGTTCACGCCCTGAGCATCAGTAGTTGCACCTGCAGCAGCTGAAGCCGCAGTAACTGCAGTTTTAGACTCAGACGCATATCCAATATCCAAAACACCATAAACCTCAACTGTTGACTGAGCTTGTGCTGTACCAGCAACCATTGCAAATGCTGCTGTTGCGATTAATAATTTTTTCATTCGTAAATCTCCAAAAATGTGAAATAAACGTACCTAGTTAATCTAGGGACCTGGCCATACTGCAACATGTCGTAGACGCTTATTGTGTACTTGCGGGGCTGCGGGGGTGTTTCTCTGTCGATTTTTAATAGAAATTCACATAGTGTTGCATCTATGCAACAAATCATTTTTAATTCACTGTATTTCAAGGGAAATTAGGTGTTAAATACATATTAACCCTAACAAATAAGGTGTTTTTGTCACATGGCAAACAGAGAATTCCTGAAAATCATGAAATTAGCCCGCTCTGGTGATGCTTTGGCGCAACAGAAAATTTGCCATATTTATATGCTTGGAGATGCTGGGGTTCCTAAAAACTCTCAAAATGCTTTGCTTTGGCTTGAAAAATCTTCCGTAAGTATTGGATTTAATGAAGAAATTTTTAATTTCGTGGCAGATCACCTGGAACTCACGATCAACCTATCCTCTAGCCAAGCACCCTTTGCCTGGAAATGCCTATTATTAGCTGCCAACGCAGGACACACCCGCGCTAGATGGCTGATTGCCCAAGCCATCGCTCAATTTGCGCCCCAAATAAATCAAATTTCTGAAACACCCATCACTGCCTTGGCATTTGCACAAATGTCTGAAAAAAATTGGAGCGATGCTGGTGGCCTTGAATCATTTCGCGCGCTCGCTCATCGTTATTTAGAAGAGCTGGCCGATTTATCTTCTTTCAATGAACAAGCTTCTGCTAAAAAATTACTTGCTCAATGTTTGCAAGATGGTCGCTTGGGTACATTGGATGTTGATCGCTCAAAAAAAATCATCGCTTCATTGGCGACTCAATCCAATGATCTGGGATTGAGTAGCTTACTGTCTTTAGGTTTCTCTTTCAGTCAAGGTGTTGACGCCAGTTTAGTGCCTGCATTGAAGATGCACTTACCCAGCTTACTCAATAGCAAAAAAAAGCAACAGGAACACCTGCCCATTTACTGGGCAGCATGGCAACAACTACAAAATGTTGATGCACTAGAAATTGCTGCTGAGTTGGGCCATGTCCCCGCAAAGCTCGCCATGGGCTTGCGTCTTGCTAAATTAGAAACAACAGCTGATGAACTCATTGGTGACGATAAAAACGATTCAACAACCACCGAATCAAAAACAAATTCTGGAAATGCGCGCTTAAAGCGCGCAGTCTATTGGCTCAAACTTGCTGCCAACCATGGTGAACGAGAAGCTTGGTACGCACTAGGTCTGATTAATCGCATGCCGCAATACTCTGGCTACAGTGCTGAAGACAGCGATACATATTTTGATAAAGCAGCGGACCTAGGTCATCCACAAGCTCAATATCGCAAAGGTGCGGCTCTTTGGCGCAAACGTGCACAACTGTCAGAGCCAGTTGAAGGCCTACAAGCCTCTTATTGGGTATGGCATGCCACACAACAAGGCGTGCCAGAAGCCCAAGAATTACTTTCTAAAATCATGGAAAGTCATTCCAATCCCAAGAAAAACGATTGGTATTCATTAGCTAGCGCTGTTGCTCAAGCCATGGCTGAAAACTCTCATCGCCTCACTGGAGAAATACTTCTCATGTGTCATCGGGTGATTGTGGCGAATCAGTTAAATTTATCGAAAGCAGAATTGCTGCTCGCTGACATTGCAGCCATCCAACATGAACATGGTGCAGTGGTAGACATCAGAGCAGAACTGCCGCGCTCAACACCACGACTGATTCTGATTGAAACGCTTGAACAACGCAAAGCATTGATGATGGCTAGCAAAGCATTTGCCAATGCAGAACTTAGTAACAGCTTGGATGAAGGTAATTTAAGACAGCGACGTTATCGCTTAGAGAAACTTGTGGAAATGGTGCAACTTTAAGCAATACCAGTTAACTGGCCGCAGCTGCTTCAGCCTCTTCTTCTGCAGGATCCAACTTCTTCTCATAGAACCTGGCCACAAAAATACCCAATTCATACAAGATGCAAAGTGGAATGGCCAACAATAACTGCGATAACACATCCGGTGGCGTCACAATCGCAGCAATCACGAAGGCGCCCACAATTACATAAGGGCGGATTTCTTTAAGCTTCTTGATTCTGACCATGCCCAGCTTCACTAAGACCACCACGACCACAGGCACCTCAAAGGTCAAGCCAAAGGCCAAAAAAGTGGTCATCGCAAAACTCAAATACTTATCAATATCGGTGGCCATATCAGCACCCAAGGGTGCGTTGTACATCGCCATGAATTGAAACACTGTTGGAAACACCAAGAAATAAGCAAATGCCATACCGGCGATGAACAATAAATAACTGCTGGTCACAATCGGTAGAATCAATTGACGCTCGTGCTTATACAAACCTGGCGCAATAAAAGCCCACAACTGATACATGATCACTGGCAAGGCCCCCAAGAATGCCACCAACATGGTGACCTTCATCGGTACGAAAAATGAACCCGTGACGTCGGTCACGATCATCTTGCCGCCACTCGGTAATGCATCAAGTAATGGCCTAGAAAATAAATGGAAAATATCTGGCGCCCAATAAACTAAACTCAAAAATACCAACAACAAAGCACCCACCGCTTTGATCAAGCGATCGCGCAGCTCAAATAAATGAGACAGGAATGTTTCTTGGATTCCGTCTTCTTTATCTGCTTCAGGTGTTTGATTTTGTGACATGGTTTAAATAGTTGCGCTCTTAAAAAAATGATTTTGGTGTTTTTTGCTGACTCGCAGCACGACGAAAGCGCTTCACTCTTGCAGCGCCTGATTGAATCTTTGTTTTCACACCAGTATTGCGCTTGTACCACTGTGGCATTGCTGTCTTCTTCACACCCCAGCTATCGCGACCCTGACGCACATTGCTTTTTGGCTCACGCACACCATAGTTGTTATCAAAGTCATAACTGAACTCAGGGTCATTCAAATTTGAACTGGCTTCACTCGTGACTTGGTTGATGCTCGATTCAACATCTTTGACTGCCGAGTTCGCAGCCTCTTGCATCTTCTTGAGTTCATCCAACTCAACCTGGCGATTCACTTCGCTTTTCACTTCAGCCATGTAGCGCTGAGCACGGCCCAACAAATTACCCGCCATGCGAGCAACCTTTGGTAAACGCTCAGGACCAATCACCACCAATGCGACAACCGCAATGAGGGCGAGCTTGGAAACTCCAAGATCGATCATGTTAGATGAACTTTAAAATAATAGATGTGGATCAAGCCCAGGTGTGTGCGCCAACAATGGCAAACACACCCAATGCTTGGAGGTCTTAACCTCTGTTCACATCCTTGGCTTGAACGTCCACTGTCTTGCCATCGTTCTGACCTTGGATCTGACTAGTAGGATTAGAAGGATCGGCCGGCTTATCTTCGCCAGGCTTCATGCCATCTTTGAAGCCTTTAACAGCTCCGCCCAAATCAGCACCAATGTTGCGCAATTTTTTAGTGCCAAATACCAAAAGCACAATCACCAAAACAATAATCCAATGCCAAACGCTAAATGAACCCATTTTTTAACTCCTAATTAGTTTTTATTCCATGGACGGGGGCCACCCATCACATGCATATGCAAATGGTAAACCTCTTGACCACCATCAGCACCGTTATTGATAACTACACGAAAGCCCCCGGAGTCGCCAGGGCGGCATCCTTGCTCTTGGGCAAGGCGCGGTGCAATTGTTAACATTCTACCCA
>Ga0222712_10004989_pt1 | contig 13624 bp, 9 predicted proteins | sample C33_657DmetaG_FD_165043 | JGI IMG/M metagenome (GOLD analysis project Ga0222712, IMG submission 165043) | Estuarine water microbial communities from San Francisco Bay, California, United States - C33_657D | ecosystem: Environmental > Aquatic > Marine > Unclassified | place: USA: California...
TCATTGGAACTAATAGCGGGGGTGCGTACGTGAGGTGGGGTCACAGAAAGAAGGGGGACCCCTACTGGATTGACTACGCCCAGAGGAAGAACAGGTATCTCGTGCAGCCAGGCTCCAAAGGTGGCACGTCGCGTATTCAGGCTCACACCAGGGTGTTCTTTTCCAACAACGTGGTCGGGGACAACGATGAGGGGGAAGATGAGCATTACCTTGCCTCGCTGCAGGACCCTGGGTACTGGGCGGAGAAGCTGCGCAAGGAAAACAGGCCCTATGAGACCGTCGCCGAGACCCTGATCAGGTTCAAGTGGACTGACTTCAAGATGGGCGGCTCAACCAACCTGGACAAATTCATATGACCTCAGAAGACTTTCGTGCCGCAGTGGTCGCAGAAATCCGCGACTGGGCCTCCGCCAGCTTCCCCTCCCTGCCCGTGATCTACGAGAACGGGCCGGTGCCCGACGAGGACAAGATTGGCCCGATCTGGCTTGACGTGGAGATCCGCTGGTACGACGGGTCCGTTGCAGCCATCGGCAGCAGCCCGCGTACCCGGGACTTCGGGGCCGTTTCACTCGCCTGCTTCTACAAGGTTGGGGAGGGTACGAAAGCCCCGGGCCAGGTGATCGAATCCATCTCCTCTCTGCTGCAAACCAGGCGATTTGGCTCTGCTGTGACCGGCGCGCGCAAGCGCACTGTGCCCACCACCCTGAGGGGTTGGCACAAGACCGGCGTGCTGATTCCTTTCACCCTAGGGTAGGGGGATTTACTTCCTGAAATTTCGTCCCCAGTATGGCCCGCATCGTTGACCGTTACGACCATTTTTCTCGGGGAACCCCATGACCTTTTCAAGCAACGCCTTCGGACAGCTCCGCTACATCGCTGAAGCCTCTCGGGGCGTGACCCCGGGCTCCGGCAACGGTGTCAACCTTCGTCAGACCGGCCCGACCATGAAGGCCAAGGTCAAGACCCAGAAGTCTGAGGAAATTCGCCAGGACCGCCTGGCGTCGGGCTCGACGCGTGTGGATCTCGACATCGACGGCGGTTTCAACTTCGAGCTGTCCGGCAAGGAGTACGACCCCTTCCTGTGCGGTCTGCTCGGCCAGTCCGCCTTCACTCACTACGGCACGGCAGGCCTCGGCACCACCTTCTCTCTGACCACGGCCGCGTTGCTGTTGACGGCCGCGGTGGCTCCCACCACGACCTCGGCGTTCTCCAACCTCGCCGCCGGCTCGTGGTTCAAGATCATTCCTCCGGTCGGCGCCACGTCTGCCCAGAAGGCGTACTTCGCTGATGCCTGGTTCAAGGTGGCCTCCACGACCACGACCACGATCGTCCTGGATGCGAGCACCCCGGTGACCGGCGCAGGCCTTGGCATCACGACCGCTGCCGGCTACGCGGTCTCCCAGTCGTCCATCGTGAACGGCTCCACCTTCGGCACCTTCACGCTTGAGTACGCCCTCACCGACATTGGCCAGTTCCTGCCATTCACCGGCATGCAGGTGGGCAACATGGACCTGAACTTCGACGTCGGCGCGATGGTGAAGGGTTCCTTCGGGTTCATCGGCCAGGGCCACAGCGGCATGGTCGGTGCAACCACGCTGCCCGGCTCTCCGGTGGCTTCCCAGACCCTCGAGGTCATGAACGGGGTGTCCGACCTCGGCGCGATTTACGAGAACGGCGCGAGCATCCTCGGAGCCACCTCGTTCATCAAGAGCATGAAGCTCTCGGTCAACAACAACCCGAGAGGCCAGAAGGCTCTGGGCGTCTTCGGCAACGCAGGCGTAGCTCTCGGGGAGCTTGCAATAGGCGGCACGCTGGACGTGTACGTTGAGAACGCCACCTACTACAACAAGTGGCTGAATGGCACCAACACCAGCCTGTCCGTGGGCATGGCGGATGCCGCAGGCAACGGGTACCTGATCGACTTCGACAAGGTGACGTTCACTGACGGTGGCCTGAACGCTCAGGGTCGCGATGACGTGATGCTGAGCTTGCCCTTCGAGGCCTACTACAGCCCCACAACTGGCCGCGGCATTCGCATCACTCGTGCGATCGCGGCGTAACCGAATCCAGGCGGCTACGGCCGCCTAGATAGGCGGGCCCACCAGGGCCCATTTCCACCCCTGCAAAAGAAGAAAAGTAAATCATGGACATTTTTGCCACCTACGCAACGGACGAAGTCGCTGAAGTCGAGGGCCGCTGGGTACCCCTGTCGAAGACGGCGAAGGTGCTGGTCGCCCGCACTGGCAACCCGAACTACATCAAGGCGCTGCGCCAGCGGATGAAGGACAACCAGATCGACCCCGAGGACAACTCCGAGGAGAACGAGAAGCTGGTCACCGGCCTGATTGTCGAGACGATGGCCGAGACCATCCTCCTGGGATGGAAGGACATCGAGTACAAGGGCCAGAAGCTCGAGTACAGCAAGAAGAACGCGGTCACACTGCTTGAGGTCAAGGACTTCCGCAAGCGCATCAGCGACATCGCCGACAAGGCGGAATCCTTCCGCATCAAGCAGGAAGAAGAAGCGGGAAACGACTGACGACCGCCCTTGACTGGAACCTCCGCTGGGGGTCTTCCGTCAAGGCGTTCGAGGATCGGGCTCGGCGCACAGGCGTCGTAGCCCGCCCAATGCAGAACCGTCCCCGGCTGAAGCCGGAGGACGTCCCCTATTACGATGCTTTCTCCTCTCTCAACGCCTCGCGCCAGGCAGGTATGGCAGGCACGGAGCCAATCCCCGTCAGCGAGGTACTCGCGTACCTGCATCTGGTGGGGATTGCTTCTCCGGACGCTAGGTCCAAGTATCTGCGGTTAATCCAGAAGATGGACGCCACCTATAAGGCCTTCGTCGCCGAGAGAACCCCACAGAGCGGAAAATGACCGACAAGCTCGTATTCGAAGCGGACCTTGACAATACGCCTATCCTGAAGGCGTTTGAGCGCGTCCGCGCGGAGGCCCTGTCGATCGACAAGCTGATGTCGGACCTCGGGAAGGGGACCGACCTGCAGCAGGCCATGGCGCAGCTTGCCACGGCCGCCACCTCGTCCATGCAGGTGGTGCGTCAGCAGCTCAAAACTATCGACACCAGCGTCAAGGAGCTGCAGAGCCAGCTTTCTACTAGCGCGAAGGCCGCCGGCAAGGCGATCGGGGATGGTGTGGCCTCCGGGGTGCAGGAGAGTACTGGCAAGGTCACCAGCGTGGTTCGCGCGCAGGCCCAGTGGTTGCAGGCCGCGTACGAGGATGAGCTGAAGAAGGGTGTCAAGTTCAGTTCCAAGGACCTGATGGACTTCAAGGCCTGGGGCGTGAACATCGGGGCGGACGCGCGCGCGGGGATCCACGAGGGGATGATGAGGGCGAACTCGGCCACGCCGATCGACCCACGGGTTCTGCTGGGCCTGACTCCTGACGTGATGGGCAAATCTGCCCAGGCCTCAGCCGAGGTGTTTAAAGACTCCTTCCAGGCGTCCCTGCAGAGGGCTCGCGCCGCGTCTCCTATCGACCCTCGTACGCTGCTTGGCCTGACCCCTGACGTGATGGGCAAATCGGCTCAGGCCTCAGCGGAAGTATTCAAGGAGTCCTTCCAGGCCGCTGCACTCACGGCGTCTCAGCGCACCAAGTCCGCGTCCACCATTGACCCTCGCGTACTGCTTGGGCTGACCCCTGACGTTATGACGAAGTCCGCCAAGTCGTCGGCGGAGGTGTTCAAGGAGTCTTTCCAGACTGAGCTCATGAGGGTGAAGGCGTCGTCGGCCCCTGACCCTAGGGTCCTGCTTGGCTTGACCCCTGATGTCATGACCAAGTCTGCGAAGGCGTCCGCAGACGTGTTCAAAGAGGCGGGCCTTCTGGACAAGGCCACCAAGGATCTGACCAAGTCGCAGTCTGACCTGAACGATGCCTTCCGCTCCGGGCACTCAGCGGCCCGTGGCCTGGCCTCGGGTATGAATGCCATGTGGCTGACGTGGGGACAGCTGGGCCCACTGCTTGCGGGCGCGGCGCTGTCGAATGCCTTCGTTCAGGCCATTCGGCTGGGCTCCGAGTTCGAGAACACCCTAGCCATCATTGAGCACGTTGGGGGGCAGGCAACTGGAGAAGTGCGACTGCTTGGAGAGGCAGCGCTTGAGCTGTCACGCGTTGGCCCTTACGGTCCAAACGAGGTCGCACTCGCACTGAAGACCATGGCGCTGGCTGGTATGGACGCCAAGGAGTCCATGTCCGCCCTGAAGCCGATGCTAGACTTCGCCCTAGTCGGAGAGATGGGGGTGGAGAAGGCTACGGAGAGCGCCATCGCCATCTCCAAGGCCTTTGGGTACACGGCAGAGGGGGTGAGCTCCGTCACGGATGTCATTGCCAAAGCGGCGGCCGTCTCCATGAGCTCTATCAGCTCAATGACGGAGGCCTTCCGGCAGGCGTCCACGGTGGCGCAGCAGTTTGGTGTGTCCCTCAAGGACGCCTCCACGACGCTGGCCCTACTCAGCCAGGTGGGCATTCAGGGAACCGCCGCGGGTACCGCGATGCGGAATATGTACACCGAACTACTTGGCATGTCCAAGGGCGCTCGGGACATCCTGAAGAATGTGCTGCAGATCGAGGTGTTTGACAACGCGGCGAAGGCCATGAAGCCTCTGCCGATCATTCTGCGTGACCTGTCCGCTGCCCTGAAGGGGAAGGACTTTGAGTCTCAGCTCAGGGTCCTGCAACGGCTGGGGAACGAGCGGGGCCTGAAGGCGCTGTCCGCTGACCTGGTTGCCTTTGTTACAGCGGCCAAGGGGTCGGGCAAGGACGTAGTCACTGTATTCGAGCAGATCCGCAGGGAGTTGGACGACTCAGCCGGGTTCGTCGCACTCGCGGCTGTGAATATAAGCCTCACGACGTCCAACCAGCTGAAAGCTGTAGGGGCGGCCCTGCAGACGACGCTTGTGGAGGCGTTCTTGAGCGTCAATACCGAGGTGCAGCGCACTGCCGGGGCCCTCAAGGATGCGTTCAACTCCAAGGAGTTCAAGGACGGCGTGGCGGGGCTCGTGGGCAGCCTTGCGGCGCTTGTTCGGTTCCTCCTTGAGCACAAGGACGTGCTGGCTGCGGTCGGCATTGGTGTGGTTGGTGGTGTGGCGGCTACTGCCGGCTACGCGATGTTTGGGTCTCTGGCGGCAGGGATCGGGGCGGTGGCCGCCGCGGTGGGGGTGGCGGCGCCTGCGCTGACCCTTGTTATGGCCTCTCTTGGGCCTATCGGGGCCGTGCTCGGGGTGGCTACGGCGGCGTATGTCCTGTTTGGCCGGACGGCCAAGACCGAGTCTGAAAGGGCGGCGGAGGCCGCTGGTACCCAGTACTCCGCGACGATGGACGGTATCAAGGCGGAGCAGGAGAGGCTGGACAAAGCCATCGCGGCGACAAAGGCGCAATTGCTTGGCACAGACGCGGTCCTGAAGGCGGAGCAGGAGAACGCGATTGAGCGGACCCGCATCCTGCATAACGAGCAAATGGAGGTGGAGCGTACCCGGCACCAGCACGTGATGCTCAACGCGCAGCGTACGCTCGGAAAGATCCAGGGCACGGAGTTTGAAAACACGGCACAGGGGTCTGCGGCGGTCCGTCAGGCAAACGAGCAGATCGCAGCTTCTGCCGCTCACGTCAACGAGACGTGGAAGAAGCAGGAAAAGCAGATGGGCGCCCTAGTGGCGGGCCTGGCAAACATTCGCAGGGGCGCCACGGAGTTGGCAACACTGCAGGAGCAGCTGGCCAAGAAGAATGCCAACAAGCCCACTGGGTCAGGGGTGTACGACCCGGACTCGGCCTCTAAGCACGCCACGGCGATGAAGACGTTCCGCAGCAACGAGCTTGCTCAGACGGAAAAGTTTTACGCCAGTGAGCTGAGCCTGCTTGACAAGTACAGCGCCAATGCCCAAGCCCGCCTGAAGGATGCTCTCAGCTCAGGGCTGATCGACAAGGGCGAGTACATGGCCCGCGAGCTTCTGATGACCGAGGGGTTTGAGAAGCAGAAGCTGCAGCTTCTGGACAAGGAGCGCGCCGCGTACGAGGCCGCGTACACGAACGGCGTTCAGAAGTACCTGCAGGACTACGACGACTGGGTGAACAAACACAAGGGTGAGAAGGGCTTCGCCGAGCAGCAAGCGAAGGCTTTTGAGACCCTGCAGCAGAGCCTTGTCAACACCAGCCTGGCGGCCGAGACCTTCTTCGAGAAGAACGACGCGGAGAAGGCCAAGGTTCAGGACAACGCTCTGACCCGTATGTACAAGCAGGCTGTCGACCTGCAGGGGGCCATCAAGAAGTTGGAGACGGACACCCGGGAGTTCTGGGCTGCGGAGGAGGTTCTGACCAAGAAGGCGTCCACGCAGACTGCCACTGAGGATGCTCTTCGCTACGCATCCCCGGAGACAGCCGCGTATATCTCGGCAGCGGCGAAGGAGACCGAGCGGCTTACGGACCGGGTGTACGACTACGACAAAAAGATCAGGCTTGCGACCATCAGCATGGACGCCTTTGTTGCGTCTGTTGGTGACGACGCCAACTGGACCAAGTCGCTCACATCGAGCTACCTGGGGCAGAAGGAGGCGCTCGCGGCTTTGAATGCGGAGCGCTCCAAGTTGCTCTCCGTCATTCCTGACCGTGCCGCTGAGAAGGGCAAGCTGGCCGTCACGAAGTACTGGAAGGACTGGGAAGGCGACCTGGTGAAGGGCCTCTCCGGCTCCGTCATGGTGGCCCTGTTCGAGGGAGGCAAGGCCGGCTCCAAGTCCCTGCGCGCTCTGATCATCGCTGAACTGCGCAAGCCGATTCAGATCGTGGTGCAGGCGCTGGTGCAGCCGATTGCGAGCGGCGTCAGCAACTTGTTCGGGTTGAACAGTTCCGGAGGTGCCGGGGGCCTTATTAGTCTGCTTGGAGGCACGGGCACCGTCGGAAGCACGATCGCAGGCTGGCTGGGACTGGGAGGCGCCACCGCCGCCGGTGTCGCCGCCAACGTCGGCATCGGCACGGCCGCCGGGCTCACCGCAGCCGAGGCCACGGCGGCTGCCACGGCCGCGGGCGCGGCGGCCGAAGGAGGCCTCATGGCCTCCCTTGACCCCCTGCTGTCGGCCGCCCCCTACCTGGCAGCCATTGCCGGCGTCTACATGCTGGCCCAGCGGTTGGACCACAGTGGCACGCCACACAGTGGCGCTGGCACGTCCTACAGCGCCGCCTCAGGACTCGCGCAAGCGAGCGCTGGAGCCACCGGGGGCGGGTTGTTTGCTGGGATCTCCTACTCCTCTGACACGGAGAAGATGACCACCGGACTGGTGCAGTCCATCGTGGGCATCCTTGACTCGACCGCCGTCACGTTCGGAAAATCCGCCGGATACGAGGCCGCCGCGAGCTTTGCGGATGACTCGTCGAAGGATGGTGCATGGGGTTCTTTAGTCATCAGCAAGCTGGGTGAGGTAGTCTCCGGCTGGGCGGTGTGGGCCGGACACGGGCAGGTATTCAGTGACGGCGCCGCAGGCTCTGCGGAGTATTTGGCGAAGGTCACTTCCGACGTGCGCGCCGCTCTCGACGGGATCGGGCTGCCCGCGTGGGCTACCTCGATGCTGGACAAGCTCGGGGAGTCTCCAACACTTGAGACCCTTTCCGCCACGGTCGCGGAGATCACCAAGATCCAGACGGTGCTTGTACGCCTTGGTGCGGCCCTTCCCATGGTCTCCAACCTAGGCGGCGACGCCGTGCAGCAGCTGGTGAAGGCGAGCGGAGGAGTTGACTCTCTGGCCACCAAGGCGGCCTCTTACTACGACGCATACTTCACCGCCGAGGAGCGCAAGGCTCACACGTTCGACCAAATCCGCTCGGCGCTGGCCGCGGTGAACATCACCCTTCCCGAAACGTCCACGCTCACGCGGGACTGGTTGCGCGCGCAGGTGCAGGCCGCCTCGAAACTTGGCGATTCTGGCGTCATGACGGTAGCCGCCCTGCTCAACGTGGCGGACGCCTTCGCCAGCGTGGTTCCAGCCACCGAGGAGGCCTCCACCGCGGTGAAGCGCACGGCGGCGGATATTGCCACCTCCATGGCCAGCCTGACGAAGGACAGCAAGAACTTGGAGATTGAGCTGATGATGGCTCAGGGCAACGCCTCTGGTGCCCGGTCCGCGCAGCGCGCGCTGGATACGGCCGGCATGGTGAATCCTGACGGATCCATCAATACGGCTGAAGTAGCGCTCTACGACTTCAACCAGACGCTGCGCGATAGCATCACGCTGCTGAACGATGCCAAGAGCAGCTACCAGACCTACTACGACACCTTCGCTACCGACGAGCAGAAGCGCGCGAAAGCCGTAGCGTCGGTGACTGAGGCCCTTGGCCCCGGCATCACCACGACTGCCCAGTACCGGGCCGAGGTGGACCGTCTGGTCGCCGAGTACGGTATCGGCTCCGCGGAGGTAAAGAAGGCCACGGACGTCGCTGGAGAGTTCTCCACGGCGTTCCCGGCGGTGTCCTCTGCCGTGGCCAGCCTCACCAAGGATGTCTCCGCCTTCCGCGAGGGTTTCTTCACGGCGGCTGAACAGGTGCAGATGAGCAGCACCGACATGACCGAAGCCCTGAAGGCTTTGGGGTTGTCTACGCTGCCCACCTCGAACGCAGAGTTCCGCGCCTTGGCGCTGAGCGTGGACACCAGCACGGACTCCGGGAAGGAGCTCTACAACGGTCTGATGGGTCTCGCAGGGGCGTTCGCTCGGCTGCACCCCCTAGTGTCTACGGCGGAGGAGGTGATCAACTCCTTCGACGGGGCGCTGGCTTCCCTGCGGGCATCCGGAGCCTCCCGTACGGTGGAGCAGATCGCAAGCAACTTCCTGACCCTTGAGGAGCAGCTGTTCCAGGCCCAGAACGTGGGTAACACCCCCGCGCTTCGCCAGCACATCCTTGACAAGCTCAGCGACGTGAAGGACTCGATCACTGGGCTCAGCGAGCGAGACCTGCAGAACCTGATCTGGGGCATCGAAGATACCCGCTCGGCGGCAGAGAAGGCAGCGGCCGACATGAAGACTGCGGCCGATGACGCGACTCGCGCCATGGATGCGATGGCAGCGGAGGCCAAGAGGATTGCTGACGAGCATGCCGGCCTCTGGCGGCAGTACCTAGAGGCGACCGGCAACATAGCGGCCATCCGCGAGCTGGAGCTGGCAACCCTTGACCCGAGCAACCGCGAGCTGCAGAAGATGATTTGGGCGCTGCAGGATCAGAAGGACGCCACGGATAAGGCGGCGGCAGCAGCCGAAGAGCTGAAGTCCACCTGGACGTCTCTTACCGACAGCATCATGGAGGAGGTGAAGCGCATCCGTGGGATCATCACGGAGAGCAGCGGAGGCAGCTACGCCAGCCTGGCGGCGCAGTTCGCCATCGCCACCGCGCAGACCCGTGCCCGCGACCAGGACGCGGCCAAGCTGCTGCCAGGCCTGGCACAGTCGATGCTGACGGCCTACGAGTCCACCGCCACCAGCCTAGTCGACCTGCAGCGCCAGCGCGCGCTCACGGCCAACAGCCTGGAGCAGACCGCCAGCCTGGTCAGCGGTGGAGCCTCCACAGCCGACCCGGTGACTGAAGCGCTCGCCGGTCGCGGACGGGGTACCGCGCTGTCCGTCAACGCCGGGACCACTTATGCGGTGACGCCTGCCGCGCCGGCCTACGGCCTGTCAGACATGGTGGTGGAGCTGCGCAAGGAGATCGCGGCCTTGAAGGAGGAGGTCAAAGGCCTTCGCGCCGAGGCACTGGCCAGCGGCAGCACTATCGCGTCCAATACGGGAGGCTCGCTGCGCCTGCACAAGCAGTGGAATGACGTGGGCCTGCCCATCACCACCGAGACCGACCTCGCGGCCGTGTACGGAGCCTGACCGCCATGGCCTTCGTCAACCTGATCGACCGCCTCTACCAGCTGGTGCTGGCCATCCGTACCGATGTGAAGGCGTTGGAGGCTGCCTATCCAACCAAGGACTGTCTTGCGGTGTACCTGAACACCTCCACCAACAGCACCACGGCCGGTTGGCAGAAGGTGCCTCTGGATACGGTGCAGTTCGACACCGGCAACATTTGGGTCTCCGCCACGAAGCGCGTGGTACCAAAGAAGGCCGGCAAGTATTCCGTCACGGTGCGCGCCCGCACCGGCACGGCCAGTGCGATCGGCGCCGTCGCGGTCTGGCTCAACGGCGCCACGGCGGCCAACGTGGGCGCCGAGGGCGCGTTGACGGGCGGTGGCGGCTCCTGCCTGGTGCACTGCAACGGCACCACCGACTACATCGAGTTGTACGCCTACCTGACCACGGTACGCGCATACACCACGGGCCCAGCGGACAACTACCTGCACGTCGTCGGGCCTTTCTGAGCGCGCCATGAAAGTCATCACCCCCACCACGATCATCGACGCGATGTACACCAGCGGCCCGCCCGAGGCGGACTACGCGGCCTACGCTGCGGGCACCACCTACGCGCTCGGCAACCGGGTGATCCGTACCAGCACGCACCGCATCTATGAAAGTCTGGTCGCTGGCAACCTGGGCAACACGCCCGAGAGCAACCCCACCAAGTGGCTAGACATCGGCCCTACCAACAAGTGGGCGCTGTTCGATTCGGTCGTGGGCACCAAGACCACCGTGGCCAGCCCGCTGACGGTGGTCATCGCACCAGGTGCTGTCAACGCCATCGCGCTGCTGGAACTGGTCGGCACATCGGCGACGGTGGCCATGACCAGCGCCACTGGCGGCGGCACGGTCTACAGCCAGACGATCAGCCTGGACGCCTCCGAGGTCGGCGACTACTACGAGTACTTCTTTGGACCGTTAGTCCAGCGCACATCGGTGGTGTTGACTGATCTACCACCGTATGCGGACGGCATCATCACCATCACGCTCACCGGGACCACGGTAAGCCTTGGTGTGTGCGCGGTTGGTCTGCTCACGGACCTGGGCGGCACACAGTACGGCGCCACCGCCGGCATCACGGACTACAGCCTCAAGACGACCGATGCGTTCGGTAACACCACGCTGACACAGCGCAGCTACGCCAAACGCACCACCGCAAAACTCTGGCTGGGTAAGGGCGATGTGAACCGCGTGCACCGCAAGTTGGCCGATCTGCGCGCCACGCCATGTGTCTGGGTGGGCGTGGAAGACGACGCTCTGGATCCGCTCACCGTGTTCGGCTTTTACAAAGACTTCCAGGTGGAGGTGGCTTACCCCACCGTCGCCTTGTGTTCACTTGAAATCGAAGGAATGACATGACCACCGTTTCCAACGCACCCACCTTGCCCAGCCGAGGGGCGCCCAGCACTTTCAGCGCGCTGTTTGAGGCCTTCCTCAGCTGGATGAAGAACAACCTGGTCCCGGAGATCAACGCCGTGGCCGGTGAAGTGAACACCAACGCCAGCACGGCCAGCACCGCTGCTGGCACTGCAACTGCAGCGGCTGGAACGGCCAGCAGCGCCTCGGCCCTGGCGGTGGCTGCGGCCAACTTCAAAGGCGCCTGGTCGGGGCTATCAGGGGCGCTCAACACGCCCGCCAGCGTGGCCCATGGTGGGCGCCTGTGGATGCTTCTGTCCAACCTGGGCGACGTCACGACAAAAACGCCTGGCGTCGCCGCCGAGTGGCAATTGCTGTTCGGCCGCTCGGTCGATTTGAAAGCGGATGTGCAGCCGGTCGCGGCAAGCGATATCGACTGGTCGCTGTCCACCTACTTCACCAAGACGATCTCCAGCCCGTTGACCCTGACGTTTTCGAGCGTGCCGACGGACAGGGCCGCGCTGATCGTCTTCGAGCTGACGGTCACCAGCGGCACGTTGACATTGCCGGCGGCTTGCAAATGGCCGGATGACACCGCGCCCAACCTTCCATCCGGCAAGACGCACCTCCTGTTTTTCCTCACCGACAGCGGCACCGCCCGGTTCCGGGTGTGCGCGATTCCAAACTTCACAACGTAGGCCATGGACCAGAACCTTCTCGCACTGTTCATGGGGGCGGCCTCGGCTGCTGGAGCCGCATTCCCGGTATTCAGTGAAGCGCGGTCCGCCACGCCGGCTTCCGCCACCACCACGCTCACCGCCGTCAAATTTGGCGATGCCCACGCGATGCGCCGCGTGGTCGTGGCCTTGTCGCTGCACAAGGGCACCGCCGGAAACACGGGTGCGTCGGCCGTCACGGTCGCTGGCGTCGCCGCCACCAAAATCACCTCGCGCATCGACGGCTTGACGTGGCGCGAGGTGTCGCTATGGATCGCCGATGTATCCGCAGGCGCGACCGGGGATGTCGTGGTCGCTACCGGCGCCTTCACCGCAGACTTCCTGATCGCGGGTGCCTACGCCCTGTATGGAACCCCCGGCGCGGCGGTGGCCACAGTGGGGAATCACAACGCCACGGCCCAGACGGGCAATGTGGGGAACCTGGCGGTGCGCAAAGGGGGTGCGGTCATCGCGGTGGCCGCCATCAGCACCTCGTACACACCAAATGTCCCGGCCGGTCTGGATTTCAACGTCGGGGGCACTGCCAACGCCAAAGGTGCTTCAGGCTGCGGCTATGCCTCGACGGACAGCCCGATTGCGGTCAGCCTGCCCGCCTGGTATGACGCCGTCGCGGCGTCCTTCGCGCCCCTTTCGGCACGGGTCGACGGCGTGCTTTACACGGGTGCAGGTGCCATCGTTGCCACGGCACTGACAACCATCCCCGCGCACAAGGCGGGCGATCTGCTGGTTGCGTTCGCCTTCAACAACGCCAGCACCACGACCCCGACCTTGCCCAGCGGCTGGACGCAGATCGCGGCGCCTGCCGGTGCCGGTTCATGCGCCATGCTGGCGGCGTACAAGGTGGCGTCCAGCAACGCGGAAGCCGTCACCGGGTTCACCAATGCGTCGGGCCTGCTGGTGCAGTGCTATCACGGGGTCGATCAAGCATCGCCTACCGGCGGCGTCGCCACCAATTCCGGCACATCCAACACCGTGGCCTACCCGGCTCTGACCATGAGCGTCACGGACGGATCCAGCCGCGTCGTGTGCTTCGGTGGACGCAAGGCCACCGGCACGGCGTTTGAGACTGCACCGGCAGGGGCCACGCTGCGGTCAAACGTTGACGGCGGCGGTGGCAACCAGTTTGAGGTGGCCGGCTTCGATACCGCAGCCGGTGTCGCGTCTTGGTCCGCCCAGAACGTAGCCGCTGGCGGGGCCACCCAGCAATGGTTTACCTGCTCGATTGAGCTGAAAAAAAGGAACTGAACATGAGCACTGCCCTGTTGAACGAAGACGGGTCTCTGGCCCGCCACCCGTACACCTTCGAGGACCTTCAAAAGGACCACCCAAGCACGGTGTTCTTCTTGCCGCTGGACGAAGCGACGATGGCCCACTACCGCATGGTCGTGGTACAGGCAACACCGGCGCCGGTTCCGGCGGCATCGCAGACCGTCGAAGCAGCGGATCCTGCCTTTGTGGACGGAGTCTTGACCCAGCAATGGGCCCTGGTGGAGTGCCCAGCGCCCGTGATCGCCGCCAAGCGCCAGGCCATGATTGACTCCATCGACAACGCTTGCGCGGAGATCTACGTGCGAGTGGGTCGATTCGCGGAGGAGTACAAGGAGAGGGAGGCTCAAGCGATCGCCTACAAGGCGGCCGGCTATA
>Ga0222712_10004990_pt1 | contig 13622 bp, 9 predicted proteins | sample C33_657DmetaG_FD_165043 | JGI IMG/M metagenome (GOLD analysis project Ga0222712, IMG submission 165043) | Estuarine water microbial communities from San Francisco Bay, California, United States - C33_657D | ecosystem: Environmental > Aquatic > Marine > Unclassified | place: USA: California...
GCAAATGGATGACCATTCCAAAGGAACAAGGCATTCATGCGGTTGTTGGCCATTGAATCCAGAACCATTGTCCACAGTTCCTTGTCATAAAACCATGGGAATGATTCGGGCGTATAGGGATATTCATATACAAGCCTGCCTGGAAGATAGGCGGGCTTCTGTACACCGATGCAACTGCCACGCAGCACCATTTCAGGGCCATCTGCGACGTCCAGTGATGATGGAATAGATTTAGTCGACATCACCCTTTCCCGCAGCTCCATGAGGCCGTACATGACACCTGTTGGATCAGCCCCAATGACAACAACAATTCCGTTTTTTACTACAATCCTGAAATGCTCTTTTGCAGCTGATGTCGTCAAAGACATTTTCAAGGACTGCTCAGCATCTTTGATGATTGCAGTTCCACCAACACTGGCAATGACCTGCACAAGCCCTTTTTTATCCAATGAAATGGCTTGGGCTTTTTCTGTAGTGTATGATAAATCTTTAAGGGCTGTTTCAAACAATCCAATGCCGTAACCGATTCTGCTGTTGGCAGTATCTCCGCTGATCAGCCTGATTTTAACAGGCAAAACAGGAACATCATCGGCTGCCTTTGTGGTAACAAAAGAACAGAACAGCAGATGCACCAGCACCATCGTCCTGAGCGCAAATTTCATCCTCAACATATTTGAAAAATTTAACTGTACAATTGAAGGCTGATGAGGTCCTGCCCTACGGGGTTTGGATTCCAGGCATCATGGATGGCCAATGCTGCACCCAATGCTGTAGCTTGCGCTACTTCAGCAGCATATACTTTTTTGTTGTCGAAATGGGATGCCAGCATGCTCATGAAAACATGGTTCTTGCTGAAGCCCCCATCGACAAAAATATTTTCAGCATCCTGGTGTTTCAAGACCAGGTTGATGCTTTCAATTTGTTTTTCTACCAGAACTGCAATCAACATGTTGTAGGCCAGATCCGGAGACTCCACTTCCATGAGGTCAACTGATTCAAAATCCGAACAGGCCTTTAACACCAACTGTTCTTTAGCCAATGCAGACAAGCCATTGTCATGGCGAATGGCTTTGTAAAAATCTAATGGAAGGGCATAACGGGAAGCGATGCGTTTTGCTCCTTTCTCATGCGCATTGCCCAAAAAAAGCCTGGATGCCTTGACTGGTTTTCCGGTGTATTGTAAATAACAGAGGCAATCCTTTTCCAGCTCCTCATCAGCGAGGGGCACATGATCAAATGGATTGAGGGAGATGCTCCAGGTACCGGTGGATACCAACACAAAAGGATCCTTGAAACAGATCAGGTAAGGAATCAGTGCAGAAGAGCTGTCGTGCAAGCCGATGCCACAAGACAATGCATGCCCGTCAATGTTTATTTTTTCAACATGGGTGGAGGAAATGATGGGCGCAAGTGACTCTGCAATTTCCTCATGTTGGACCCAGTCATGGTAGGCCTGTTTGGTGAAGTCCCAAAGGTTGGTATGACAGCCGATGCTGGTGATATCAGAAACCGGCAGACCAGTAAACAGAAAACTAAGGTACTGCGGAAGATGCAATGCAGCATTCACTTTCAGGAACAATTCAGGCTTCTCTTTTTTCAAGCGAAGCACCTGCATGCCTGAATTCAAACTGCCCAGTACAGGTGATGCTGTGCACCGTGAAAAAGCTTTTTCTCCGCCATATTGCGCATAAAACTGGCGCTGTATATCTTCAGGATATGGCTTGAGGTAATTGTAGAGGGGCGTCAATGTTTTTCCGTTGGCATCAACATAAACAAAGCTTGCACCATATGCAGTAAAGTTGATGGCCTTTACATCAAAGCCCTCAAGTGTCAGAGATGATCCAATCAATTCAGCAACAGAACTGGTCAGGGAAGCAAGGTCTTCACAGGGAAATCCATCCTCATCAACTGTCTCTTCCATGCGCTCACTCATTTCATAGACCAGCTTATAGGACTGATCGAAAACCAACAGCTTCTTGTTGGTTTTTCCGACATCGAGGATGGCAACTACTGACTTGTTCTGCATACTGATCAGTTTATGAAATCAAAGCCCTGTAGCTTTTGTAACGGCACCACGCTCACCAATCAGGGTATCCCTGATTTTCATGGCACGGTATGCGCCAAGCGGATCAATGGCAGCACCACTCCTGCGCCTTGCTTCTGCAACAACAGATCTTACATCGGTGCGGAATGCCTGCTGCAAGATTTCCTGTGCACGCACCACATCATTGGATTCCCTGGCCTCATCAAGCGACTTGTCATCCACTAAGAGGGCCTGTGCATAAGCAATTTGAATGGCTTCAACCGATTGCAAAAGATCTTCCAGTGGATCCTTGATGTTGTGTGAAGCATCAATCATCCAGCCAAGGTCTTTGGCATGGTTCATGCCGCGGGCATCCATGCCTTCCACGAGTTCCCTGAAAATGAGAAACAGTTGATAAGGCCTCATGGACCCTACCGTCAAATCATCATCGCCATATTTTGAATCATTGAAATGGAATCCACCAAGTTTCTTCTCCATCAGCAACAAGGAAACGATCTGCTCAATGTTGGCGTTGGGAAGATGGTGACCAAGGTCTACCAGCGTGTAGGCTTTAGGACCGAGCTTGGATGCATACAACAATGATTGTCCCCAATCACCCACAGACATGGAATAGAAATTGGGTTCAAAGGCCTTGTATTCAACAAATACTTTCCAGTCATCCGGCAAGCCTGCATAGATGTCCTGCAAGCCTTCCAGTGTATTTTGAAATGCTTTCCTGAAGTTCAACTGACCAGGAAAACTGGATCCATCAGACAACCAGACGGTCAATGAGTTGGAGCCCAGTTCCTTTCCGTATTTGATCACATCAAGGTTATGGTCTACGGCCTGTTGCCTTATGCCCTTGTCAACATTTTGCAGAGAGCCGTATTTGTAACTCAATTTTTGTCCGGGCTGGTCTTGAAATGTGTTCGAGTTCATGGCATCAAAGACCAGTCCATGGTGTGCGGCCAATGCCTTGATCTTTGCAGCATCCGAAGGAATGTCCCAGGGGATGTGCAAAGAAATTGCACCACTCGATTGGTTGAGCTTGTGCAACAGGCCCACGTCTTCAATTTTCTCTTCAAGATTTCCCGGCTCACCACCGATGGAAAAACGGCCAAACCTTGTTCCACCGGCACCCAGGGCCCAGCTTGGAATGGCTACCTGAAAAGCAATGAGTTTTTCTATGACCGCTTCAACATTGGACAAAGAAGCCGCATGAAACTCAAAATTCCTTTTGTGCGCCGACTCCAATTGTGCATTGAGCTCATCTATCCTTGACTGTTCTATCTGCATAAAGGCAAATTGATCTGTTTAAAATTATCGTACAAAAGCCATCGCAACGCCACCATCCACATTGATTACATTACCCGTAGACTTGTTCAGCAAGCCACCAGTAACGGCAAAACATGCATTGGCGATATCAACAGGAAGAATGATCTCGTTCAACAAGGTACGTTTGGCGTAATAAGCAGGAAGTTCTTCGACGCTCACACCATAAGCCTTCGCGCGACCTTGTGCCCAATCACCTGCCCAGATTTTGCTGTCCGCAATGACGGCATCAGGATTAACCGTATTCACACGGATCTTGTCCTTGCCAAGCTCTGCGGCATTGAGCCTGCTCAAATGCAGCTGTGCTGCTTTAGCAGATCCATAGCCAGCGTTGTTGGGTCCTGAAACCAATGCATTCTTGCTCACGATGTTGATGATGTCTCCACCCATTTCCTGTTTGCGCATCACGTTGACTGCGGCCTGCGTAACAAGGAACTGACCTTTCACCAGTACATCATACAGGATGTCCCAGTCTTTCTCAGTATGCTCTTCGATGGGTTTTGAAATGGACAGACCTGCTGAGTTGACAATGATGTCTACTCCACCAAATGCAAGCGCTATAGCATCCAGCGCCTTTACGATACTCTCCCTGTCGGTCACATTCATCAAGGCTGCTGAAGCAGCATCTTTGCCAAACGTCGATTTGAATTCCGCCAGGGTATTGTTCATCCTGTCATCATCGATATCACTGATCACGACGCAAGCACCTTCTTCTGCAAATTTCTTTGAGATGGCCTTGCCGATGCCACCTGCACTACCAGAAACAAAAGCAACCCTTCCGGACAATGCTTTTGGCTTTGGCATCCTGGACAGCTTGGCTTCTTCCAACAACCAGTACTCAATATTGAATGCTTCCTGATGAGGAAGGGCAGTATAAGATGAAATGGCTTCAGCACCACGCATCACGTTGATGGCATTGATGTAAAACTCAGAGGCCACGCGTGCAGTAGACTTGTCTTTGGCAAAGGTGAACATGCCCACTCCGGGATAAAGGATCACCACAGGATTGGGATCACGCAGGGCCGGACTGTTCGGATGTTTGCAGGCATCATAATAAGCCGTGTACATTTGACGATAGGCATCAAACTTTGGAGCAATGGCAGCCTTGGTAGAAGCCACATCTGAAAGATCCTGCGATGGCGTAAGGCCCAATACCAAAGGACTGATCTTGGTCCTCAGGAAATGGTCAGGACAGCTGGTACCCATGGGTGCCAGGCGATCCAAATCATTTGAGTTGATGAATTCCAAGACCTTCTCGTTGTCTGTAAAATGTCCAATCATCTTGTTCTTAGAAGAACAATATCCACGCAAGATGGGAGCCAGGGCAGCAGCCTGAGAGAGGCGTTGTTCCTTTTCAAGCGATTGTATTTTTTGTCCTCCAAATACACTGCCATTCTTGGCCACATTTTCTTCGATGTATGCTGCACATTTTTCAATCACTTCGAGTGAATTGATGTAACAATCATAAGCGGTATCACCCCATGTAAACAAGCCATGAGAGCCCAGCATGATCCCCCTGATGCCAGGATTTTTTTCCAGACAGTCCTTGATTTGCAGACCAAGGTCAAAGCCTGGACGCTGCCAGTTCACCCAACCAATGGTTCCTTCAAAAAGGTCTTTGGTGATCTGCTCACCGTCTTTTGAAGCGGCAATGGCGATGGCTGCATCGGGATGCAGGTGATCAATGTGTTTGAAGGGAAGAAATCCATGCAAAGGCGTATCGATGGATGGCGCTTTTGAATCAAGATCAAAAATACAATGGTTGAACAAAGCCACCATTTCATCTTCTTTTGCCAACCCTTTGTAGACGCCGGTAAGGCTTCTCAGCCTGTCAACGTACAAGGCGGCAAGACCGCTCCTGGTAAGGGACCCAATGTCGCCACCAGAACCCTTGATCCACATCACTTCTGTGTCATTGCCCGTCAGGGGATCTTTCTCAATGGTCCTGCAGGAGGTATTTCCACCACCATAGTTGGTGATCCTGAGGTCTGCGCCTAAAATATTGGAACGGTAGAGCAGCAGGGCCACTTCGTCACCTGCCATGGACGCTGCCTTTGCATCGTCCCACAAATAATTTACGTACTGATAAGTTCTTGTTGCTGACATATGATTTGATTTCAATTTTTAAACGTGTAAACTGTTGCCGTATCCCACCACCAAAACGGAGAGGATGATGATGGCAATTCCTGCAATGATGGTGCGGATGGTTTTTGTTCCAACACCTTTCCACTCCTTCAGCAACAATCCCCACATGTTGGCCACCAGGATAATGAAGGCCATGTGCAGGATCCATGAGCTTGGGCCATTGCCCAGCTTGCTCTCTCCCATGCCATAAAAGAAAAACTGGAGGAACCAGGTGGTGCCTGCAATGGCTGAAAACAGATAGTTCTTGAACAATGGCGTGGACGCATTGGTATAATCACCGAAAGACTTGTTTCTTGCATTGAGGATCATGCACCAGATGAAATTGGTGGTGAGGCCGCCCCACAACAAAACAACGTAGACCACATTGTTTCTGTAAAGGAATTCCCCTTCCCCGGGATTGGCTGCCTTCCATGCATCATTGGCAATCGTGGCCATGGATTGTCCTGCCTCTAATCCGAAATTGAAGCAGGCACTGAGGATACCCGAAACAATCCCGACAAACATGCCCAGGGCAAATTTGTATTCGGTTTTGACTTCCGCCCCATGAGGATCTGTGCCCACTGATTTCAATTCTTTTTCCTTCATCATGCCGGCCTTTCCGCTGACAATGATACCCAGTACACAAATGACCAAGCCTGCAATAATCGTCAGACCCCACTGGGAGCTGATCATGGCGCTGAAAGTATCTTTACCCGCAACTGGGTTAATGTCGTAATACATGGCGGGGATGATGGCTCCAAAGACCATGCAAAGGCCAAGAATGACGCTGCTACCCAGCGAAACGCCCAGGTATCGTACACCCAGGCCATAGGTCAATCCGCCGATACCCCAAAGGATGCCAAACAGAAGAGTAATCCCGAGAATTGATCCTCCAGATCCACTGATGATCTCACCAAATCCAGGGATGGTCAGATAGGCGGCAAGCGGCGGCACAATCAACCAAGAGAAAAGTCCACCGACAATCCAGTAGGACTCCCACTGCCAACCTTTTACTTTTTTATAGGGGATATAAAAACTACCGGAGGCAAACCCACCGATGAAATGAAAAATGATACCGAGCAATACTTGCATATGTTGGTTTTAAGGGGCAATCTGAATGCACTAAAATAATTCACTTTGGGCAGAAACCATCCCGCTCCGTCATTGTTTATCTTGCTTCCTTTGTTGGGCAACATAAACCAGGTTTTCATCCGGCGCAATAAAAGGGAAAAACAGGCTGGAAACATAGCCCACCCCCATCAAAACCAGGTGACTGTAAACCCCCAGCATCAGCTTGTGGTGGGTAAAATTCAGGGATCCGAGATCCAGCAACAAACGCTCTTCGCCAGGCAATCCAACAGGCGTTGAGGTCAGAAAGGCATAGCTGGTGAAAAGGATGCAGGCAACGATGCCAATATTGATTCCTTTTGCATTCACCCTTCTGCTGAAAAGCCCAAGCAAGAAAATACCAACAATTCCACCGGAAAAAATCGCATACACCGTAAAAATGATGCCCAGTACACCCTCATTTCCCGCACGCAGATAAATCGCTGCAACACCCATGGAAAGTAGGCCGGACACAAATACGAAGATCTTGCTGGCCCTGAGGTATTCCGCATCAGTTTTGCCTTTTCGGAATTTCCTGTAATAATCTTCAATGCCTACTGCTGCCATGGAATTCAGGTCAGCACTCAGGCTGCAAATGGCAGCTGAGATCAATGCGGCCACTACAAACCCAACCAAGCCAATGGGCAATTCAGTGATGATAAAATGAGGGAATACCGCTTCGGCCTGGAGTGGATTGGCCAGAGGATGTTGCTGGTAATAAACGAAAAGCAAAGTGCCAATGAACATGAACATGATCCACACCGGCACTGTAAGCAAGATGCCCATCATGGATGCCCGTATCGCAGACCTGTCATCTTTCGCAGAAAGGTAACGTTGCACCACAGTTTGGTCAGTAGCATATTTTTGAATGGCATAAAACGCTCCATTGATCACCATCACCACCAGGGTAAGTTTGCTGAAAGAAAGTTCATAGGGGCCAAATCCTGACCTGCCGTGCAGTGCAGCAATGTTGAGTGCTTCAGGTAAACCGCCTTTGATGGAATAGAGCAGAATCCCAACGCAAACAATACCGCTGATGAAGAGCATGAATCCCTGAAAAACATCCAGCCAAACCACGGCCTGCATGCCTCCTGCCCAGTTCACCACAATCAGGATTGCACCCACAACCAGTAAGATGAGTTCTGGAGAAAGACCTGTCATCCTGTTGATGGCAACTGCGATGAGAAACAAGACCGTCCCCATTCCTGCAAATTGCCGCAAGACAAAAGAAGAGGAACTGTAGTAGCGGGCAAAAGGCCCAAATCGTTTTTCAAAATATTCGTAGGTGCTCAATCCGATGGTTCTCCGGTAGAGAGGCACAATGTAGCCGATGGCAAATACCAAAACAATGGGCACCATCAAACCCTGCACCAGCAACAACCAATTGCTGGTAAACCCCTGTGAAGGATAACCCAGGAAGGTAACACTGCTGATCAGGGTAGACAAGAGCGACATGCCCAGGGCCCATCCCGGAAAATTTCCCTTAGACAAAAAGAACTGTTCTGTTGTTCCTTGTTTTCTGGCAAAACGCAATCCAAGAAAAAGGGTTGCGCCCAACACAAGGATGATGATGAACAGGTCAATGGGATGAAGTGATCGCATGTGGTTGATTAATGTTGGGTGATGGGAAAAAGGGAGTAGATGAAGTCAGGAAGCGGATAGCTGCCCGGTTTGAGCGTGATGGCATATTGTTGATGGGCATCTTGGATCCTCACCACACCTCTTCCGAACACTGCATCAGGAACCCAATAAGGAAGGTCCAGTTCATCCAGGATGGCCTTTGCCGTTGATCCGCCTTCAATCATGATTTCTTCTACAGTTGTCACTGTCAAGAGTGCACTGATAATAGAGGCCATTTTTTGCCTGAGGAACAATGCTGAATACAAAGTCTGTCCTTGAAGAGCTGGATGAAAGGCAACCACGGCCAGTTGGTTTTCTTCCAATGCCCTCTTACAATTATCCAGCCAAGATTGAAGACCGATTCCCTCTAGCAACTGCGCTTCAATATAATGAACCATGCCGCTATGGCCGGCAAGGGATTGAATGAATGACACTGAGGCCTGAAAGCTGGTGCCACTGATGTAGAGAAAGGGTTGCTGGGGTGGCGATATTAATGTTGGTGTTGGATTACCAAGCCGCTGCTGCAGGATGGCTTGAAAAAAATCTCCGCCGCCAGCCAACATCATTTCCTTATCAATACGGGATGCCCATTTTTCAAGATCCGCTTGGCAGCTTGCTTCACCAACAATGATGCCCGTTTCAGGCAATGCATCACTGCTTTGCATCACATGAATATCCGCTCCATGTCCGACAAGCATGTCAACAACATCAGCTGTTGTTCTGGGAAATTCAGGATCATGTGCAAATGCAGTGTCTGACAACAATTGTCCATTGACAAAATACTGGCCATTCCTGATGATGCGGCCCATAGAGGGATTCTCCGGAATGAAAAGTACGCGCTGGTATCCCAACTGTTTCATTTGCAACAAAAGTTCTTGCACAACATGCCCGCGCAAAACGGAGTCTGTTTTTTTATACACCAGTTCCTCTTTTGCGACGGAAATAGGCTCAAGAAATTGTTGTGTTATGTTTATTGCTTCAGAAAGATCTAGCGACCGGCTGTCGGTACAATAAATGATGGCCTCCGCATGATTGGCTGCTGTCGGAACTACCGTCAACAGGGTATTCAATGCATGTTCCTTGCAGATGCCCGCAAGTTCTGCAGCGCCTGTCAGGTCATCGGCAAAAACCCTGATCATCACTTGTTGAGATGGAGTTTGATGGCTGATTCAATGGCCAGTTTCAATGCATCGGGGCTGGCGATCCCCCTTCCTGCAATTTCAAATGCAGTGCCATGGTCTACGGAGGTGCGGATGATGGGCAAGCCCAGGGTGATGTTCACTCCTTTAACACTGTCCATCTGTTGCTTTTCAGCATTCCACTTGAAGCCCGCGAGCTTGAAGGGAATATGTCCCTGGTCATGGTACATGGCCACCACACCACCATAATATCCTGTGGCAGCTTTTGCAAACATGGTATCGGGAGGAACGGGGCCCTCCACGTCAAAACCGCTGTCCAGCAAGGCTTTGACGGCAGGAGCAATCTCCAGGTCATCTTCCGTGCCAAAAAGCCCCTGATCACCTGCATGCGGATTCAAGCCTGCAATGCCAATTTTTTTGTTGGTCTCTCCCAGGCGCCGCATGCCATCCAGCAAGAGCTCAGTGACCTGGATGATGCGGTCCTTTTTTACCAGGTCGCATGCCTGACGCAAAGACACATGCGTTGAAACATGGATCACTTTTATATGGTCTTCCACCAACAGCATTGCGTACTTCTTGGTACCGGTATAGTGCGCATAAATCTCCGTATGACCAGCAAAAGAATACCCTGCGTCATGTATGGCTTTTTTGTGGATGGGTCCAGTAACAGTGGCATCCAGCTTTCCCTCCATGGCCAGTTCAATCACTTTTTTAACCGACTGAAAAGAAGCCTCACCACATTTGGCATTCACTTCTCCCCATTGCATATCTTCAAATGAAGCGGTATGCAGATCCAGCACATTGATGCAGCCATCACCAAACCTTGCCTCGTCAATCTCTTGAATGAGATTAAAATTTGCAGGAATAGAAAGATGATTCGCAATATGCCTGAATACTTCCGCCTCTCCCACCAAGATGGGCCTGCATACTTCATGGATGCTTTGGTCCATCAGGGTCTTCACCGCAATCTCAGGACCAATGCCAGCAGGATCACCCATGGTGATACCAATCAAGGGTAAATTATTCATAACCTTTTTCTGTAAAATTTGAATACTGTTTTCGCAACAACAAAGCAGCAGCTTCATTGCCTTTTGTGAGTGGTGGCATCATGTAGGAATCGCAGACACCATGAATGTTCAACATTTCTTTCAAGGCCCAAAGGGATTCGCCCAGGGTTCTTTCCTGCTGGTAAACCATTCCCAATTCATCGGTGATGCGCTGGTAATGTTGTGCGTCTTTTCCTGTGGTAGCGTTCTCCAAAAGTTTTGCATACCAAACCGGTTCAACATTTCCTGCACTGGGCACGATGCCATCACTGCCATTTTCCAGCGCAAGTGAAGACTTGGCTGCGGAACCCATGAAGTGACTGAAGTCTTCCCTGTCTTTCCAGCGCGACAATGCATCCATGAGGCGCGGATCGTTTTGCTCAGAATCCTTAAATCCTGCTATGTTATGATGATGGCTGAGTGTAGCGATCACATCAAGAGGAATGCTAACATGTGTGGTGATGGGGATATTGTACAAAATCAAAGGAAGCGGACTCTTATCAGCCAGCTGCTGATAATAGGAAATCATTTGATCTGCTGTGAGCGCATAAAAATAAGGCAGGGTTGCAACCACTGCATCAGCCCCATGATCTGCAGCATGCCTGGCCAGCTGGATGGAATCCTCCAGTGAAAAAGAAGAAATGCCAACATACAAATCGCCATATTTTTTTTGTTTGGCTGCCACTTCGATATAGCGCAAACGCAATGGTATAGGCAGTGATGGAGCTTCTCCTGTTGTCCCCATGATAAAGGATTGCACTCCACCGGCCGCCATGCGGGCCATCAATTTTTCAACAGCTCCTTCATCCAGTTGGTGGGATGAATTGAGTGGTGTCACCAAGGGCACCACCACACCAGCAAATCTTTTATTTGTCTTCATCAGAATGTTTTTTCGTAAATGTTGATGGCGTCTTCCAATAGAATCATCCTTGGATTGTTCTTCAGCAGACGCTGTATTTTCATGGCTTCCTCGGCCAGTAATGGAATCGATGCTGCTGTCACGCCCATTGAGCGCAGGTTCTCTGGCATCTCACTGGCCTGTATGATTTCACGGATCCTCAGGATTCCCTTCATCGCCATTGCATGCAAATCAGCATCAGGGGGAACACCCAATGCACCCGCAACAGCAGCATATTTTTCAACTGCGGAGGGAACATTGAACTCCATCACATGGGGCAGCAAAACTGCATTCGACAAGCCGTGTGCCACATGATACATTGTGCCCAAGGGATAGGCCAAAGCATGCACTGCTGCAGTGTTCACAGGGCCAAGACAAAATCCTCCCTGCATGCTGCCCATTGAAAGTTTTTCCCGAGCAACAAGGTTGTTTCCGTCTTGCACAGCATCCACCAGGTTGGCCGCAATCAAGCGTATTCCTTCCAATGCAAACAGATCAATGAAAGGATTTGAAAACTTGTTGGTATAAGCCTCAATGCAATGGGTCAATGCATCAAGCCCTGTAGCAGCGGTAACTGCAGGAGGAACAGAAATGGACAATACAGGATCAACCAATACAAGGTCTGGAACCAACAAAGGACTGATGATCCCTTTTTTCTGCCCATCGGTATCATCAATCAAAATGGCATTGGGAGAAACCTCGCTGCCAGTTCCGGAAGTGGCCGGTGCACAGATCAGTTTTTTTGTTCTTTTTTTCAAAAGGCCATTGCCCACCACATCCTGAACGGATTGTTCGTTCTCAAGCAATGCCGCCAATAGTTTGGCGATGTCCAGTACACTTCCACCGCCGATGCCCAACACGGTGTCCGGTTCAAATTGAGTGAAATAATCAATCAACCGGTGCAGATCAGCAAAATAAGGTTCCTTTTCTATGCTCTCATCCAACATCACCTCAATGCCTGAAGCCTCCAATTGTTGCAGCATGGGCTTGATGGAAGACTGGAGTGCCGGGATCGTGAGCACCGCCACACGCCTTGACTTCATGGAAATCAGCTCATCCACCATCTTTTCAATGGTATGGTTGCCAAAAACCAAACGGGTCGGAAAATTCATTTGCAGTATCTGTTGCATATAGTCCTTTTGGAGCTGTTCAAAACTATTGATTTCCTGCAATTGACTGTCCCGAACACACCTGCCTTTTAAAAAGCTCCCATATCGGTCCAATTGCCAGGATTGATTCTAATCCAATAGTCCATTGGAAAAAATAAAATATATTCACTGACAAAACATTGATCCACATCAATTACCAATCCTGCTGATGATGAAAAATAAATTCACAATTGTCTGCTTTACCTGCCTTTTCTTTTCCTTTAATGCTCAATGTATTTTTGCGCAGGAAAAAGTGCAGCAATGGAAACGCTTCGAGCTTGTGCTTACCCATGCTGCTGCAGGCAATCCGTTTAGAGATGTTCAAATCAGCGCAGCATTCAGCAACAACGATACCAGCTTTACCGTAGATGGATTTTATGATGGCAACGATACCTTCCGCATCCGTTTCATGCCACAACAAACCGGAGCTTGGAAATATGTAACCAAGAGCAATGTCAAAACACTTCACAACAAGAAAGGTGGATTTGAATGCATCCCTGCAAAAGGCGATAACCATGGCATGGTGAAGGTGAGCAACCTGTACAATTTCAGCTACGCAGATGGAAAACAATATTACCCTGTAGGCACAACAGCCTATGCCTGGAACCACATGGGGGAAGCCCTACAAGGCATGACACTGGAGGCTTTGAAGCATTCAGGATTCAACAAAATAAGGATGTGTGTTTTCCCAAAAGACTATAACCTGGTGAAAGAAGAACCTGAACATTTCCCATTCCTTTCAACAACAAAAACAACAGGAGAACCATCCAATAAAAATTGGGACTACACGCGTTTCAATCCTGCATTTTTCAAAACACTTGAACAGCAAATTGATGCACTAGACCAGCTCGGTATTGAAGCAGACCTGATTCTGTTTCATCCCTACGACAAAGGACGCTGGGGTTTTGATTCCTTGCCCATGGACCTGAACCTTCGCTACCTGCATTACATCATGGCAAGGCTGGGTGCACAAAAAAACATCTGGTGGTCGATTGCCAATGAGTGGGACCTTGTCAAGTACAAAACACATGACGAGTGGATCACCCTTTCTAAAACCGTGGCAGAAAAAGACCCCTATCGTCATCTTTCTTCCATTCATGGTAGCACGGCAAAATACATTGAATACTGGCTTCCCTACTATACCCATGTGAGCATTCAGGATGAAGGCCCCGTCATGAACTGGGG
>Ga0222712_10004992_pt1 | contig 13618 bp, 25 predicted proteins | sample C33_657DmetaG_FD_165043 | JGI IMG/M metagenome (GOLD analysis project Ga0222712, IMG submission 165043) | Estuarine water microbial communities from San Francisco Bay, California, United States - C33_657D | ecosystem: Environmental > Aquatic > Marine > Unclassified | place: USA: California...
GTATATATCCGCACGCTGCCTGAACTTATAAGCGGTACCCGATAATGCCTAGGTGGGGGTTTAGCCCGAACCTTTTATTGAATTACAAACACGGCAAAGTGTTTGCAAGTTTGACCACACTGATAGGCCGCCGTTTTTCTTACTGATGATGTGATCGGTTGTTAAATCTTTTGTTGTTCCACATTTAAAACAATATGGATGTGCAGTTCTAAATTCTTTTGATAACTTCTGCCACGCATAACCATAACCTCTTTGGCTTGGTGTTGGCCTTGCTCTTTCTTTTAATCGTTTACATCTGATACATCTTGCTGATCTAGTTAGTGTATTGCAATCAACGCAAGGTCTAGGTAACTTAGGAGCCATGCTTGGCTATGTACATTAATGCTCGATGTAAATTACTTAATGAATCTTTGAAGTGTCCTAATCCCATATTGCAATTGGTACAAAGTAATCCACGAATCTTTTCAGTTTGATAATCGTGATCTACATTTAACGCTGTTTTAAATTCCTTAGCATCTTTGCCACATATAGCGCATTGGTTGTTCTGCGATTCAAGTACCTCTTTGTATTTACTTTCCGACATATCAATAAGCCTGCGATACTTACTGCGACAACTCCTGCAAGTATGATATAAACCATTTGGTTTCTTTCTATCTTTATGAAATCTGTGTAATGCTAAATCTAATTTACAATGCCTGCATTTTTGCAGTTCATTCGGCATCCTCATCATCATCATCTATTTCATCGTGCTGTTCATTGTAAAGTGTGTAAGGCGCAAGGCGATCCTCTACTGGTAATGAAAGATATGATTGCAGTGTTGATTGCACTGCACGATTTAATAACGAATCAATTGCATCAAAAGATAAGTTCTGATCAGTTTGTATCTCTGTTTCAATATCGAGAATCTTTATCTTGATGCTTAACATTTTGTTAATTCCGAACGCGAATCTAAAAGATCATCTATAAATTTATTTACTATCTCGCGTTGGCGATGAGTAAAGGCTGGATCATTACGAGTGCGAGAGGCATGAATAAGGGCTTCATCTATCTCAGTTAAATCCTCAACTTCTCCATTCATAATTTTTCCAACCAATAAAGAAACCCTAGACAATTTGGCTAGGGCTTTAGCAGAGATAGTAAAATCTGCTAACGCAAGTGTAACACAGAAAAGTGAAAACTTATGCAAATTAAAGTGTGGAGTTTTTGGCTTTGATGATTGCAGAGAGATCATAGAGTTTGCCACGCCTTTCCACTTTGTAAGTTTTTATTAAGTTGTAAACAGTTCGTTCAGTAGTTCCCATCCAAGCCGCTATCGCCTCAACATCTAAATAAAACTTTCTATCTGGATTACTCATTGCTAAAGATATTAACCTCAGCACTGACCAACTTTGCTTACAACCAAAACAGGTAACATCATCCATAAGATTTTCAACATCAATTACAACAAATCGTTTGCAATCATCTGTTGGGCAGGGAATCCTTCTTGCCTGCTCTACAAATCTTTTTGCTGCTGATCTGCCTTTTGCGTGTAGGCCGTAAACCTCACCTGCAAATTCTACCGCCCATTCTTGCCCAAGGCTCCATTCTAAGTGGGTGCAGTGAAAATCAACCGTCGCCTGCACCTCAGCATCTATGGTTCGCTCCTTCAGCACCAGCGCAGGTGGGGTGAGTTTCCTATCGCTCCTGATGATTACCTCCCAGGAATGTAGGATTCTCAGCAGTTCAGTAGCCATAGTGAAATCTAGGGCTGCTACATTGATTCCGATACTTCGTTCAGCGCTAGCCTTACCTGAGCCGCTTCTGCCTGGGGCTAGAAACATCTGGGCTTCAAAATGTAAATCAGGTAACTCAGCCAATGAGGATTTAACTTTCATAAAACATAGACGGCAGGCGCCTTCCCTCTGCGTTGTTCTGCTACACACTTGGCAGGTCATTAGAATGGTATCTCCTCTACATTAGATTTCTTAGTTCGTACTCGGTTCCAGTAATCAGGTGGTTCGGTTTCAAATAAACTAAAGGTGCTGCACTGATGCTCAGCCAGTATCACCCTCTCAGGTTTGTAAACTGTTCCGATTACATAAGCGCCTGTTCTTGGGGTAGCCTCGAAACTAACTAAAGTTCGGTGAGCCTCATAGGTTCTAAACTTATTAACCTTCTTGATTATCTCCTCGATAACATTGAGCCGAGGGGTATCAAGTTTGGTAAGGAAGCCAGCAGAGGAATGCCCCTCCCAAATAAGTTTTCCACAGGCCTTACAATTTATAGGTTTAAAATCTAAGTAACTCATAGAACTGAACCTTTACGCATACCGAACCACCGATCCGCCTTCCCCTCTAAAGAGGGGGAAGGGCGGATCGGTTGAATGGCAGAAATCCGCAGGTTCAGCGGATCGGTTGCGGATCGGCGGATCGGTTGTTTCATAGCAAGTTATCCACAGGCAAACTTTTAATATCATTGGCTAAATACTGCATCTCATAACGGTAAAGAGATTTCTGCCCAACCCTGCGAAGTGATAGGCACCTGCGATTGACTAAGGAATCTAAGATAACTTTTATATTGTCGTTGCCAATGGAATGCCCATCTTTTCGCAATCTAGTTACAATCTCATTCTTACCCATCTCAACACCGTGTTCTGCCATAAAGGTAGAAACCTGCTCCATCTTTGTTTCTATCGTTAGCATCTCAACACTTGCACCCTCAATAGAAATTTTGATAGTTCCATTCACTTGCGCCTTAATATTGGCAACGCCAAGGTTCTTACCCTCCTGGCAAATGGCGCGGACAAAGCCAGGGCGATCCTTCGTTACCTTAAGCGCTAGGGCGCCGTCAATGCCTCTGCCAAATGCAATCTCAACATCAACTGCAACTGCGCAACCGTCAATATCTGCTCTCTTAGCCTGGGCGCCGATGGCGTAATTTCCACGATTATCTTTAGATTTAGTTACATGATCAATTGTTAAGATAGCCGCATTATGCAGCCGCAGCGGGCGCAGAACCTCTTGAGAAAATGAGGTGGCATCTTTGTTCTTTTCTAAATCTAAACCCATCACATTCATAGCCGCATTTACGCCATCCAAAACGATAAGTGATGGCTTATACTCCTCAATTTTGGTTAGTAATGCCTCCCTAGAGCCTTCAGTAAGTGATTCGCTAGGGTTACTATACAGAAAAGTTTTAAAGTGCTTTAAATCGGCTTCTAGGGTCTTTAAGCGATTGTAGATTCCTCTTACTGAATCCTCGAAGTCTAAATAAAAAACAAAGTTACCTTTTTCTAATTCCTGCCTTACTGCCTCTAGTGCTATCCAAGTTTTACCTGATTCGCTCTCGCCAAAGAGTGCGTTGATTTTGCCAGCGTAGAAAATGTGGTGGCCATCAGCCCTGCGCAAGATGCAAGGCTCTGGCTCATCAAAGATAGAATCTGAGTTAATAAAATCAGGAATCCAAGTTGAGGTAGTTAAGTCCTCATTCTCATCCCTAAGTTGCACCAGCGATGGTGAGTGGCTAGCAAGGGTTTGTAATGTGTTTAGTTCAGGCGCCCGCCCGTAGCCCTGGCTTCGCAAGGCAGAGGCAGCAGCGGAAAAATTGCCTGAGTGTTCTAAAGTCGCGTAGGCAGCGAACTTAGAATAGGAATGCTCTGATTCAAATATTGTTGAGGTTGTAAAAACATATAGATTATCTTTGCCGTTGAAGTTTGTTGTTGCACTGATGCCTTCATTCTTTCCTGGGCGGCGCCAAGCAGTTGCATCACCTTTGGTATAAACCTTTGACCAACCGAGGGGAGTTAAAATCTGCTCCCAAGTAACTTTAGAGTTGTAATCATCTCCTGGCAGTGCAAGATTAACTTCACGGCTTTTAATCTCTTGAGCGATGTTTTCAACTTGAGGCATTTCATCAAAGCATTTAAAGATTGAAAAAAGTGCTTCACGCTCTGCAAATGTAATAGTAGGAATTGTGGCAATGGAACCACTTAACATTTTCCAAGAATCACCCGATGGGTGGCAGGTGCCTCCTGATGGCGCCAAGATTACAAAGCCACCTTCACCTCTAGTTTCACAAAGGACATCAACGCCGCCGTTCTCACCTGGCCTTCTGGCAAGTTTTTGATTACCTGGTGTTATGGAATCGGCGATTCGATATAACCAATGGATGCCACCGCTAGGGGTAACCTCACAATAACCTTCTTGAATTATTTTCCATAGATCACCTAGCCCTGAGTTCTCAGCCATATCTTTTGCTTGAATATGTATCTGGGCAGCGACGGCTCTGCCTTCAAGTTCTAACATCTCTAAGTTACCTGATACCGCCCCGCAGATAGCACCTACTCCTTGCTGAGTTCCGCTACTAAACCAATCTACTAATTGCTCAGTTGATGGTTTAGCATCTTGATATTGGCGCCAACTAAAAGGTGCAGGCCGCTTAGAGCCATCGGTAGAAACAGGAACTACTGAGATTCCCTCTTTGGCAAGTTGTAATGCTGCTAAGTAAATATCGTTCATCAGAATAACTTTTCATCTAGGTTAGCGAGTGCAAATTCAATTCTTGCCTTTGCGATTGGTAAGTATTCATCAGTTAATTCAATGCCAACAAAGTTAAAACCTTCATACATAGCAGCCTTGCCAGTTGAACCTGAACCTAAGAATGGGTCAAGTATTGTGCCGTTCGGTGGCGTAATTAATCTGCATAGGTATTGCATTAGGTCGGTTGGTTTTACTGTTGGGTGATGGTTAAGTTTTGCATTATTAGTTCGGTTGCGTGGATTATCGCCACCAACACCGCCATCTGCTCGCCCATCGTGATCCCGCTTCGCCTCAAACCCATCAAGCCCCTCATTGCGATCACGCTTATTAGCCTTGGCACAGTAAAAGAAACGGGCGGCGGAGCCTGAATCGTTAAAGCCATCTCGAAATTCAGGGAATGTAGTTTTAGATGCATTTAATGAGTTGCCACCATAAATATTTGTGCCAGCACTATTTCTTTGACTTGCCATCCCTTTGCTCTCAGGAAATAACTCAACAACTTCATCACTGCCATCGTGAATAAAGTTAGCGGGGAAGCGGCCTAATCCATCTACAACTTCGCCATAGCCTCTTGTGAGTTTTCCCGTTCCAGGTGCAAATAAATCTTTATCATTATTTTCTACTGTTAATTTAGTGCCACCCTCTGTTCCAACTCTAGTTCCATCAATGTTAATCCCACCCACACCATAAGTTAAAACATTATTAGTAACTGTGCCTTCAACTGGCTTGCGAGCAAGCACTATCGGTTCGTGCGCTGGTTTAAGTGCAGTTCCCCACCCCTGCCATTCATCAAGTTGTTTGCCAATGTTCAACGACTTAGGAAAACCACTGCCGTACACCCACATAATTTGATCTCGTATCTCAAAGCCTGCATCCTCAATGGCAACTGCCATTCTGTGATAGGTACGGCTGCCACCAAAAGATAATAAATGCCCACCTGGTTTTAATACTCTTAGAACTTCTTTCCATAACTGCACATCATTAGCAATACCAGTTGAATCCCAACTCTTACCCATAAAGCCAAGTTCGTAAGGTGGATCGGTAACTATGGAATCAATACTGTTACTTGCCATAAAAGTTAGAACTTCTTTGGCATTGCCATTGAATAAATTAAATCTCTGAGAGAAATAATATTTGTAATCCTCTAAACAATTATTCATCATTGGCAACTGTTGCAGTAATTGCTCACGCGGATATTTTTAACAGCAACAAAGAAATGAGAACCGCAATGGCTGCAATTAAATAAAACAAATGCTTTTTCCTTTTTCTGTATAATTATTGGTGATCTAAACTTAATCATCTTTGCCCCCTTAGAATAATGTTTCATTTATACGATCATTGGCTATCTTTGCATAATCAGGATTTAATTCAATCCCTATAAAATTACGATTATGTTTTTTTGCAACAACTCCAACAGTGCCAGAGCCAGCAAAAGGATCAAGTATCGTATCATTTGGCTTTGAACCTGCTAACAGGCAAGGTTCTACTAATAATTCAGGCATAACTGCAAAGTGAGCATCTTTAAATGGTTGAGTTGTTATACTCCAAACATCTCTTTTATTACGCTTTCCATCTGATTCATATACTGATTGAATACTTCCATAAATAGGGTTATTTGGATCATTATATTTTTTACCACCAAATTGATGATTACCACCTACTGAAGTTCTAGGTTCTCTTATTGCATCGTGATTGTAGTAATATTTTTCAGATTTTGTGAGCATAAAAACATATTCGTGAGATTTGGTGCAACGATCTCTAACAGATTCAGGCATTGGATTAGTTTTTGCCCAAATAATATCTTGGCGTAAATACCAACCATTTATTCTCAGCGCAAAAGCAAGCATCCAAGGAATACCTACTAAATCTTTCTTTTTAAGTCCTATTTTTTCATTACGAATTGATGAATAACTATCTCCAATATTTAGCCATAATGTTCCATCTTTTTTAAGTACTCTAAAAACTTCATCAAATATTTTAACCATATTTTCTATGTATTGATCTGGAGTTTCCTCTCGCCCAATTTGCTCATCGTGTCCATAATCTCTTAATCCCCAGTAAGGAGGTGAAGTGATTACTGATTGTATTGATTCAGTTTCTAACTCTTTTAATTTTTCTTTGGCATCACCAATTAATATCATCTCTGCCCCCTTAGTGATATAAATGGTGTTATCTTAATTCTTAAATCATCATTATCTATCCAAGTTTCATCAAAGCCTGCCTCAAGTGTCGCGCTCATTTACCGCCCCCACTAATCGTTTAACAATCCATTCAACAACAGGCACGGCTACCGCGTTGCCCATTTGCTTATAGCGGTGTTGATCAGCCTGCCCCGAAGTCCAATCATCAGGAAAGCCCTGCAACCTTTCACATTCGATAGGAGTTAGACGGCGAACCACTGAATTTATTTCTGATATTAATGGTTCAGAGCCTCTTGGCATCCCTGCTCTCAAAGTTCCTACAACTTCTTGCTCAATATAATTTGCAAATGTTGAAGGATTATGAACAATTGCTACACCGTGCCTAGATTGTTCACTTGCAGTTAATGTATAACTTGCCTCATTCTCGCCTAAAAATCCTGAACCATTTGGGCCGGCAGTATCTTTTCTGCCAATCATTGCACCGTGCATTGGGTAGGCAAGCATTGGGGTGTTATTTCCACCAGTACCCATAATAGCAGTTAAAGTATTTACTGTTTTACCTTGAATTCTTACACCATCAGATCGGTGAGGATCAAATAAAACTAAATGACCATTAGCAACATCTTGATTTACTACGCTTGATTTATGATACAACTCAGCAGAAATTGTATTCACTATTTTTCTTGATTGATCATATTCTCCAACGCTGATTGGAGTAGCGTAGGAAGTATTTTTTTTCTGTTTATTGATCTTCTTAAAATGCCCGATGCTGCTTTCGGTGAGAGCCAATACTTGCGCAGGTGTTCTCCCTGAATCTCCAGCACATCCGACAATGAACACTCTACGCCTTCGTTGGGGAACTCCGAAGTACTGAGCGTCAAGAATTCTATATGCGACCCCATACCCGCGCTCAACCAGCGCCCCGATGACGGCTCCCATATCTGCTCCTGAGTTTGATGAGAGCAATCCAACAACATTTTCGAGGATGAAGTACCGCGCTTTCGTTTCATCCAGTAGCCGCACGATTTCGTAGAATAATCCTGATCTATTTCCATCAAGGCCTGCTCTTTTGCCTGCAACGGACAAGTCCTGGCAAGGGAATCCTCCTGTAATGATTCCATTCTCAGGATCAAATCCTGCATTGATAAGTTGTTCACCTGTTACCCCCTTTATATCGTTAAATAGTTTTGAATTGGGAAATTGTTTTGCAAGTATTGCTGATGCCTTTTGATCTATCTCAACGCTAGCAACAACTTTTACACCATTGCGTTCTAGCGCTAAATCAAAACCACCAACACCTGCAAATAATGAAACTGCCGTTAGTTGTTTCATAATCCCCCAATCAAAGTTTTGTAGTGCAAGTGTTGGAATCGAACCAACTCTTTTCATCAACCCCCTGAAAAGAACCCCAGGTACTTGCTATCTTGGCAGTTAAAAGGAAGGTTAAAACCGCCAAGAATTATTTATGCTTTAGTGGCTCCGAGTTGAGCAAGTAGGGCTGCAACTTCAGGTGTAATGGTGCCATTAGCCGCAGGCACCGCCGCCGCTGGCGCAGTGGCAGTTGGCGTAGGCGTTGATGCTAAAAAGGCGTTTGCTTTTGCTAAAGCAGCAGCATCAGTAGTTGCATCTAATAAAATCCAAGGAGCAGATTTACCTGGCTTTGCAGTTCCCTGCCCGATGCGGGCTAGAACCTTTTGACCAATCTTTTGTTTAAGTGCGGAGCGCAGCGCAACATTAAAGAATAAAACACTTTCATAACTTTTATTGGTATCTAAATTAACTAAAGATACCTCAACCGCTTCAGCATCGCCGTGTATTGTTTTGATGCCTGTTTTATACTCAGTTGGAGTAATAATTAGTAATTGTCCTGCGAGATCAGCAACCTTTGGGCCGCTTTCATTCATTGATGGTGCTGAGAAGGTCATTCTCATTCCCCGCTTTCTATTTGGTTTGTTGTTTGGATTGGGTTTTGCATTTGTTGTTGATGAATTAGATTTGATTCTAATTCCTCCTTCAACTTTTTTAAATCGTTGATAGTTGCTTCATCAAGGCTCATAAAGTATCTCCAGCGCAAGCCACTGATTCATCTTTACTAAATGGTTGGAAATATGGGCAATAATTACAGAGGCGGCTGCTCACCTTGGGAATTACTGCCCACATTGACGGAAACTGCTCAACATCTATTGAAGTGAGCAGCGCATATAAATTATCTAATCGCTCAAGGGCCGCCAGAGCAATTTGTTCATCGTAATCATAGAGTTCAATGTGCATATCATCTATCGCACCTGATGTTGGTAGATAGATAAGAGCAACTTTATTTACAACTGCGCCCATCTGGGCTAAGCCGTAGCCGTAGAGTTGAACTTGAATTTGTTGCTGAGTAGTAGCGCCACTGTTGCGGCGTTCTTTTAATCCTGATGCTCCTGTTGTTTTCCAATCCATCACAATACCGCGAACCTCATCGTATAAATCAATGGTGCCTGATAAGCCGCCTCTGATTGTAACTTTTTGTTCTACTTGGAAACCTTCAACTTTTGCAAAGATTTCTGCTAAGTGAGAATGAATTGCAGTTCCAACTTGAGCAGCCCAATTGCCGTTGCTGCCTTCGTTTAGTTTTGGAATATCAATTAACTTATAGGCAAGGCGGCGCAAACATTCGTGGCCGATCTCGCTTGGGCCAATAGATACTTGCTTGCTTCTTGGTGTCCAGGTGCCAGCATCGGTGATGATTTTTGCAATATCCATCGCCATTTGCTTACTTGGTTTATTGGGTGCTACTAAGTTATTCATCATCCTCTAAATCGTCATCGCCTTCCTCTGGCGTTATTGGATTGAACGGTGGCATATCTGTAAATGGTTCAGGAATGATTGTACTACTCATTATCTGCCTCCACGATTGAGAAACGCCGAGAGTTTGTAATAACTTCTAAAGTATCTAAAACCTGCTGAGGCAAAATCTCCTTAGCGCGTTTTATATCAAATCGCTTAGTTTCAATAAAACTCCAGCGAACAACAGGGCGATTTTGATAAATACCAACTTCACAATCGCCAAGAGAATTTTCAATGTGCGCTCTAGCCACATCTGCAACCTCTTGCCATTCTTTGATCTTGGCTAGAGCATTTTTGTAATTCTCTAGCCAAGCAACGGTATTGGTATCAAAATCAACAACGCCTTTTTCTATTTCTACACTCACTGTATTACCCCCTTATTTTTTACCAGTATTTGTGCGTTTGCCATTTTTTCCAGGCAGAGCAGGCTCCACCTGAACCATAATGCCGCCCAAGATAGGCAAGGGCTGCAATCATTTGTGCTGCTGGAGCCTCAGAGCGTTTCATTCCAAGGTTATCCATAGTTCCATCTAGTAGTTGGCCAATTCCTTCAGCCGAACTAACTGGATTTTTGGTATCGTTCCAATGGCTTTCTTTAGTCATTAGTTGATCCCAACATTTAAAATCTTTATCATTTAGCAGTTCTTTGGCCAATTCTCTAGCATCCACCTGGCTAATCAGCGTTTTAGGCTGAGCGACAAGTGGATTAACTCGATCTGGCGCTACTACTTGAACTAATAAAGAAGTCATTGCACTAACCCCGATGATGAGCGCAATTCTTGCGGTAACTTTTCTATATTCAGGTTTGATTGGATTGCTCCTTTCATTTTCATCTTTTCGTATCTGCGAATCATCTCCTTTACATAAGGCAGATTCACTCTTAGATAGGATGCTATGTGTTCGGGAGTAGAACCCTCATCGTGCATTTTTCGTACAAACTTCGCGTTACCTTTGCGTTCAACAATTACAAAATGTTGTTTAAACAACCTCTTGCGCATTGCTAAAGTGGTTCCGCCCCAAATGCCAAATGGGATTTTCTCCTTGATAGCGTATTCCGCACATTCCTCTCTATGTAAACAAACGCTGCAAATTGCTTGCAGGTCAGGGAGGCGCTCTGCCTCTTGAACTTTTCCATCAGGGAAAAAGTAATTCTTATCCTCCAATTTTGCGCAAAGCGCATTTGGAAATTTAGGGGAATTTTGTAGGGATTCAATTTCACTCATTTACTAGAGAGCCATTGATCTAAATCTTGAATTACCCAGGATTTGTTTATGCCAGCATTACGCCGTTTTACAATTACATAAGCAGGCGGTATAAAATCTAAATTCCGCGCTCTTGAATAATTCTCAGCCTCTGCAACTGCTTCATCCCAAAAGGTAGGCAGGTCTAACTTCTTTCGATTCTTAAGTTCTAAAATATAGGTGGCACCTGAAATTACTACAACTAAATCGCCTTCATCTCTAGCGCCCGCCTTGGTCAATCGCTCTGCTACGACACCAGCAGCGCGAAAGAATTTTAGAACTGCTGTTTCAAAAGCAGCACCTTTCCTACCATTTGGATTAGCCATTTATTTTACAATTTCCAATCTAACTTTATTTTTATCTTGAACTACCTGGATTATCTCCTGGGCTAGGTCTAGTAACTCGCGCTCAGATAACTTTGCAATCTTTAATGCCATATCTGGCAAATTCTTGCGAATATTATCTAGGCGAACGGCTGCATTGGTATCTGAAAAATCAGCGCTACTTGCCTTTTTCATTTCAGCAAAATCAGTTATATCAATTTCATCTGCCAAGTTCTCAACTAGATTAACGCAGGCTTCCTGCTCCTCTAAGTAGAGATTGTAAGAACCGTCGTTGCCAACAAAGATTCTAAAAACTTCACTCCAAGTTTGGTTCATTTGCTTAGCGCCTTTTTCATCGCAGCACGGCTTCGCTCTGCCTTTTTAACCTGGCCTGCCCAATCTTGCGTTCCATTGCTAGCCAGCGTTGCAAAGTAGGCTCCAGTTAGCCCTGCTAGGGCTGCACCTATAACTATTGCTATTTCCATTCCTTACCCCCTTTTAGCGCCCAGGATTGGGCGTGGGCGTAAGTGTCGCATAAATCACCGACATTGGAAGGGTAAAGTGTCGCGACACGCCGAACCTAGGGTTTGTAGGTACTTGACCCGATAGTCAAGTGTCTATACATTTATCTCAATGGGTTGCATCAGGTAGCCCACAAAAGGAAGGCACTAAATGAAAACAGATAACAAAGTATGTAACTGTAATCAATACTGCTTAGATTCAGTTTGCATATCTAGCGATAGCAACCTTCGTGTTCGCAAATGCTGGTGTGCAGATTGCAAAGAAGTTCGCAAGGAAGCAAAAGTAAACGCATACAAAATTACTTTTGTGGAGGCAAAATAATGAATACATTAACATCAGAACAAATACGATGGAATTACCGATGCGGTTTAGATCGCAGATTTCTTATCAGATTGCAAGTTATGCAATACGCCAATCTTTCTGCAACTGCTAGAGAGTACGAATATTTTTACAATGGCTTAACAGCAGTAGAAAAACAAATTGCAGATGCATTAATTGAGGATATTGCAGAGGCAACTGATCAAGCAATGTTAGGTAAATAATGCAACACTCTAAAAGGTATCTGCAACTTCGCAAAGTAGTCAGGATAAGTTTTTGGCTACTATCGCTGGCCTTGATTTATTTCTTGGCAACTCATATTAACTACACCGCCGACGGCTACTGCTTCGGCTCAATGGATAGTTGCTACCTAAAGGAAGGTAAGTAAAATGAAAAACTGTGTAATGTGTGAAAAACCTAGCGCTAACTTAGTTGGTCGTTGGTATCAATACGATAATGGCGAGCAGTTCCAGTGCCTAGTTTGTCCTAAGTGCGATGTTTTACATTCCAATATGTTGATGGCAGGGAGGTGAAACTATGGGCGCAATGAAAGCATTATTTACAGAAATGCAAATGGATATGCTTGCCTCAGCCGAGGTTCTAATTACTGCTAGCAATAGCAGCGATCCTGATGAAATGAGCAGGGCTATCTATACCAGTATGAAAGTTCTAAATCCGCATCTAAAAACACTATTAGGAGAGTAATGCCAATTAAGCCGCAAAGATCAGTAAGAATTGCAGATGCAATTTGGAACAAAGTTAGAAGCAAGGCAGCAGCAGAGGGCAAAACCGCCTCTGAGGTTATCAATGATTATTTAAAGGATTACATCAAGTGAGAATCCTTTGGATGGTTTTAACCGTGCTGGCAGCCGTCGGCAAAGGCAGGAGAGCGCTGCCTTGGGCAATCCTGGGCTTTATTGGGGGCTGGTTTGCCTTGGGCGTGGTTTGCCTCAGCCGCCAGCGCCCGTTGCGCCCAGTTCCGCCTTGGATGCTTAATCTGGGCTATCAGAGCCAGGCTAAGCGGGCGGTAGCGGGAATAGACACGCCGAAGGACATTTTGGGCTAGATACTTGACTAGATAGACAAGTGTCTATACATTTATCTTATTGGGATACAGCAGGTAGCCCACAAAAAGGAAGGCAAGAAAATGATCGTAATAAATGCAAAGCCAGCAAGGAGAGAGTTCAAAGCACCAAAATTTGTTAAGCAAGTTGGAAACACTTGGGTTGAACTTACATTAGCAGATTGTCCTGATGATGGCGGAAAATATCAATTACTTTGTCGCAATCACGGATATTTAATTCAAGATAACAACAAGCGCAGACTTTGGAAATTCGCAAGTGAAGTAACTGAATGGTGTGCTGCTTGCCAAGGTACTGATCCAAGATACAACAAATAATTTAAAACAAAAAAATCCCTACCTCCGCCGACGGCTGGCGAGGTAGGGATTTTTTATTGGGCTAGCGCTTGCGCTATACCCTGCTCTAAGGAAATTTTGGGTTCATATATTAAATTCATAAATCTTGGATTACCGACACGATACTCAACGCCAACTGGCGCAGTTGGATTACTTTGTATTGGTGCTAAGTAACCAGCAGCGAGCATCATCATTTCCGCTAATTCAATAAAAGAGGTTGCCCTACCAGAGCAGATATTCATAACTTCAACGCCATTAATTATGGCTGCAAAAGTTGCTTGAACTACATCATCAATATGTACAAAATCTC